>Ga0182017_10001082_pt1 | contig 21348 bp, 17 predicted proteins | sample 712E3DmetaG_FD_120492 | JGI IMG/M metagenome (GOLD analysis project Ga0182017, IMG submission 120492) | Permafrost microbial communities from Stordalen Mire, Sweden - 712E3D metaG | ecosystem: Environmental > Terrestrial > Soil > Wetlands > Permafrost | place: Sweden: Stordalen | collected... | reverse complement strand
GAGAGCGTCGTCCCGCCGGTCGGATCGGTCGGCAGTTGCGTGATCGGCCCGACGCAGCCGAGATAGAAGTCGACCGAGCCGTTCGGCGTGAACGACAGGCCGAGATTGTCCATGTCGTTGGCGGTGAACAGCTCCGTGAAGTAGTCGGGTACGTCGGGGGTCGTGAAGGTGTAGCAGTTCAGGTCGGAGGCGCTGTTGCCGGCCTCGTCGGCGGCGTCCACGCGATAGTAGTAGGTTGTGTTGTCCTGGAGGCCGGCCACGCTGACCGTGGGGGTCGTGCTGTAGCCGCTGCCGCTGGCGGTCTGGTTGAGACTGCCGCAAGCCAGGCCGTAGTGCACGACGCCGCGGGCCGGCTCGTTGGTGTTGAAGGCGACCGTGGCACTGCGGGCCTGCAAATCGGTGACGTGCACGTTGGAAATGACCGGCGGCGTGCAATCGACCACGGCCGTCGCAGTGACGACCGCCGGGTTGCCGCTGCCGTCATCCGCATCGTTGTACGTCGCCGTAATCGTGTCCCCGGCGTGCACCCACAAGACGCCGGGCGCGTTCGTGGTGCTCAGCGTGATCGAGCCGACGAACTCGCCGGAGTCGGGGCCGGTCTCCGTCAGCAAAACGGACTCGCCGGCCGGTTCGGACGTGGACGCAATCGGCACGGTCACCGTGTTGAGGACGTTGTGGTTCGTGTCGAGGTCGCAGTCCACGACCGTGATTTGCACGCTACCCTGGCAGGCGTACTTCGCCGCATTCAGCGCGATCGTGCCCATGCGGTCGCACGTGTGCGCCGCGTTGTACGCGTTGATGACGCCGTAGCCGCGGATGTACAGCGGATCGTAGGTCCCGTTGGCAACGTAGTAGTCCGCCGTCTCGAATAGATGCTGTCGCATCTGGTCGACGGTCCAGTACGGCCGGGCCTGGATAAGGCAGGCGACCGCACACGCGACGAGCGGCGTCGAGAGCGACGTGCCGTCAGCGGTGGTGTAGCCCGTATCGGAGTACGGCGAGACCGTGTTCGTGCTGATGCCGCGGGCGAGCACCTCGGGCTTCACGCGGCCGTCGGCGGTCGGGCCGTCCGAGCTGAAGTAGGCAATCGTCCCCGTGCTGTCCACCGCACCGCAGGTGATGACCTGGAACGCATCGGCGGGCGCGATCAGATGCGCCACATTCGGGTCGGAATCGTGGTATTCATTGCCGGCCGCGTTCGTGTGGTGCACGCCGTTGCCGGTCGAGATGTTGCAGGCGATGGTAGTGACGGCGGTCTGGCCGTTGAGCTGGGCCTGCGTGTACCAGTCGATGTAGCCGAGCGAGGCGGTGCTCATGTCGCAGCCGTGCGCCTCAATGAACTCCAGGCCGGCGGCGAAGTTGTCCTCCTCGGCGGGGACCTCCTGCGAGGTGTCCTCGGTCTTGCAGAGGACGAACGACGCGTTGAACGAGCCGCCGATCAGGCTGCCGGGCATGTACGCCCCCTGGCAGCCGAGGATCATCGTGCCGTGGTCGGCCTGGCCGGACGGGTCATTGGGCTCCTGCCCGGCGTTGGCGTCGTTGTTCACGAAATCCCATTCGGCGAGGACCTGGAGGGGATGCGACGGGTTGTTGAACGCCTGGTGCGTGCGCATGAAGCCGGAGTCCAGGATGCCGACGATCACGCCGGCGCCGGTATAGCCGGCGTCGTGCAGCGCGATCAGGTTGATCTGGGTGAGTTGGGCGGTGGAGTTGCCGTAATTGAGCGTGAGCAGGCTGTCGTTCTGCGGCGCGGGAGCGGCGGGCACCTCCTGCACGTTCAGCGGGTCGGTGTGGCGGACGCGTGCGACCGCCTCGAGGCGATCGACGAACGGCAGGGCGGCAACGCGTTCAAGCTGTTTGCGTGTCCCCCACACACTGATCGCGTTCAGCCAGTTGCTCTTGATGTGCAGTTGCGCGCCGGTAGCGGTGACGGCGTCGATGTACGCCTGGACGATCGGAATGTCGTGTTCGTCGAACAGCGCTCCGCCACGGGCGGCGTTGTTGCCGCGCAGCGCGCGGCGCTGGATCGCACGCGGGTTGTAGGTGGCCTGCACTTGGCGCAGCGCGGCCTGCGTTTCCGCAGGCGAGCAAAGCCCTTTGTCCGTGAAGAACACCCAGGCCTTCGCCGGGCCGGACTCCTCGGCGAGCCGCCGCAGCAAGACCGGGTGGAGCTTGGCGCTGACCACGGTATCGTGCGGCGTCGCGTTGGCGGACACGGTCGCGGCATTCGTCGCGATCTGGGCCGTCGTGGTGGCGGGGATCAGGATCAGGCCCGCCAGAAGCGACAGGCTGAGGAAGTAGGGTCCGATGTGCCGGCGACGCTTCGACATGATGACTCTCTCCATCCTACGTGACTAACGATGGGATCGATGGCCGGCCGGGTTGTCCGGCCCGCCGGGGCGCGCAGCCATGCTCGCGGCGGGGTCGTGACCCGCAGACCGCACAAGGCATCCTTCACCTGCCGGCGTCGCACGATTCGCAGCGCGCGGCGCTCAAACCCCATCCTACCGGCCCGCGTGCGTGCGGGGCAAGCGAAAGGTGCCGGGGCGCTCGGTGCGCGTCCACGGTGGTGGATATCGGACGTTGCACTGACACTGACGGCGCACGAAGTGGCTGCTGCCCCTTCGTCGCGATGGTCGGCACGAGCAGATCGGCGTCGGCGAGGGTCGCTCGGCCATCGCCGTTTCAGTCGGCTCCGCGCCGCGGGCACGGCGGGTACGCCGAACGACTTCGCTCGCGCGCATCGTTACGGTTGGCGGTCGCGGCGGGTCCGGACTAGCCCGATGAGCGTGGCCGCCGACATCAAGATAAAGGCCAGCGGGCAGAGACCTCCGGCCGGCTGGTTCTGCTCGGACTGGGTGCTGTCGCAGGGTGCATCCGGCGAGCATGTCGTCCCAGCGCCGCGCCAAGTCCCGGTGCAGTCTGTCTGCGTCGCCACGCTGCAGGCGCCACCACTTTGACAGCATGCGCCCTGGGGCGGCGGACACGGGTTGGGGCTGCACGCGCCGCCCGAGGTCCATGTGCCGGAGCACTCGGCCTGCGTGGTGACCGAGCAGACGCCGTCTACGCAGCACGAGCCGGTCGGCTGCGGACACGGATTGGGGTCGCACAAGGCGCCGGAAGCCCACGTGCCGGAGCAGTTGGCTTGCGTGGTCACCGAACACGCGCCGCTGACGCAGCAGGCGCCGGTGGGCTGTGGACACGGATTGGGGTCGCACAAGGCGCCGGAAGCCCACGTGCCGGAGCAGTTGGCTTGCGTGGTCACCGAACACGCGCCATCGACGCAGCAAGCCCCGGTGGGTTGCGGGCACGGGTTGGGACTGCACGAGCCGCCTTGTGTCCAGGTGCCGGAGCAGTTCGCTTGCGTGGTCACCGAGCACGCGCCGCCCACGCAGCAGGCGCCCGTGGGTGGCGGCGGACACGGATTGGGATTGCAGGTCCCGCCGTTTGTCCAGGCCCCAGTGCAGTTCACTGCGGGCGTGACGGTGCAGTTGCCATTGACGCAGCACGAACCGCTGGCTCCGATGGGCGTGCAGCTGCCGCAGGTCGCCTGACCCGGGTACGCTACGCCGCCCTCGCCGTGGCAGAAGGCTTGGGCTAGGTTGGGGATGCAGTTCCCGTTCACGCAGCAGGCGCCCTTGGCCCACAAACACGTGTCGGATTCGCACCTCGGTGCGTCGATCCAAAAGCCCGTGCAGGCGGCCTGCGTCGTCATCGAGCAACCGTTGCTCGTGCAGCAGGCGTTCTGAGGCGGCTGCGGACACGAATTGGGGTTGCACGAGCCGCCCTCGGTCCAGGTGCCGCCACAATCCGCCTCCGCAGTGACGGTGCAGTTGCCGCTTACGCAGCAGGAGCCCAAGGCGAGCGAACACGGATTGGGGGTGCACGAGCCGCCCTCGGTCCAGGTTCCCGGGCAGTTCGGCTCCGTTGTGATCGTGCAGCTACTCTGAACGCAACAGGCGCCAATCGGGCAGGCGTAGTAGCGCGCCAGGTTAGGGGACGAGGCTCCACCGGCCACGTTGAACCTGCCGCCCACGATCAGATCGCCGTTGTACATCATCAGGGCCTGTACGCTGGGATACTGCCCGCCTTGTACGCCGCTGCCCAGCGGGCCGGCCCAAAGAGGCCCACTGAACCGGCCGATGTTGTTGGCGCTGCCGGCGCCGCCGCCGATGGCGGTGAAAGAGCCCCCAACGATCAGCTTCCCCTGACACACGGCCAGCGCAGACACCTCTGGCGTCTGGCCGCCAACTACCCCGCCCCCCAACTGATCCCAGGCCGCGCCATCCCACTGGGCGAAGCTGTAGTAGGCGTCAACGGTGTGGGACCCGTCGTTGACCGCATCGGTAAAGTAGCCCCCGACGTAGAGGTTGTCGCCGTACTGCACGAGTGCCTGGACCCAGGGCGTACATATTCCATAGCTGGTGTAACAGTCGACCCCTTGGCCAAGCGCGTGCCAGCCCAGACCGTCCCACCGTGCTACGCAGCGGACCGCGAGGGTGCCGATCCAATAAAAGTCACCGCCTGCGATCAAGTCGCCATTGTATTCCGCGAGCGCATGGACCGGGCCCTGGACCACCGCCGTCCCGAGCGTCTGAAACTGCCCATAGGAGTGCGTACGCGCGATGTTGTGGGCGGCGACCCCGCCGACGTGGTCGAAGGACCCCCCGACGATCAGGTCGCCCTGGTAGGCCAGGAGGGCATACACGTATCCGGTAGTCCCGATCCCCCACCAGTTCGTGCCATCGGTGTATGCGAGGTTATTCGCGGTTGACCCGCCGGCGGTCGCGAAATCGCCGCCGACGACGAGGAAGCCGTCGTAGTCCGCCAGGGCCCCGACTTCCCCGCTGGTCCCCGATCCCAACGCATGCCAACTGGTACCGTCCCATGCGGCGATGTTGTTGACCTGCGTGGTGCCGGCGTAAGTGAAGGAACCGCCGACCACGAGGAGGGGCGGCAGTGGGCCGCTGCCATCCGGGTCCCAGATCGTCATGGCATAGACCGGTCCGTCCAAAACGGCAAAGTCGCCGCCAGGAAGCCAGCCCTCCGTGCATACGGCAGATGTGCGTTTTCTGGCGGGACCGGGCTCCGGGGGCGTTTGCTTCAGATCGGCCGACATGTTGGTTGTAGCGGCCGCCGGCGGGCCGGAGTCGGGACCGAGCATAGTGTCCGCCGATGCACCGTTGAACTCGAATTGACGCTGGTAGGTGAGTCCTGTGTTGGCCGCCGTGCCGTTCCAGGCCAGGGCACACGCCCCAAGTAGCACGATGGCGATGACAAGCCGCCGACCGTACATGCGCTCTCTCCTTGTGTGTCGTGCGCGAATCCGTTGTCTGCTGCTTGAATCACGAAAGCCCGATGAGGAATGCTTCACGCCCGTTGCGCTCGCGCGCTATGTGGTGTGGTGCGGGCCCGCGCGATTGCCCTGGCCGCCGTAGCAGCGCTCGAAGACCTTGGCCGCCGTGTGCTCCGCCGGACCGCCGTAATCGACGTTGCGGGCCTCGCAGGCGGCCGTCGGAGGCATGACCACCCCTAAACTGCACCCCGCGGACGTGTCGTAGTCGTCTCCGCGCCCGTCGTCGGCGGCGTCAGAATCGTCGTTGGCGCAAGCCGCCGGCATGGCCCGGAGCCCTTTGACCAACTTGCTGTCGGCGCGCGAGGGTCGGGCCCCGCGGTCCTGCCGGGCCGCGAACCGACCCTCAGCGACCGTCACGTCGCCGACCGCCCACTCGGGATCGGTCTGGGTTGGGCCGGCGGCGGCTCCGCATGGCCCGCAGATGGAGGCCGCCGCGCGGTTGACAGGGATATCACTCAGCTCACAGCGGGGCTCACCGGGGAAGGTAGTGCCGGCGAGGGGCTGGGCCGAGGCCCACCCCGTACATGCGACGAGGACAGCAATTGCGGTTACGAAACGGTGCATCCACATGGTCGCTCGCCCTGGACCCGCGGATCAACGTGGTAACGTTGCGCTCGAAACCCGAACACAAGCAGCCAGATTGGCGCGAGAGCCCGCGCACTCAAGGCAGAGGCGACAATCAAGTTGGCGTTCGAACCCTCTGTTGTTTATACCTCCGAAGGGGGGGCCGTTGCAAGCCCAACGTGACGCCCACGGGGCGCCATCACCTACCGGCGGCCGGCTTTCGGCAGAAACGCGTTTGGGAAGTGTTCGATCTCGGGCTGACCGTCGGGCGGCAGCAGGACCGCGACGACGTCGAAGCGGCAGGGCTGGTCGTCGCAGCGCTGGTGTTGGATGAACCAGCGGGCGGCCCGCGTCATACGCCGCTGCTTCGGGAGATTGACGGCGTCTTGCGGGTCCGCCAAGTCGCGATCGCGACGCGTCTTGACCTCGACGAAGACGACGGTGTCGCCGTCGCGCATCACGAGGTCGAGTTCCCCCACGGGCGTGGTGAACCGCCGCGCAACGGTCTTGAGGCCGTGCTTGTGCAGGAATTGCTCGGCGAGGCGTTCGCCGACACGGCCGAGCTCGATTCGGGCGTCGTCAGCTTGTCCCACCGGCGTAGCTCGCGGCGAGGGTGAAAGCACTGCTCACAGAGCAGTGGCACGCGGCTCCAAATCGCCCGCGGTGCGGGCCGCTACGACGGCGAGCCGGCCAGCGCGGTCTCGGCGCGGGCGCCTTTCGCGGCGGCGACGGCTCGCTGGGCCTCCTGCAACGCCTGGACCTTCGCGTTGCGGGCTTCGATGGCCGCACGGCGTGCCTCAGCGGACAACCGCCGCTCACGCAGGCGGCGCGCCCGGCCGACACGGTCACGCAGGAAGTACAGCTTGCACCGGCGCACCTTGCCGCTACGGGACGTCTTGATCGAGACGATGCGCGGCGAGTGGACCGGGAAGACGCGTTCCACGCCTTCGTTGCCGACCAGCCGGCGGACGGTGAACATTTCATCCAGCGCCTGGCCGCGGCGGGCGATGACAGTGCCCTCGAAGTCCTGGAGGCGCTCTTTGTCGCCTTCAATGATGCGCAGCGTGACGACGACGGTGTCGCCGATCTCGAACTCGAGGTCGCTGGCCCGGCGGTATTTCTTGTCGACGACGTCAAAGAGTGGGTTTCGCATCGAGCGCCTCACTTTCCTAAAGCTGGACGATCTCCTTCGCCGGGACGCTCGAGACGTAGCCTGTCCGCGAGCCCGCGCTGGATGATTGAGAACACGGGGTATACAAACAAGCGGCGTCCTGATCTGCGAGGAGGTCAGGACGCCGTTGTCGGGTGCGCTGCTGGGATTGTGTGCGGCGCCACGCTTCGACCTGGCCGTGATTGCCCGAAAGCAGGATGTCGGGCACGGCCAGGCCGCCAAACTCGCGCGGCCGTGTGTATTGCGGGTATTCCAGCCGGTTGTCCTGGAAGGACTCGTCGGCGGGGCCGGCGTCGTTGCCGAGCGCGCCGGGCAGCAGGCGGACGGTCGCATCCACGACGGCCAGCGCCGCGGGCTCGCCGCCGGTGAGCACGAAGTCGCCCAGGCTGATTTCCTCGGGCCGCAGGATCTCGACGATGCGTTCGTCGAAGCCTTCGTAGTGTCCGCAGATCAGCAGCAGGCGGTTCTGCTCCGCAAAGCGGTGCGCCGCGGCCTGACTAAACACACGGCCCTGCGGCGTCAGGAGAATCCGCAGGGCCGGGCGAGGGTCGAGGGCTTCGACCGCGAGGACGGCGTCGACGACCGGCTGACACATGAGCACCATGCCGGGGCCGCCGCCAAAGGGGCGATCGTCAACCTTGTGATGAGGGTCTTGAGAATAGTCGCGAAGTTGATGGGTGTGCAGCTCAACGAGCCCGGCGGTCTGCGCGCGGCCGAGGATGCTGGCCGCAAAATACGGTTGCAGAACCTCGGGGAACAACGTAATCACGTCGATGCGCATCGTCGAGCCCAGTTGTACGCCGGTTTCGCATCACGGGGTGGCGATCCCGTGCCTCTTCAATAAATCGGCCACCGTGTCGGACGGAACGGCGCCCATGCTCAGCCAGTATTTGATCCGCTCCGCGTTTAGTTTGACCTGCGCCTCCGGCACCCGGTTGGCCGGATCGTAAAGGCCGAGTTCTTCGAGGACGCGTCCGTCGCGCGGGCGGCGACCCTCCATCGCGCTGACGCGAAAGACCGACCGGTGCGAGCGTCCCATCCGCTTCAATCGCAGTTTGACTGCCATACAGCTCTCCGCGGGTACTGCCCGTGGTCCCTGACCTTGGGCGACCAGCCCGGCGCGTCGCACAGTTACGACGCGGAGCCCTGTAGTATAGGGCGGCCGCCGACCTTTGCCAAGTGGGCAAAAAACTGGGCGGCAACCGGAGGGACACCAGTTCATCATGATGCCAGGCCAGCAAGTTGGTCATGCTGCGCTGGCCGCACCGAACGCCCCGCTGAGCCAACATCCGGTGAATCTCCGGGACACCGCCGTGCTGTTGATGCCGCAGCGCCCCCACCAGCGCGCCCACGTCCAGCCCAAACTGGTGCTGCGGCACGGCAATCCGGCCTTGCTCTTCCAGCCGGTACGGCCGGTGGTAACGGGAGCAGGCCGGATTGCGGCAGCGGCGGGTGTGTAAGCGAATCCGGGGCAGCCCTTTCAGCGGCGCAGCCATTATCCGCGCACCTGGCGTTCCCGGCGTGTCCAAGCCACGATCCGTGGGAAACCGGATTCACTGTCACTTTGGCACTGCCAGGGCGACAGCCGGAAGCGGTTACGGACGGCATGGCTCGGGCGGCTCGCCAGCTAATCTATTATAGGTACGTCACTTGCGCCGATTCTTGCCGCGTTGATCCCCTGGCACCCCGTTTGCTCGCACATCTACTCATACATGGGGTTTGCGCGCTTCGTGCCTGGGCAGGCACGCGACCCCGTCATTGGACACGAACGGGACACGAAGGAGACCACTGCATGGCGGTCAAGCAACTCGCGTTTGAGCAGGAAGCGCACAAGGCCATTCTGGCCGGCGTCGAAAAGCTCGCGGCGGCGGTCAAGAGCACGTACGGGCCGCGCGGCCGCAACGCCGTCCTGGACAAGGGCTGGGGCGGGCCGACGGTCACGAAGGACGGCGTGACGGTCGCCGAAGAGATCGAACTCCACAACAAGTACGAGAACATGGGGGCACAACTGGTCAAGGAGGCCGCCAGCAAGACGAGCGACGTCGCCGGCGACGGGACCACCGCGGCCACCGTGCTGGCCGAAGCCGTCTACAAGGAAGGGCTGAAGGCCATCACCGCGGGCTACGACTCGAACGGGATCAACCGGGGGATCGAGGCGGCGGTGCGGGCCGTGGTGGACGAGGTCAAGAGGATTGCGCGTCCGATCAAGCTCGAAGCCAAGAACGCCACCGACGTCATCAACATCGCGACGATATCGGCGAACAACGACCGCACGATCGGCGAGATCATGGCCAACTGCTTTTCGAAGGTCGGCAAGGACGGCGTGATCACGGTCGAGGAGGGCAAGAGCCTCGATACAACCGTGGACGTGGTCGAGGGCATGCAGTTCGACCGCGGCTACCTGAGCCCGCACTTCGTTACCGACCCCGAAGAGATGGAGGTCGTGCTCGAGAAGGCCTTCGTGCTGGTTTACGAGGACAAGATCAGCAGCGTCACCAAGCTCGTGCCGCTGCTCGAAAAGACGGCGCAGACCAAGCGGCCGCTGCTCATCATCGCCGAGGACGTCGAGGGCGAGGCCCTGGCGACACTGGTCGTCAACAAGCTCCGCGGCATCTTGCAGATCGCGGCCGTGAAGGCGCCGGGCTACGGCGACCGGCGCAAGGCCATGCTCGAGGACATCGCGATCCTCACCGGCGGCAAGCCGATCTTCAAGGACCTGGGGATCGAGCTGGACAACGTCAAGATCGAGGACCTCGGGCAAGCCAAGAAGATTCGCATCGACGCCGACAACACGACGATCATCGAAGGTGCCGGCGACAGCGACGCGATCAAGGGTCGCATTGCGCAGATTCGCCGCGAGATCGAGCAGACGACGAGCGATTACGATCGCGAGAAGCTCCAGGAGCGACTGGCGAAGCTGGCCGGCGGCGTGGCGCAGGTCAACGTCGGGGCGGCCTCGGAAGCCGAGCTGAAAGAGAAGAAAGCCCGCGTCGAGGACGCGCTGCACGCCAGCCGCGCCGCGATCGAAGAAGGCGTGGTCCCCGGTGGCGGCGTGGCCCTGCTGCGGGCCCGCAAGGTGCTCGACAACTTGAGGGTGAAGGGCGAGGACGCGCAGGTCGGCGTCAAGATCGTCCGCGATGCTCTCACGATCCCGATCAAGCAGCTTGCAGCCAACGCCGGCTTCGAGCCCGCCGTTGTCTGCAAGAAGGTCAACGACGACGCGAACGTGAACTTCGGGTTCAACTGCGACACCGGCGAGTACGAAGACCTGATGAAGGCCGGCATCATCGATCCGGCCAAGGTCGTCCGCTGCGCCTTGGAGAACGGCAGCAGCGTCGCCCGCCTCCTGCTGTCCAGCGTCTGCCTGATCGCCGAGAAGCCCAAGGACAAGAAGGGCCACGGTCACGGCCACGGTCCGGGTCCCGGCGGGATGGGCGGTGAGGACATGGACGACGAGATGGGTGGCATGGGTGGCATGGGCGGCATGGGCGGAATGGGGATGATGTAAAAGTGACGGATGCAGAACGGCGAATAGCGCCTAACTGCACTTTCCTTGAATAACCACGCGAAGGAAGGAAATCGACAATGCCAACCGCAACTGCGAAGAAGTTGAAGATCCGACCGTTGGATGACCGGGTGGTCGTCGACCGATTCGAGGCCGAGGAGCGGACGCGCGGCGGGATCGTCCTGCCGGACACTGCCCGCGAAAAGCCCCAGCAGGGCAAGGTCATCGCCGCCGGCCCCGGCAAGCTGCTCGAGAAGAGCGGCGAGCGCGGCAAAATGTCGCTGAAGGTCGGCGACGTGGTGTTCTACGGCAAGTACACCGGCACCGAGGTCGAGCTCGAGGGCGAGAAGTACGTCATCCTCCGCGAGAGCGACGTGCTTGCCGTGCAGGACTAGTTTTGGATTTTCGATTTTGGATTTTGGATTTCTGGAGCGAGCCCCGTACCGGCGGCTCAATTCAAAAACCAAATTCCAAAATCCAAAATGAGGACACGCAATGCCAGCCAAACAACTGATGTATTCCGACCGGGCCCGCCAGGAGATGCTCGTCGGCGTGCGCAAGCTCGCCCGGGCGGTCGCCTCCACGCTCGGCCCCGTCGGCCGCAACGTGCTCATGCAGAAATCGTGGGGCGCGCCGCGGATCACCAAGGACGGCGTCACGGTCAGCAAGGAGATCGAGCTGCCCGAGCCGTTCCAGAACATGGGCGCCAAGCTCGTCAACGAGGTCGCCAGCAAGACCTCGGACATCGCCGGCGACGGCACGACCACCGCGACCGTGCTCGCTGAGGCGATCTTCGCCGAGGGGCTCAAGAATGTCACCGCCGGCGCGGCCCCGATGGCCCTGAAGCGCGGCATTGACGCGGCGGTCGCCATCGTCGTCGACGAGATCAAGAAGCAGTCGATCAAGGTCCGCGGCAAGGACGACATCGGCAAGGTCGCGACGATCTCGGCCAACGGCGACAAGGAGGTCGGCAAGATCCTGTCGGCGGCGTTCGAGCAGGTCGGCAAGGACGGCGTGATCGAGATCGAGGAGGGCAAGAGCCTCGATACGACGTGGGAGCACGTCGAGGGGATGCAGTTCGACAAGGGCTTCATCTCGCCGTACTTCATCACGAACCCGGCGACGCTCGAAGTCGTGCTCGAAGACCCCTACATCCTGATCTACGAGAAGAAGATCAGCGCGATCCGCGACATCATCCCCTTGCTGGAGAAGACCCTCAACGTCGGTAAGCCGCTGCTGCTCGTCGCCGAGGACGTCGACGGCGAGGCGCTGGCGACGCTCGTCGTCAACAAGCTCCGCGGCACGCTGCACGTCGCCGCGGTCAAGGCCCCCGGCTTCGGCGACCGTCGCAAGGCGATGCTGGCCGACATCGCAGCGCTGACCGGCGGGGAGTTCATCAGCGAGGATCGCGGGCTCAAGCTGGAGAGCATCGAGCTAACGATGCTCGGCCGGGCGAAGAAGATCGTCATCACCAAGGACGACACGACGATCATCGAAGGCGCCGGCAAAAAGAAGGAGATCGACGCGCGCATCGGCCAGATCCGCGCCCAGATCGAGAAGACCACCAGCGACTACGACCGCGAGAAGCTCCAGGAGCGGCTGGCGAAGCTGACCGGCGGCGTCGCGCTGGTCCAGGTCGGCGGCGCCACGGAGGTCGAGGTCAAGGAGCGCAAGGACCTCGTCGACGACGCGTTTCACGCCACCAAGGCCGCGGCCGAAGAAGGCGTAGTGCCCGGCGGCGGGGTGGTGTTCCTGCGGGCCATCAAGCCCGTGCTCGAGGCCGCCAAGAAGGTCGAAGGCGACGAGGCCATCGGCTACCGCATCGTCGCCAAGGCGCTCGAATACCCCGCGCGGCAGATCGCCGAGAACGCCGGCGAGGACGGCGGTGTGGTCGTGGACGAAATCCAGTCGCGCCCGAAGAACTTCGGCTACGACGCCAGCAAGGGCGAGTACGTCGACATGTTCGAGGCGGGCATCATCGACCCGACGAAGGTCGCGCGGGTTGCGCTCCAGAACGCGGCCAGCGTGGCCGGCCTGATGCTCACGACCGACGTGCTCTGCACCGAGTACAAGGAAGAGAAGCACGAGAAGATCGAAGGCGCGACGCGCTAGCCCGCCGATAAGAACACAGAGGCACAGAGACACAGAGGTGAATTGACTCGGTCGTCTCTCTGTGCCTCTGTGTTTCTGTGGTTTGGTTGCGGCCGACGGTTGCTCGAGGCGTATGGTGGCCACGAAGCGAGACTATTACGAAGTGCTCGGCGTGAGCCGCAACGCCGGTCCGGACGACATCAAACGCGCCTACAGGCAGGCCGCACTCAAGTATCACCCCGACCGCAACAAGGAGGCCGGGGCCGAGGAGCGGTTCAAGGAGGCGGCCGAAGCGTACGAGGTGCTCGCCGACCCCGAGAAGCGCTTGCGCTACGACCGTTTTGGGCACGCAGGTCTCTCCGGCCTCGGCATGCACGACTTCTCCGGCATGGCCGCCGACGACATCTTCAGCGTCTTCGGCGACCTGTTCGCCGACCTGTTCGGCGGCGCCCACCCCCGCCATGCCGATCGCGGCATCGACATTCAGACGCTCATCGAGATCGACCTTGACGAGGTGCTTACGGGCGTCGAGAAGACGCTGCGCTTCGAGCGCGAGGACTTCTGCGAGCGCTGCAGCGGCCACGGCGCCGAGCCGGGCACCGAGCGGCGCAACTGCCCGACCTGCGGCGGCTACGGGCAGGTGGAGCAGCAGACCTCGATGGGCTTCTTCGCGACGCGGACCATCGTCGATTGTCCGCGCTGCCACGGCCGTGGTTCGCTGGTCCAAAAGCCCTGCCAGCAGTGTGCCGGTAGCGGCCGCGACCGGCGCGAGCGCGTGATCGAAGTGAAGATCCCCCCGGGCGTGCACGACGGACAGAGCATCCGCATGCGCGGCGAGGGCGAACCGAGCGTGCGGGGCACGGCCCGCGGCGACTTGCGCTGCGTGATCCGCGTGCGCGAGCACCCGTTCCTGCAGCGCGACGGTGACCACCTGATCTGCGTGCTGCCGGTCAGCTTCACGCACGCCGCGCTGGGCGGGCAGGTCGATGTGCCGACGCTCACCGGGGCCACCCCGCTACGCGTTCCGGCCGGTACGCAGCACGGCACCGTGTTCCAGCTCGCGGACAAAGGGCTGCCCAACTTGCGCAGCGGGCGGCGCGGCCACCAGATCGTGCAGGTGGTGGTCGAGATCCCGAAGAAACTGAACCGCGAGCAGGAGGAGCTGCTCCGCAAATTCGCGGCTACGGAGGACAAGAACGTGCTGCCCGAGTCCAGAGGCTTCTTCGAGCGCGTCAAGGAGTACCTGACCGGCCGGACGCACGGCCAGGAGTGAGCGACACATGAGCAAGCACAACAAGGGCGCGGCCGAACCCATCCCGACCCCGCAAGAAGGGCCGCCGGAGACCGCCGCCCCCCCGCCGGCCGAGGATGAGCTGACACAACTGCGGCGGGAAGTCGCGGAGCTGCGCGACAAGAACCTGCGCCTGCAAGCCGAACTGCAGAATCAGCAAAAGCGCACGCAGCGCGAAAAGCAGGAGGCGCTGCGGTACGCCGAAGCGGAGTTTGCGCGCGACCTGCTGGTCGTGCTCGATGATCTGAACCGGACGATCGAAGTCGCCAACACCGCCGCGGACGTCCAGACGATCGTCGACGGCGTGCGGATCATCTACGAGCACTTTCTGAAGGTGCTCGAGCAGCGCCAAATCAAGTGCATCGAGGCCGTCGGCAAGCCCTTCAACCCGGCGTTTCACGAGGCGCTCATGCAGCAGCCGAGCACGGAACACCCGGCGGGCACGGTGCTGGCGGAGACGGCCCACGGATACACGATGCACGAGCGCGTGCTGCGGCCGAGCCGGGTGATCCTGTCCAGCGGTCCGCCGGCCGCGCCGGATGAGCGGGGCAAGAAGCAGGAAGTGCCGGGCGAGGTGTCGTAATGCCGACGTATGAGTACCGCTGCGCGGCGTGTGCTCACGAATTCGAGCAGTACCAATCCATCACGGCTCGGCCGTTGCGGAAATGCCCGGCGTGCGGCGCGCGGGCCCTTCAACGTCTGATCGGCGCGGGCGGCGGGATCATCTTCAGGGGCTCCGGCTTTCACCAGACCGACTACCGCAGTGACTCCTACAAGAAAGCTGCGGAGGCGGAAAGCAAGCCGGTGTCGCCGCCGAGCGATGTGAAGGATGCCGCCGGCAAGCCGTCGGACGCGAAGAAGGCCGCATCCGACGAGAAAAGGGCGGCTCCCGCGAGCGAGGGGAAGAGGCGCGGCAAGAAGCCTCCCCCCCCGCCGACCACGTAGGGTCCGCTGTGCGGACCGTTCGGGCCCCCGCGATGGAATACACGCCGCCGCACTCTGGTTCTGGGGGATATGATCCATCGTTTGAAGACGTTTGGGCTCGTAACGCTGCTGTCGATTGTTGTGGCCGGCTGTCGCCCGCCGGGATCAGCGGACCGCGCCCAGTCGTCGGAGGCGTTGGCTGCGGTGCCCGAGCGACCCGGTGAATCGGCGCGAACCATGAAACCCAAGTACTCAAAGTCCCAATACGACATTACCCCCCTGCCGCGCGACCAGGTACAGCGGTTGGCCCGCAAGCTCGACCCGGACGCCTACCGTATCACGCAGAAGGCGGACACCGAGGCCGCGTTCTGCGGCACGCTGCTCGACAACAAGAAAGAGGGCACCTACTGCTGCGTGGTCTGCGGGCTGCCGCTGTTCTCCAGCGAGCACAAGTTCCATTCGGGCACCGGCTGGCCGAGCTTCTATCAGCCGGTCGATCCCGAGCACATCGCGCGTCACGTGGATCACGGTCACGGCATGATCCGCACGGAGATCAACTGCGCCCGCTGCGGTTCGCACCTCGGACACGTGTTCGACGACGGTCCGCCACCCACCGGCGAGCGCCACTGCCTCAACTCGGCATCCCTGAAGTTCTACGAGAAGGGTGCCGCGCTGCCGCCCGAAAGCCAGCCCGTGAAGACGGAGGTCGCGTACTTCGCCGGCGGCTGCTTCTGGGGTATCGAGCACTATTTCCAGGAGGGGCCGGGTGTGGTGGACGCGGTCAGCGGCTACATGCAGGGCCACACGGACCACGCGACGTATAAGCAGGTGTGCACGGACAAGACCGGCCACGCCGAGACGGTCAAGGTCGTGTACGACCCGGCGCGCATCACGTACCGCCGGCTGCTGGAGGCGTTCTTCACGATGCACGACCCGACGGAGCGCGACCGGCAGGGCCCAGACGTCGGTACGCAATACCGGTCGGGGATTTGGTACACGACGGACGAGCAAGAACGCGAGGCCGAGGCGTTCATCAAGGGGCTGGCAGCCGAGCAGCGCTTCGACGGCCGTCCGATCGTCACGCAGGTTGAGGCGGCAAAGACGTTCTGGCCCGCCGAGGATTACCACCAGGACTACATCACCAAGACCGGCCGCACCTGCCACGTGAAGGACCCGTGGTAAGCGGGCCGGCCGGGGAGCGAACCCTCCGCTACCGATCGGCTCGGATTGTCCGTCCGACGCGCGCTACAGCGCGCGCATGAACGCCACGAGGTCCGCCTTTTCCTGGTTGCTCAGCTTCAGGCCCTGAATCAGGTTGAAGAACTCGACCGTGTCCTCCAGCGTCAGCAGCCGGCCGTCATGCAGATACGGCGGCGAGTCCTTGATGCCGCGCAGCGGGAACGTCTTGATCGGGCCGTCGCTGGCCGCCATGCGCCCGTTGACCATCTGCGGCTTGAAGAAGCGCTCCGCCTTCAGGTTGTGCATGAGGCCGTCGGTGTAGTACGGCGGCGTGTGGCAAACGGCGCATTGTGCTTTGCCCAGGAACAGCTTCTCGCCGCGCAGCTCCGGCTCGCTGGCCTTGGCCGGGTCGAGCCGGCCGTAGATGTTGAGCTTCGGGGCCGGGGGGAAGTCCAGCAGGGCCTGGAATTCGGCCATGAAATGCACCTGGCTACCGCGCTCCAGGATGTTGACGCCCTTCTTGGTGGCGATCACCGGGTCGCCGTCGAAGTACGCCGCCCGCTGCTCGAACTCGGTGAAATCCTCGACGGACTTGAGGGCCCGCTGCGAGCCGAACAGCCGCTGGATGTTGACGCCGCGCAACGACGGCGTATCCAGCCGGTGCCGGAACTCCTGGGGCCGGATGTCGCCGACCAGGTGCGTGGCGGCGTTGGTGTGGCCGTTCGCGTGGCAGTCAAAGCAGATTACGCCGCGGCTGGGCAGGGCCGAGCGCCGGTCGTCGGTCGGGTTGAACTGCTGCTGGGGGAAGGGCGTGACCAGCAGGCGCAGGCCTTCGAGTTGCTTGGGGTTCAGGAGGCCGTTGAACAGCTCGAAGTAGTTCATGAGCGTCACGAGCTGGCCCTGCGAGACGTCGCCGAGGTCCGGCCGCGTGGTGAGGTAGATCGGCGGGGGGAATTCCGGGAGGAAATGCGTCGGCAGGTCGAAGTCGAGATCGAAGCGCGTCAGGTCGCGGCCTTCCTGCTTCTTGATCTCGTCGATGTGGTACTTGGGAAACAGCATGCCGCCCTCGGGATGGTTCGGGTGCGGCAGCGGCAGGAGGCCCTTCGGCCACAGGCCCTTCTCGCGGATGTCCTCGGGCGTCATCTCGGCCAGATTCGACCAGGTTGTGCCCGCCGACAGCTTGATCCGCACGCCCTCCTGGATCGGCTTGCCACGTGACATGGTCGCGTCCTTGGCCGGCTTGTCGCTCAAGTCGTAACGCTCGGCCAGCAGATCCATCTGCCGCTTCATGATCTCGGGCTTGGCCGCCTCCATGCGCGCCATGACCGTCTTGAAGTCGTCCAGGCCCGTGACCGGGGCGTAGCTGGTGGGCTTGTCGCCCGCAAGCGCCGGCACGAACAGCCCCAGCATGACCGTCGCACCGACGGCGGCGACGATCACGCCCCAACGCGCAGTCCGGGAGCGTCTTTGAGATTCGTTCACGACATCTTCCTCCAATTACCTGATCGCGCCCTCCACAGGCGCTGGCAGATTCGGCCTCTTGGCCGTGGGGTGGCCGCGATGTTGCGCGATCGCAGAAGGCTGCGCGCCGCTACGTGGTCCGCGCCAGCCGGTGGCGCCGACAGTGTGTTTCCGAGTTGTTTGGCCGCGCCTGCGCGCGAACACCCAGTCCCATACGGCTCTCGTTCGCATTGTGCAGAAAACGGGACCACGTGTCAAAGAAGCCCAGAGGCGACGCGCAGGTCCATGTACGCGGGGTACCGCGCCGTCGCGCACGGCGCCGAAAAAGTGTTCAATCTGCGGGGCACATTTCCTATGATGGACACAGGGTCACAGGAGGCTGTGCCGCGATGTCCCGACTGGTGATGTACACGACACTAGCGGCGGCGTTGACCGTCGCACCCGTGGTCCGCACCCACGCCCAGTGCCAACTCGCAAACCCGAGTTTCGAGTTCGCCGGGACGGGCGGCATCGTCTTCGACGGCTGGAATCAGTTCGGCGCGGTGTGGGCCTCGTCCGAGATGGTCCCCCACGGTTACCGCTCGGCCGGCGTCGGGGCGCCGTTCGCCGGCACCTGGGCCGTCTCCGGATTGTGGCAGCGGCTGGACACGACCCCAGGCGAGCGCTGGTTGGCCGCCGTGCGCGTCGGACACACCGCGGCGAACCCGCTCACCGGCAGCACGTGCGCCATCCTGAACGTCGAGTGGCGCGACGCAAATGACAATCTCATCAGCTACGAATCGCACACCATCGCCGACGCGGCCACGCCCACGGGTGTCATGCAGCGTGTCACAATCGAGAGCAATCCAGCGCCGGCCGGAACGGTCGCCACCCATTTGCTGCTCGGCGTCCTGCAAAGCCCGGCGCAGAATCCGGGTGCCGCGTTCTTCGATCTCGCCGAGTTCTACAGCCTCGGTCCGCCGACGTTTGACGAGCGGCAGTGGTTCGATTTCCCCGGCGGGCGGAGCGTCGACTTCGCCGGTCGCGCCTGGCGCGTCAAAGGTCCCGGCTTCAACGGTCCCGGCCCCAGCCAGTTCGCCGACTCCTCCAACCACGTCTGGGTCGATCCGCAGGACCGCCTGCACATGACCATCAAGAACGTCGGCGGGGTGTGGTACAGCACCGAGGTCGCCGCCGAGGAGCCGCTCGGCTACGGCGATTACATCTTCACGATCCTCGGCCGGCTCGACCTGTGGGCCGACAACGTCGTGCTGGGGCTGTTCACCTGGCAATACCCGGTGTGCTGGGAGGCCGCGAATCCGTGGAACCAGGACAACGAGGTTGACGTGGAGTTGAGTCGCTGGGGCGAGCCCGGCAACGACATGGGGCAATTCGTCGTGCAGCCGTGGGAGTATCCGCAGAACATGAGCCGCTTCGGGATCACGTTCGAGGACGGCGAGTCCACGAGCTATGCGTTCCGCTGGCTGCCGGACCGCATCGAGTGCCGGAGTTGGCACGGCGGCCCGGCCGCGGAGGCGCCGGGCACGCTGATCCACGCCTGGACGTACTTCGGGCCGCATCTTCCGCGTCCCGAGCAGCCGCGCATCCACGTCAACTACTGGCAGTACAACGGCCCGCCGTCCGACGGCCGCGACCAGGAGGTGGTGTTGGAGCGATTCACGTTCGTGCCGTCATGCGCGGATGACGCGGGCGAATTTCGCTGCGTCGCCGCGTGCCTCACGGGGCCGGACAACCCCATGCCAGCGAGCTGCGCGGCACACGACCGAGACGGCGACTTGGACGTGGACTTGGCGGACTTCGCCCAGCTTCAGCAGTAGTTCCCCAAGCCGAACTCCTCGAACAGGAGCAGTACATGCCGTCGACGATGCGGTTGTTCGGATGGCTCACGATCGTGGTGGTCTGGGGTTTTGTGGCCATGGCCGATCCACCCGCAACGCAACGCGCGACCACGACTGCGACCACGGCCCCGAGTCCGATCGTGCTCACGGAGCGCGCCCGGGAGATTCACCGCAGCGGTTTGCTCGTCGACGGTCACAACGATCTGCCCTGGCGGATACGCACGCGCGTCGGCGGCGCGCTCGAGCAACTCGACCTCACGCAGCTCCAGCCGGGGCTGCAAACGGATATTCCCCGCCTCCGCCAGGGCGGCGTGGGGGCGCAGTTCTGGGTTGTGTATGCCCCGCCCGAAACCGCGCGCGATGGAACCGCCCGGAAGATTGCCCGGGAGCAATTCGACCTCATTCATCGCATGGTCAAGCGGTACGCCGACGACTTCGAGCTGGCCCGCACCGCCGACGACGTCGTGCGGATTCATGAGCGGGGCAAGATCGCCGCCCTGATCGGCGTCGAAGGCGGCCACATGATCGAGAACTCGCTCGACACGCTGGCCGAGTTCTACGAACGCGGCGCGCGCTACATGGGCTTGACCCAGACCGAAACGATCGATTGGGCCGACTCGGCCACGGACGAACCGCGCTCGGGCGGCCTCTCTCCGTTTGGCGAGCGCGTCGTCCTTGAGATGAACCGCCTCGGAATGCTGGTCGATCTGGCGCACGTGTCGCACGACACGATGCGCAACGTGCTGCGCGTCAGCAAGGCGCCCGTGATCTCCTCGCACTCCGGGGCCTACGAGGTCGCCGCACATCCACGTAACGTGCCGGACGATGTCCTGCGCGAGATCGCCCGGAATGGCGGCGTTGTGATGGTGGTGTTCTTCTCCGGCTACATTCATCCCGAGGGTGCGCGCGCGATGGCGGAGTACTTCCAACAAGAGCGGGCGCTCAAGCGGCAGTATCCGGACCCGGCGGAATTCAAGGCGGCCTGGTCCGCCTGGAATCAAGCCCATCCGACTCCGGCCGGCACGGTTCACACCGTCGTCGACCACATCGATCACATCGTGCGGGTCGCGGGAATCGACCATGTCGGGCTCGGCAGCGATTACGAGGGGGTCTCGAAGATGCCGGTGCAACTGGAGGACGTGTCTGGCTATCCGTTCATCACGCAGGAGCTGCTCAACCGTGGTTACTCCGAGCAGGACATCCACAAGATCATGGGTGGCAACATATTGCGGGCGCTACGCCGGGCCGAGCAGGTCGCGCGCGAGTGGAAAGACTGAAGACCGTGTTGGGATGGCGGTCGCGGGCTCAACCAGCAGGAGGCGAAGTCCGTACGTCCTTGTGCCGCAATGCGGACCGACTTTCCGGTACGCAGAGCGGATTGACCGTTCGCTGACGTGTCGTGAGCGCCGCGCTGGGCGGCACTTCGAACTCGGGGCGACAAGACGCCAGTTGGACTTTTCCTGCGTTCTTGCGCTGAAATCAGGGAATTCCGCTTGGACCTGATCAATCTCCTGGAATTCCGCGAGCCCAATACTGTCAGAGCCGTTGCACGCCTCACAAAAACCGGCTCAAGCCGGTCTTAGCAGCGCGTATCCCGCGAAGTGACGCAACTCCTCGCGACGGGCCCGGGAGGCAAAGAGCAGGCGCGAGGCAAGCAACCAACGCTGCCAACGGGCTGTGCGCAGCGGACGCCCGCAGCGGCGGGCCTCTTCGGGATAGCTGCGCCGCTTGTCCAAGAGCCACCCGCGCTCACGGAAAAAGCCTAGCCAGTCGTCCGGCTGGAAACGGAAGGGCGCGTTCCGCATCCTCTCGGTTACGCCCTTTTGGCGTTGGCGGATGCGCATCATTAGAGCAATTTCACTTTTCCCCTTGCGCCGGGAGCGCGCACGCGCTTATAGAGGGTCGCAGCACAAGGAGGTGTTGCGATGCCGGCGTATTCGTTGGATCTTCGGCAACGGGTTTTGGCGG
>Ga0182017_10001081_pt1 | contig 21360 bp, 19 predicted proteins | sample 712E3DmetaG_FD_120492 | JGI IMG/M metagenome (GOLD analysis project Ga0182017, IMG submission 120492) | Permafrost microbial communities from Stordalen Mire, Sweden - 712E3D metaG | ecosystem: Environmental > Terrestrial > Soil > Wetlands > Permafrost | place: Sweden: Stordalen | collected... | reverse complement strand
GAATATGCTGCAGGACTTGTTGCATTCAATTCAATATTTCAGGTGCTGTTCTTTTCTGTCTACGCTTATGTATTCCTGACAGTTATTCCCTCCTGGCTGGGCTTGCGTACATTTGCTGTGGATATCACAATCGGACAAATAGCGAAAAGCGTTTTTATCTATCTCGGCATTCCTTTCTTTGCAGGGATTCTGACCAGGTTCACAATGCTGAGATTGAAAGGAAAGCAATGGTACGAGCAAAAGTTCATTCCTAAAATATCTCCGATAACATTGATTGCGCTTTTATTTACAATCGTTGTTATGTTTTCTCTGAAAGGTGAATATATAGTCAAGATTCCTCTGGATGTCTTGCGAATTGCTCTTCCCCTTGTTGTCTACTTCGTCTTGATGTTTTTTATATCATTTTACCTTGCAAAGAAAGCAGGAGCCGATTACGCAAAGTCCGCAACGCTTTCCTTTACTGCCGCAAGTAATAACTTTGAATTGGCCATAGCGGTCTCTATTGCAGTATTCGGGATTAACTCTGGTGTTGCATTTGCGACTGTCATTGGTCCGTTAGTAGAAGTGCCTGTCCTGATCAGTCTGGTTAATGTTTCTTTATGGTTTAAAGAAAAATACTTTATCAATCCTCGCACTTAAACAGATCAGAGCCATGCGTAAAGCGGTTCATCGGAAAAGTTTATTGCAAGCAGTTCAAAGACTATATTCATCGTTAAAAGGAATTTCTAACCGTGTGTCCAAACCGATGCAATGCACAGCATGATCTGCATAGAACAAAATAAAGTTGTCATACCCACATTGTGGCAGCGCCAGCCGGAGGTTTTGAATCGATATAATTTTTATTCTTTGTATATCGTCACGAAATAGACTTGATCGGTATAACCGCCTCAATGGCAGTTACAAGCTTCTCCGGCTCGTCCGTGCCTATACGAAACCTATCGCCGTTCTTCATGGTCAGTTCTACGGCGTCAATTCCGGAAACATTCCACAGCCAACCTTGTCCCGGTATCAACCGGATTCCCCATCCCGCATACCAGGGATTTTGTACTGCCCGAGCCTGTTGAATCTCTGAAAGCAGAATGCTTTTTCGTATAAGTCCGATTCCAAAGTATATTATCAATTTATTATCTTTGATTTCAACACTGAGCGCGTAAAAGAGAGCCAATGCAGCTGCAATCATGATTATCGCCGGCATTAAAAGAATGACCGGTATATGATAGTTATTCCCGATACTTAAAAACGGAAGAATGACAACGACAATACATGCGCTTAATAAAAACGCAAGCATGACCGTTCCTTTTTGCGTGTGATGATATTCCATATTTTTTCCTTTTAAGTTGTTTTCAAAATTCTTTAAGCAATTACGAATTATCGTTCTGCATGCGTTCACAGGATTACGATTTATCACGAATGCCGCTTCAAATAAATAAAGTCGTATTTTGGAAATTCCAAGGCCTCCGCGGCATTGTACCTCATGGAAGACAATATCATTTTTTAGAACCGGCACGAGCTTTGCCAAAACACATGAAGCCGCCGGTTACAAAAGAGAATGCAATCGTATTTTATTATTTTTCAATTTGCCAAATTCTTATTCCCGCACGAATAACCGGCGATATATCCATGCGCGGAATGGAATACTCCCGGCCGTCTGAAAAATAAACCGACTGCGGACCGCGAAAATAGAAATGTACTCCGGGTTGAAGATAAAACCATTTCCCGATAAAGAGCTGATAACTCGTTCCCAATCCGAAGTCCGTCGAATGCATCATCAGCTCTTCTGAAGTGGCTTTCTGCTCAATTCCGAAAGTATGGCGTTCAAGATACATATAAATGTCCCAGTTTTGCCAGACATTATATCCGAAAAAGATACCGTATCCCGGTTTGGCGTAGTATCTTTTAAAGTATTCTTTTGAATTATCAACTCCATACGGTTCAGCATCGTATGTTCCGCCGTCGATGACGCTCACTCTAACCCGAAAGCTCGAAAACCGATAGCCGATCGCCAGATGATAGCCGCCGTAGAAAAACATGGGAAAGAGAGACTCGATTTCAAGTGCCTTTCCCATTTGAGACTTATTTTCGGAAAAAAATATTCCAAAATGAATTTGTACTGTCGGATAACTGCGAGAACGATTGCGACGATAACACGAGAATAAGGAAACCTGCTCTTTTGGCCATCTCTGCTCCCGGATCATGTATTCGTATACTTATTTCGTCTTTCTCTATAAAGCGGATTTTATCACGGTTTCTCGGTTTTTTTATTATCCAATCTTCGCAGGCAGTTGATCATTGCTCTTGATGAATGGTAATCAGCTTTCCAGATGTCCGCCTTCGATCTGAATTTTGCAGAGGGAGATTTATCGAGCCCGCTCCAGTACCATCCGCCGTATTCATTGTCGATCACATAGCTCTTATTATATTCCCACATTGCGAGGAATTTGGCATAATAGGTCGATTTTTCATTGGGGAATAATTGAGACATCATAAGCAGCGAATTCTGCGCTTCTGCCTGTGCCCAAAATTCCTTCGTTTCTTTAACGATCGTTATTTTATCCTCCTCGCCTTTATTGTAATATCCACCGTCAAATATGCCGCCATTGTCATTGTCCCAGCCGTTTTGTATCGTATGGTCCACCATCTTTTTTGCTATTCCCAGCGTAACGGTATCCTGATGTATCCCCAGTTTTTCGGACGCTTCAAGCAGAAGGTATGCCGTTTCTATGTCATGCCCGAACGATACATGATCCAATTCCAGATTCTTCATCCGTTCCCACCTGCTCGCATCCCTGTAGGATATCGGGGTCCAATTCCGCTGAAAGAATAAATTCATATAGCCCTTCCGGGTAACGATCGTATCCCTTATTATTCGCAGGAGTGAACCGAGCCTTTCCTTCAGCAGATGATCATGCCAGACGCCGTACAGTTCGGCGAAAGCTTCCATGATGTGAATCGATGAATTCTGATCTTTCGGCGGCGTCGATTCGTAACCGTCCGGGAAAGGAGTTCCATCTTTTTGCATGAACTGAAAGTACCCGCCGTATTGAGAATCATAGCTATGCTGTTCCATCCAGTAAAATGTCCTCTTTGCCAATCCTAAAGCGGAAGTATCTTTGAAAGCTTTATAATACGCTGCCAGGGCATATATTGCAAAGGCATTGCCGTACGCCTGCTTTATTATTTTTCCCCCTTCGTTTATGGGTTCTCCGGATCTGGTAACCAGGTTAAAAAATCCTCCCGACTGTTTGTCCCACATGATATCCCGCAGAAATTTATATCCGCAGGTAGCATAACCGTAATATTTTCCCCTTCTCTCCGGATAGAAAATTGCAGCGTTGGACAGCGACCAGATATGGCGCGCCTGCGAGACAATCATTTTGTCCTGCGGATCCTCAAGCTGCCATTTATAACTGATGTGGTTATTGTAACCCCCCAAGGTCGTATCCAGACAGAGCGGGTAAAACAAGTCCAGTTCCCGGTTTAAAACGTATTCAATTTCTTTTCTGACGCTGTCCCTGCTGATTTGGATTTCTTGTTTTTGAACGCGGGGTTTCTCATCCCGGACTTTACAGCCGGCGGAGAGCGTAAGAATGACCGCCGCCAAAACGATATACCAGAGGCTAATTTTTATTTGATTTTTCATGCTGTTATTTTCCCTAAGAATTTATTGAACGAGGAGTCCGCCTGTTTGTATCGATAAAATACTGCCGGAAGCCAAAACCGAACTCCAAAAAAAGGATGCGCCTTCTTTATTTATTTTTATTGTGATATACGCAACGGTCTTTTCCTTCGAAGCTGCTACTTTAAAGCAGATCTTCCGCGCCTGTGAAACAACTCCGTACAGCAGAGCATAACAACACTCGTTGTTATGAGAAGATCGGCAACATTCAATATGCCGGTATGAATTGTTTTCGTTCCCACTATTAAAAAATCAACGACGCGCCCCTGGTTCAACAATCTATCGAGCACGTTCCCCAAACTACCAGCTAACAAGAGGGAAAACGGAACGAGACTGGAATATTTGATTTTCTGCGCAAATGAAAACAAAACAACAAATCCCGTCAAAACAAGAACTGTCAGAAGAACGATCATCCGTCTTCGAAATTCCGCCGGCAATCCGGAACCGGCGCTCAGAAAGGCTCCTTCGTTTTCTGCATACTGAAGCCGAACAAAACCTCCGAGTAAATTCACCGAGGCAGAGAATTTCAATTCCCGCTTAGCGATGGATTTTGTTATCTGGTCGCAGCCCGCAAAAAAGAAGACGAGCAGCATCATGAGTATTACTTTCGAATATTTGCGCATATACATTCATGCCGTTTCATGTTTATTTTTTTCCGCTTCACCTTTCTGCTCTGAACCGTCGGGCAGCAATTCAGTCAGGTATTTTATTTTTGTCCCGGGATAATTTGTATATGTATCGTTGGAATCAAAAAGTATCGATTTTATCCCGCAGCTTTTCGGAATGATTACGTCATTTTCCAAATCGTTCCCGACCATAATTATTTTCTTTGGATCGATTTTTAATTTTAACATTACTTTCTTATAGAACCGGCTTTCAGATTTTTTACAACCGATGTCTTTATAACAGAATATATCTGTAAAATACCGGTCCAAACCGGCTCTTTTGAGTGCCTCACTGATATCCTCTTTTGTCGAATCTTGAGCGCTTGTGGCAAGATAACATTTTATTATTTTCGATAATGCGGTTAAAGTCTTTTTTGCATCGGGCATTTCTTCGAGAATATCCCAGTATCGCATTTTCCCGGCCTTGTCCGGAAAGTCTTTCATTATCGTGTCGCCCCAATCGAAGAGAACGGCATCATACTCATTAAAATTCATTTGTATCCTCTGCCCGTTGAATTAAAAATATCCGGTTGGCTTAATGCTGCCTGACGTCAAGAATTCTATCCGTACCTTGGCTGCACAAGTATTGTCGTACGACTTCCCGAACAGCAGACAGCCATTGCCGGCGTTGTTCTGCAGTGCTGGCGATAACCACGTTAAACATTTCCCGGTGGAATATTTTCACGCCGCAAAGATCGAAGATACAATTCTTCCAGAGAGTTTCCAGCGGATCGCCGAATGCTTCGGCTTCACGCTGTGCCGGCGTATTGGAGGTATTGAAAACAAGAGCGGCCTTTGCCTTCAAAAGACCGGCCGGAATGCCTTCGCCGTTATCACCTTCCAGAAATTTATATGCAATACCCGGACGAATGACCCTGTCCACCCATCCCTTTAAGACGGCGGGCGGCTGCCCCCACCAATTGGGGTGAATGACAACGATGCCGTCTGCATCCGATATTTCTTTGCAATGCGACTGTATTTCTTTTGGAAGAGACGCATCTTGAGGGATTTCATCCGCATGGAGAACGGGATCGAACCGCTCGGCATACAGATCATGGAACACGACTTGATGCCCATTCCGATTCAGTTCGGCAATAATTGTTTCTGCTATTGCATGATTGAAACTTTGCGGATTCGGATGTGCGAGTATGACGGAAATCTGCATTGAGGAATATTCCCTTTGTTTTTTCAAAAAAATCGCACGTATTCTGCTGCTTAAACGCTTTTGCCGCGGGCGTTAAAGTAACTATATCCAAACAACAGAACAAGAAACGCCTGACAAATCCAAATCGGCAGCATTGTCCCTGCTGAAATAAATTGAGATTGAACTGCGGCTATTTCATTTAAGATCAGACCGAAGATAACAGGAATGATCGTGATTCCCAATACCCCTTTCCGCTCGAACGGCTTTCGATCTGCCCATAACAAAAGTACCGTCCATCCTATCATCAAAGACGCTCCCATCCCCATTGCATAATGATACTCTGCCGCGGGTTGAAAGTTATTCAGATTATTGGTAACGGCGAATATATTCGGCGACAGCATTTGAACGGCCGCTAAAGCATCAATGATCGCCCCTGTCCGGTAGCTTACTCTCAACCATCTAATTTTTTTATCCATGTTATTGTATATTTCTCACTTCGATGTGCGCCTCGTTCCTGCACTGCTGCCTGATCGGCTTTTACCGCAGCTGCAATAATTCAAATTTATGGCATCCTCGAGCGAAATGCAATGCATTTCTAAGTATAAAATTCTCCGGCCGGGAGGAGATTGTTTTTTTGAGATCATCCGGATTATAGAATGGCTTGATCAAAAAAAGAGCAAGCATCATAAATGCTTGCTCATAAAATATTCATTCCGGTTGACAAGGAATTTCCATTTCCTTTTTTACACAAAATACACCGATAAAAATTTCTTAAAACATATAGCCGCTTTCTCCGTGCTGACTGAGGTCGAGTCCCTCTTCTTCTTCCTGGCCGTGAATGCGAAGTCCCATTGTTTTTTGAAGGATTTTTAATATGAACCAGGTCATGACAAACGAGAAAGCCGCCGTTACGACGACGCTGAACGCTTGAATACCCAGGAGAGAAGAGCTGCCGTAGAAAAGGCCGTTTCCCCCTGCGGCATTGACAGCTGTCGTTGCAAACAAGCCGATTGCAATGGCTCCGAAAGCGCTGCCGACACCATGAACGCCGACGACATCGAGTGAATCGTCTAAATTGAGATATTTTTTCAACGAAACACCCCAATAGCAAAGAACACCCAGGCAGAGGCCGATAACGATGGCCGCAATCGGCGTCACGAACCCGGCAGCGGGAGTAATACCGGCGAGTCCTGCAATTGCCCCCGAGGCGGCTCCGAGAACGGTCGGCTTACCGCGCTTGTACCATTCTATAAACATCCAGGACAATGTTGCCGCAGCAGCAGAGCATTGTGTATTGATAAAGGCAGTAAGGGCCAGCGTGCCCGAGGTCAAAGCGCTGCCGGCATTGAATCCGAACCAGCCGAACCACAGCAATGCAGCACCGGTTAACGTCATTGTTAAATTATGCGGCGGCAAAAGATCGTGACCGTAATTTTTACGATGTCCCAGAACAACGGCAGCGGCAAGCGCAGATATGCCGGAGCTGATATGCACCACAAACCCGCCTGCAAAATCCAGCGTTCCCATCGACCGCAGCCATCCGCCCATACCCCAAACCGAGTGAGCGATCGGCGCATACACGAACGTCGACCACAAGAGAAGAAAGACAATATACGTTTTGAATTTAAACCTTTCGGCCACCGCACCCGTGATGAGCGCCGGAGTGATGATTGCGAACATCATTTGATAGATCATGAATGCCTGATGCGGAATAGTGGCTGCATAATCGGGATTCGGCTGAAGACCGACGCCCGCAAGACCTGCCCACGATAAATTTCCGATAACATGCCCGCAATCCGGCCCGAAGGAAAGACTGTATCCCCAAAACACCCATTGAAGCGTGATGACGCCAAGTGCGATAAAACTTTGCATGATTGTACCCAAAACGTTTTTACGGCGCACCATACCGCCGTAAAACAGCGCCAATCCCGGCGTCATCAACATAACGAGCGCAGAAGAAATCATAATCCAGGTCAAATCGTTTGCATCTATTTTCATAGTATATCTTCTCCCGTTTCTTCTGTTCGCACACGTATGGCTTCATCCACCGGCGAAATAAATATTTTCCCGTCGCCAATATTTCCGGATTTAGCGCCGCGAATGATGATCGACACCGCTTCCTCTACACGTGCTTCCGGCACGACAATTTCCAATTTCATCTTGGGCAAAAAATCTATATGATATTCCGCCCCTCTGTAAATCTCGGTATGACCTTTTTGCCTGCCGAAGCCTTTGACTTCGGACAGCGTCATTCCATGGAATCCCGCTTCCTGGAGCGCTTGCCGAATATCGTCTATGGCATGCGGGCGAATGATTGCTTCAATTTTTTTCATACAGCACCCTCGCTGAATTGATGAATAATTTTTTGGATAGGATTAAAGCCGTGGCGCTTCGCTAACAATAGTAATTTATAAATTATTATTAAATAACCAAGATTTTTATTGAAACGAATGAATATTCCGAACGAACTTCCCGGTTGACTTTTTTCTCCATGCAAGAGGAAGCAGATCTCCAGATCCGATGCATCGCTCATTCCGACATTCCCACATTCAATTGAGAACAAAATATTGTCCCGCCGTATCCGGCCTGCTCTGAAACTTTGTCCGGCTTACCGGATAAGAAATGTTTTTGAATCCACAGTGCAGACGTCCTTGATCCGGAGAACGTCCGGCTGCCGGAAAAAAACTTTCCGTTTCACTATTTTTGACGGAAATTAATAAGTTCCGCCGATATTTATGGATAAACGTTCAAAACCGATGAACCGGCGGTTGCTTCTTGTTCTGCACTTTTGTAACATACCATAGCATTCAACCCGCTTTTAATGTACATCGAAGGCAAAACATCGAAAAAATCAGGAAGAGCCCTTTTTCCACAGCCGGGTTCGACAGGAATCGATATATGGCAGTACAGATTAAAGAAGTCACAACGCCGCATGAATTGAAAAAATTCGCGTTCTATCCTTATTCATTATTCAACGGCAACCGGTACTGGGTTCCGCCTCTTCGCACCGATGAGCTGAATTATTTGCGAAAAGAAAAAAATCCGGCTTTCGATTTTTGCGACGCAAAATACTGGCTGGCCTTGAAGAACGGAAAAATCGCCGGCCGTGTTGCAGGAATCATCAACAAGCGCTTTAACGAAAAATGGAATGCCAAAGTCGCGCGTTTCGGGTGGCTCGATTTTATCGACGATCCTGAAGTTTCGTCGGCGCTTTTAAACACTGTAGAAACCTGGGCTCGATCCGCCGGTATGAATCATATTCACGGCCCTCTCGGATTTACCGATATGGACGGCGAAGGAACTCTCATCGAAGGATTCGATGAAGTCAGCACGCTGGGGTCGATCTACAACTATCCGTATTATCCCGAACATATCGTGCACGCCGGATACATGAAAGATACGGACTGGGTGGAATTTGAAGTTACGATGCATCCGGAAATTCCGGAAAAAATCAAACGCATTGCCGAGATTGCGCTGGAAAGGAATCACCTGAAAGTTCTCACTGTGCGCAAAGCGAAAGAAATGATTCCCTATGGAAAAGAAATTTTTGCGGTCTTAAATTCCGCATATAAAGACCTTTACGGATTCGTCGAGCTTTCGGACAAGCAGGTGGATATGTATATCAAGCAATATTTCGGTTTTATTTTGCCGGAATTCGTACCCGTCGTGCTCGACGCTCAGAATAGAGTTGCAGCATTCGGCATTGCCATGCCTTCGCTTTCTCATGCCATGTTGAAAAGCAACGGCCGCCTTTTCCCGTTTGGAGTGTTTTATATTTTAAAAGCTCTAAAAAACAATAGAAAAGCAGACCTTTATCTTACCGCTGTACGCCCCGATTTACAAAACAAGGGAATTAACGCAATCCTCATTTATGAAATGCACAAAGCTTTCATCAAGCATAATATTCAAAAAGTCGAAACGAACAGGGAACTTGAGGATAATGCCAAAATTCAGGCACAATGGCGATTTTACGATGCCCGTCAGCATAAACGCCGCAGATGCTATAAAAAGGTGCTTTAAAATGAAGGTTCTGAGCGCTCTCTCCGGCGCACCGGGACACTTTGTTCCGGAATTCCTTTTTCACCGGCTTCGCTCGATGGTTTTTCCTTTTTGCTTGGGTGCTTTTATCCTGTTTCCATTTGCTTTCTATCTTAAAAACAGGTACTGTTCTGCCGTATTCAACGCGTATTATTAAGTTGAAACAAAGACGGAGGTCAGCAATGAAACTTCGAGAAGTTTGTTTATCGGTGATGCTCTTCCTTCCATTTTTTTCGCAATCATCTTTTGCCCAAACCGCGGAGTTCTACTATAACAGCGGAATCGATTGTGCTTCCCGGCAGGATTTTAACGGAGCAATCACGAATTTTACAAAAGCAATTGAACTCAATAAAAACGACGCCAAGCTCTATAATTACCGCGGCATTTGCCGGTTCAATTTGCGCGACTTTGCCAACGCAATGACGGATTTCAATCAGGCTATTCAATTGAATCAAAAATTTGCCGATTCCTATTATATGCGCGGCATGTGCAGAATCGGATTGAAAGACCGGAAAGGCGCCTGCCTGGATTTTCAAAAGGCATCCGAACTCAACCATGCCAGCGCCCGGGACGCATTGGATAAATATTGCAGCTAACCGGCTGATATAAAAAATAAGAATTTTTCCGGGAAGCAGTCAGAAAGAGGAACTTTATTTTCCGTGAACAGAACCGGATAAATATATTCGGATTTTTTCCCGGTCGAGGAACATCGGCGTTTGATCTCTTCTATAAAATGAAAAATGAAACCGCATCGGATTAATCCTGTCCCATCTCTGCCGCGGCAGCGGAAGCACGATAGGAAATATACCCTTCGAGACCGAAAAGAATCAGCGCAATCCATACGATGCTGTAACCGATAAACTGAAGGAACGAAAAAGGTTCTCCGTACACGCAGACCCCGAGGAAAAACTGCAGTGTCGGAGAAATATACTGCAAAATACCGATGAGCGACAGGGGAATTTTCCGCGCTGCAGAAGCAAACAAAAGGAGCGGTATCGTTGTCGTCAGGCCTGCACCGACCAGAAGCACATCCGATAAATTTCCCGCATGGAGAAAGACGCCTGTGCCGGAACTGTCGGACCATGCAAGAAACAAAAGCGCCGGAAGAAACAGGATCCCGGTCTCCATTATAAGACCGTAGAGGGAATTCAGCGGCGCTATTTTTTTTACCGCTCCGTATAACCCGAAGGAAAGCGCCAGCACCAGTGCAATCCATGGAAGCGAACCAAAAATAACGGAAAGATACACGACACCCAAAAGTGCAAGAACGATGGGAATCCATTGCCTCCGGCGCAGCCGTTCACGGAAGAAAACTACTCCCATAAGTACGCTCAAGAGCGGATTGATGAAATATCCCAGACTCGTCTCCACAAGGTGTCCGGTATTGACCGCCCAGACATATGTACCCCAATTGATGCCGATAAGAAGAGCGGCAATGAAATATACTTTTACGATAGGAAGTGTAAAAGCGGCTTTCCGGAAAGATCTCCATCTGCGTAAAACGATAAGAACCGCCAGCAATGCAAAAAAAGACCAGATGATTCGATGACTGAGAAGCTGGACGGGAGGCACATGACGAAGCAGCTTCCAGTATACCGGAAGCAATCCCCAGCTTGCATACGCCACGATTGCGTACCAGATTCCTTTTTTATGATTCATTTTGTTTTTTTTAACAAGAAAGGCAGCGCACAAATTGCAGGCGGCCTCAATGTAGATTGTTGAACAACTTCTGCTACGTCGTCTTCCGTACGACACAGAATGCTCGTTTCCGGTTTCAATATACCGCTTTTCCTCAAAAAGAAACATTCTCATGACGACCGGAAAAGCTATGGACATTGCAGAGTATGTAGCATCATTCCTGATCGCCGGAGAACACAGGAACAAGAGACGGTTTTCGCCGTCGAAATTTTACGGAAGACGTTGCAATCCTCGTCCTTTCCGCTTACTTTTTCCTTCGGAGACCGATCTATGAAATTTTCTTTTAACTTAAAAATATTCCCGTTTTTGATTGTACCTCTCTGCATCGTCCTGACCCCGTACCATGTTCATGCTCAGCCCGAAACAAATTTCGATGTTTCATTCAATGTCGATTACAGCGCCGCCGAGCAGCTTGTCGATTATTTCGACTGGCGCGGGTCGAATCCGGAAGCGGTCGCCGCACTTCCCGGCAACCGGCTTGCTGCGGCAACGAGCGTTTTGCTGGCGCGGACCAGCCGTCCGGCCGGAGATTTTTTACAAGCCCTGAAAAATTTCCGCAACGGCAGTCAGTATGACAACGATATTTACGGCTTGCTGCCTGTCAAAAAACATATCGGCGAATTGAGAAAACTTCTCGCAGAGGCAAAAAAACATCGTCTTGATACGCGCGTCGTCGGGACGCTTTCCGCATATTTTCCGGTGGATACGAAAATTTCAGCATCGTTCCATGTGTATTTGGTCGCAATGGGAAACGAACGGACGGAAGCGTTCGTGCGGCGCGTTGTCTGGAACGGAGGCGAACCGGTTTTTGCCGGCGAGAACAACGGGGAGCCGGTGATCATCGTCAATCTCCTGCGCGTGCTGGAAACCGAACCGGCAGTGCAGGTGCAGTACATTGAACTGCTCGCAACACTGGCGCATGAATGTTTTCATGCCACGTATTCCGTTCTTAAACAGTCCCTTCCCGATTCTACAAAACCGCGTACACCGCCGGAATATTTGCTCGACATTGTACAAAACGAAGGGATCGCCTATTATCTTTCAATGGAAGTACACCGCGTCGGAAGGCCGCTTTCGCAGACATGGTTCGCTGAAACATCGCAATCGATGGATAATCTGAACAAAGCGCTCAATGAACTGAGCTCCGCCGGCATCGCGCCTGCCCGCACCCAGGAATTGCTGATGAATGCAAACCTTTCGGGGTCGTTTACAGGAAATTACGGCGCAACCGCCGGGATGCGCATGGCGTACGAAATAGATACAAAACTGGGAAGGCAGGCTTTGACCGAAACGCTTCTTCACGGATTCGCTTCTTTTGTCCAGACTTACCAAAAGGCATGCGGCAGGAGATAAATTATAGGTTCATGAGTTCTTAGTGCGTTGTCCTTGGTTCAACTTGAGACATAATAAAAATGTTACTGGGCGGAAACGAGATTCAACACGAGAACATATTTAGAAGCTATCTCAAAAATATCTGCACGAATGTAGTATCCTGTCATTTCCAGGGATTTCGCGTTTTTTGCTTGCCTGCCGTAGGCATGGCGTCCCGTGCTTTTTGCGGGATTAAGCGGGGGTGAAAAATAATTTTTGAGACCGCTTCTATTTTTCTTGTTGTTTTTTTGTCTTCCGCACTAAGAACTAAGCACGACGAACCATCTTCTATATTCTGGATCCTGTATTCTTTCTTCAGCATTTTTAGTACACCTTCACGCACCAGGATCGATATTTTTGCAAATTACCATGAACAGCTTCAAAGTAAAGATCCATAATTTTTTTCGTGTTCGGTCCGATGACGCCGCTCCCGATGCTCCGAAAATCGATTTTTGTGATCGGCACGATTTGTACACCGCTGCCGACAAAAAATATTTCGTCCGCTAAATACAGTTCTGTCCGGTCAATCGAACGTTCCTGTACTGTCATTCCGAGTTCATCCTGAATCAACTGCAAAACCGTCCGTCTTGTAATGCCTTCCAGTATGTTTTCCGTAATAGGAGGCGTTACAAAAACACCGTTGCGCATCATAATGATGTTTTCTGCCGAGCCTTCCGAAACGTGGCCGCTTTGATCGAGCACAATTGCCTCGTCGAAACCGGCAAGCTGCGCGTCGGTTTTTGCAAGAGCCGAATTGACATACGCGCCGACCACTTTTCCGCGGGCGGGAATAATGTTGTCGTCTACGCGACGCCAGGAGGAAATTGTCACATGTGCTCCTGGACTGTCGATATACCGGCCGAACGGCACGATCGCAATTGCCATCTTCGGCGTCAGGTTATGAAGACGAACACCGATGAGTTCGTCTCCGTAAAATGCAAGGGGACGTATATACACGGTTTCTTTGTATCCCTGTTTGCGGATAAGATCGATGGTAAATTGTGTCAGGCTCTCTTTGGTGTACGGAAGCTCCATGCGGAGTAATTTGCCCGATTCCAAAAATCTCTTATAATGATCGAGCGGGCGGAATATAAACATCTGTTTTTCTTTGTCGTTCCAGTATCCCCGGATACCGCCGAAGATTCCCGTTCCGTAGTTTAATCCGTGCGTCATGACGCCGACTTTTGCATCTGCGTAGGGAAGAATTTTACCGTCGAGAAATACAAATTTTGGTGTCGCCATTTTTTTCCTTTCGTTCAACATGCTGTTCTTCTCTTATAAGATAAAAAAAAACACGACTAACGCCAGCAGTTTAAGTGTACATTCTCCGATAAAATGTCCGCTGCATACACTTGTTTTCTCGGAAAGAATTCTTATTTTTATAATCACCGCGGAATAAGATATAATGCCCCCCGTTCTTGAAGTCCGGAGATTCCCGCGAGAACGATGCAGGGACGGCAACATTCACCGAATCAGAGTACTGTACCATGGCGCTTGAGGTTGTAAAATTTTCTTACCTGAGTGAGTTTCTTTCTTTGCCTGTTTACCATGCCGGTACGAATAAACGCATCGGCAGGCTGATTGACTTTGCCGCATCGACGTCGCAGGTTTATCCGCGCGTCACCGGATTAATTGTGCACACGGCTTTCGGTAAGCCGCCAAAATACATTCCATGGACATGCGTCAAACGGTTCGTCTTCAAAGAACAAATCGGCGTCGAACTTCCTCCGGATGGAACCGAACCGGTCCGCGGTGCGGAAAACGAAATTCTTATCCGCAAAACGTTTCTGGATAAACAAATTATTTCCATAAGCGGGTATAAAATTGTCCGCGTCAACGATATCCAGCTTCTTATCGAAGACAAATCGAAAGAGATCTCGAATCTCTGGGTTGTGCACATCGATATCGGCGTCCGCGGCATTTTGCGCCGTCTCGGTTTTCTGCGCATCGTGAATTCGGCTTTCCGCTGGGTCACCGACCGCGATATCAAAGACCGGTTCGTATCGTGGAAATATGTACAGCCTACCGCAACCGAAACACTCAATTCATCCGTTCAAATAAAAATGGATTCGTCGAAACTTTCGGAAATTCATCCTGCCGATCTTGCGGACATTTTGGAAGATCTCGGCACGGACGAGCGGACAGCCCTGATTCTCTCTCTCGATTATTTTACTGCGGCGCAGACGCTGCAAGAGATGCAGTTTAAGAATCGTTTGCAGATCGTGGAATCTCTCGAACCGGAGAAACTTGCACCGATCATCAATGAAATGCAAATGGATGAAGCCGTAGACCTTCTTGACGCATGCGAAAATGCAAAACGGCAAGCTGTTTACACTGCTCTTCCGGCGGAAAAAACACAGGAACTGAAAGAACTCTCCCGCTATTCCGCATACAGTGTAGGGGGAATTATGACCACCGATTTTATAGCGGCACGGCCGTCGGAAACCGCATCAGCCGTGCTGGAACGCATCCGGAAGGAATGCGAAAAACTGGAAATGTACCGGTACGCGTATGTTCTGGACGACCGTGAACACCTGGCCGGAATCGTGAGCCTGCGCACTCTTTTCCTGAACGATGCCGCGGCGCTTATTGCCGATATTATGACCGATCAGCCGGTCTCCGTCCAAATCGATACGCGCATACGCCGCGTTGCCAGATTGTTCTTTAAATACAATTTTGAAGCGATCCCTGTTCTCGATGACGACGAGCGGATGCAGGGAATCGTTTCTTTCCGGGACGTTCTGGCCGCCTTCTATCCCGAGATCAAAGAAGAAGAAACTGTATAAAATGAAATTATTTAAACGCTTCAAAGACAAGCCCGCAATTCGCAGTATGCTGCTGTTTCTTGCTATACTCGGGCCCGGCATCATAACGGGCAGCGTGGACAACGACGCCGGCGGTATAACGACATATTCCGTTGCCGGCGCCGTCTACGGCTACAAATTACTCTGGACGCTGATTCCCTCTTTCATCGCGCTGATCGCAGTTCAGGAAATGAATGCGCGCATGGGAATTGTAACAGGCAAAGGCCTGGCCGATTTAATACGGGAAAGTTTCGGTGTCCGCATCACATTTTATATTTTCATTTTTCTTCTCGTTGCCGATATCGGCAATACGGCGACGGAATTTGCGGGTGTTGCCGGAAGCATGAATATTTTCAGCGTCAGCAAATACATTTCCGTTCCTCTCGCGGCCATTACCGTCTGGGTTCTTGTTCTCAAAGGCAACTATAAGTTTGCGGAAAGAATATTTTTGCTCTTCAGTGTTTTTCTTCTGACATATGTCGTTTCCGCCGTTATGGCGCATCCCGATTGGGGTTCGATCGGATCCGCATTAATCTCTCCCAGTATGGAATGGAATTCCGGATATATTGCAACCGTCATGGGACTTGTCGGTACAACGGTGGCGCCGTGGATGCAGTTCTATATGCAGTCATCCGTTATCGAAAAAGGTTTAAAGATCAGCAATTACAGATATACCCTCTGGGATGTCGTGCTCGGCTGTATTGCGACGATCGTGGTGGCATTTTTCATCATTGTGGCATGCGCGGCAACGCTTCATGCCAACGGAATTACCATCAACGAAGCAAGCGACGCTGCCATGGCGCTCAAGCCGCTGGCAGGGGCTCTTGCAGGACAGCTTTTTGCTTTTGGATTGTTTGTTGCTTCCATTTTTTCCGCCGCCATTTTACCGCTTGCAACGGCATTTTATGTCTGCGAAGCATTCGGATTCGAAGCCGGTATCGACAAAAAATTCAGCGAAGCGCCCCAATTTTATTCTCTCTTTACCGTCATCATTCTTATCGGTTCGGGAATTATTCTTATTCCGAACGCGCCTCTGATAGCCATTACCATCTGGACGCAGGTACTGAACGCCATACTGCTCCCTGTTGTGCTTATCTGTATGATGCTGATTGTCAATAATAAGGAAATTATGGAACAATACACCAACAACAAAGCTCAGAACATGATCGGATGGACCACCACCATCGTGCTGATACTTCTGAGCGGTTTCCTGCTGTTTTCCGGTATCGGCTTGGTGTGATATTTTAACGCGCCGATGATAAGATCAATTCCTCTGAACAAAGAACGCGTTTCTTTTTAATTCGCGTTTTTCCAAGTTGAAGATTTCCATTTCCCCGGTCCGCAAAATCGTAGAGAACTCCGCAAACAGCATTTTTTCCCTGCCTGCGGTGTTTTTTGTCCGTTTGCTTCTTTTGATAAAATCGTCTACTTTTCCTCATACTGACAAGGAGTTTGCCATGGCTAAATCTAATATATCTGTCGAAGAACAAAATACACGCGTTTCCACCTTACTGCGTCAGGTGGACGAGGATGTGAGGAAAAAGAATTTCGAGGAAGCGCTCGATAAAATACGCAAAGTGTATGAATACGACATAAGGAATATTTATGCGCGCGCTTACGAGGAGCGCGTTTTACTCATGATGGTCGAACGCGACCGCGATCAAGCCATTCGTGCCGTGGAAAAAACATCGGAAGAACGCGTCGATGCAGAGGTCAAAAAAAGACTCCGCGACTTTTACCGCCAGCAGGAAACCGGTTCTGAAAAACGAAAGCAAACCGAACATCAGGAACAGGTTTTGGAAGAACGCGCCCGGCATGCATCCGTAAACGAAGCTCAGCAGGAATCCGGAAAAGATCTTTCTAAAATCGAAACAGATACAACACGGCAAATTGCAGAATTAGAGCAGCGCCTCCTTCAGCAAATAAAGAAACAAACCGGTGCAAAAGAGGACATCTTACCGGGCGAAACCGTCCTTGCGGAATATAAAAAAAGGATCAGCCAGTATGAATCCGCAGAAGATCAGCGGAAAAAAATTGAGGATGAAGCCTTCGCCAAAATGAAAGAGGAGCACCGCCGCTCACAGGAGCAGCTTGTCAAGCGTATGGACGAAGAACGCAAAACACTTCTCGAACGGGAACATGAAAAAGCAAAACAAACCTCTTTTGATGCCTACCGCGCGTTGATGACGCTGATGATGGAGATTGCCGTACCGTCGGAATTTCAATCGCCTATCATGAAATCGCTCAAAAAATCGTTTTCCCTTACGGATGCGGAGCACACCATGTTGGAACGCGACGTTCGTGTCCGGACGTATATTGAAACAGTCAGAAGATTATACCAGATGCCCAAACAGTCGGAGGAAGATTTTGCACATTTAAAAAATCTCCGGACGCTCTTCGGAATCACCGACGCAGAGCATGCCGAACTCGTCAAGCGCGTTAAAAAAGAACTCGGCCTTCCGGACGAAACGGCTGTCATTCTTATTATCGATGACGACCCCGCGATCCGTAAATTTGTGGAACATGTTCTGCGGCGGACGTACAAAACTGTTCTTTCTGCGGAAACCGCAGAAGCAGCGCTTTTAACGATTCAATCGACGCCTCCGTCGCTTGTTTTGTGCGATATCAATCTGGGAATCAGCGTGATGAGCGGTTTTACTTTTTGCGAAAAAATCAGATCCGGCGAAGCGGGCGCTCAATTAAAATCGCTGCCTATTATTTTTATGAGCAGCATGGTCGATGAATTTTTTATCAAGAGTGCAAAACAGCTCAGCGTCAAAGAATTTCTCCCGAAGCCTTTCTCGCGGGAATCATTAGAGACTGTCGTAAAAAACAGCCTCTAAGAGCGTATTTTTATCTATGAATATCCTCCACGTCCTTTCACAGTTTGAAGTGACCGGCGCCGAAGTGTACGCAGCAACGCTTGCCTCCGAACAGCAAAAACAAGAACATACCGTCATCTTGATTTCCGATACGCTCCATGTTCCATTCCGGGGTGTATATATACAACAAGCGATCGGAAATCGTTCCTACCGGCATCGATGGAAAAATATCCGGTTTCTTATACGGTTCATCCGGGAAAACAACATCCATGTCGTGCATGCGCATTCCCGCGCTGCAAGCTGGGTCTGTTTTTTTGCCGTACGCTTCACCAAAACGGTCTTTATTTCCACCGTTCACGGCCGTCAGCATCTCCATTTCAGCAGCACAACGTGGAATGTGTACGGAAAAAATATCATTGCAATCAGCGAGACATTAAAGGACCATCTGGTCGAGGAACTCGGCCTGAATCAAAATCACATCTCTCAAATTGCGAACGGTCTGAACATAGAATCATGGCTGGGACGCAGCCGCATACAATTCAAATCGGATCTTTTTAACGTTCCCGATTCGGGGCGTGTTCTGCTTCTTGTCGGCCGTCTTTCCGGTCCGAAGGGAGACATCGTTCGATTTTTTCTGAAGGAAGTTTTTCCGAATCTCGCCCGTCAAACAAACGCTTCTTTGTTTATTATCAGCGGCATGCAGGTGCCGGACGATATTTCTCAATTGATCCATGATGCGCAGCAGACTTTCGGCAGCGGGCGTTTAGGGTTCAAAGATTTCCAGAAGGATATTTTTCCCTACCTTTCGGCTGCCGATATAGTGGTCGGCGCCGGACGTGTTGCTATGGAGGCGCTCATTCTCGGAAAACCTACGGTAGCGTTCGGTGAAAGTACATATGAGGGATTGATTACAGAAGAAAATTTTTATCGGTTGAGCGAATCGAATTTCGGCGATACCGGCCCGCACCGGCCTCTGGACAAAGAATCGATTGTGCGCGAATTCACAGCTCTTTTTCAACGCCCCTTTCCGGAGAATACCGGCGCGGGAGTTCAGCAGCTCGCGCTCAAGATGTTCGATATACGGAACATTGAAAAGGAAGTGTCTAAGATCTATCAATCAGGCCGGGCACGCCTTTTTGCTCCGGCCTCTCTCCCGGTTTTGATGTTTCACCGCGTCGTCCCGGAGCCGCCGTTGCATTCAAAATACGGTCTGTGGATTACAACGTCCGATTTTGAACGGCAGCTTTTCTCCCTCCGGCGCCGGCGATACTCGCCCATCACACTAGAACATTACCGGGATTTTCTCATCGGAAAAACGATGCTGCCCGCAAAACCGGTCATCCTGACATTTGACGACGGTTATCGGGATAATTTTACGCATGCATTTCCCCTGTTAAAAAAATTCGCATTTCCTGCCGTGGTTTTTCTTGTCACCGGCCGGCGGCGTACAAATTTTTGGGATGCCGATGAACCGCAAGAGCTGCTGATGTGTGATGCCGAAATACGGGAAATGTCTGCAGCAGGAATAGAATTCGGATCGCATACGGTCAGTCACGCAGACCTGACATGCAGTTCGGCGGAAGAACTTCGATGCGAGCTTATGGATTCGAAAAAAACTCTGGAGGATCTTCTTGGAAAAAGCATTATTTCACTTGCTTATCCCTACGGCAAAGTCAATAAAGCCGTCAAGACCGCTGCCGATGAGGCGGGATATTCCTTCGGCGTCGCTGCGGACAGCGGCCCGTTGATTTTCTACGATGATTTTTTTGAGATTCGCCGCTCGCAGGTTTTTCCGTGGACGGGTTCATTCGGCTTCTGGAAAAAAACACAGCCCTGGTATCTGCGCTACAAACAGAAAAAAAAGTAGTCGGCGGATTTTAATTTTACGATAAATGCTCCTGCCCAGCTGCGAGTCGTCCCGAAGGTCATTTAGGGATGCCTATGGCAGACTCCAATGGAGGACTCTACATTATTTTCTTTTTTTCTTTGCCGTTTTCAGTTTTTTTTCCGCCGGCTTTTCCTTTTCAACTTTTTTTGCGTTTTCAAAGAGCCCTTCCTGTACTGAGTCATTTTTTTTCTCCGGCGGCGCGCTTTTCTCAATTCCACCCGGAAGAGGAGCGTTTTCATCCTCTTCATTGACCACAGCCGCAAGGTCGGCGATGGAGTCTCCTTCATTCAAACGAATAAGGTGCACTCCCTGCGTATTGCGTCCTGCCACACGGATATCCGATGTATGCTGCCGTATAATCATGCCGTTCGTTGTAACGACAACGATATCGTCGGTTTTAACGGCCTCTTTAATGGCGACCATTTTCCCGGTTTTTTCGGAAATTTTAACCGTAATAATGCCTTTTCCTCCGCGGTGGCTGATCCTGTATTCGCTTTCCTGGCTCCGCTTGCCAAATCCGCGTTCGGTTGCTATAAGAATAGTCGTTCCTTTGTGACGCAGGTTCACAGCGCCGATGACCATATCTCCCTTGCCGAGCTTGACGCCGCGGACACCGGATGCACTTCTTCCCATAGGCCGAATCTCGTCCTCGTGGAACCGTATGGCCATGCCGTTATGGGTCCCAATCACGATATCCTGAGTGCCGTCCGTCAGTTTGACGTCCGTCAGCCTGTCTTTGTCTTTTAAATTCGCCGCCACAATGCCGTTTTTACGCGGGTTGCTGAATTCCGACAGCAGCACTTTCTTGACCAGTCCCTGCTGGCTGAACATAAAGACAAAGTGTTTTTCATCGAATTCTTTTACCGCAATAAATGATGCGATGATTTCGTCGGGCGGTTTGGAAATGAGATTATTGATGGACTTTCCTTTTGTCGTTCTGCTTCCCTCGGGAATTTCGAACACCTTCAGCCAGTAACATCTTCCCTGATCCGTAAAAATAAGAATATAATCATGCGTGCTGGCGATGAACATGTGCTCGACAAAGTCGTCCTCCCGCGTTGCGGCCCCGGTCACTCCTTTTCCTCCACGCGACTGTCTGCGATAGCCTGAAACCGGGAAGCGTTTAATAAAGCCGCTGTGACTGATCGTAATAACCACTTCTTCTTCGGCAATCATGTCTTCGATGTTGAATTCTTCGGCTTTGTAAATAATTTCCGTCCTTCGATCGTCGCCGTATTTTTCTTTTATGGAAAG
>Ga0182017_10001080_pt1 | contig 21361 bp, 12 predicted proteins | sample 712E3DmetaG_FD_120492 | JGI IMG/M metagenome (GOLD analysis project Ga0182017, IMG submission 120492) | Permafrost microbial communities from Stordalen Mire, Sweden - 712E3D metaG | ecosystem: Environmental > Terrestrial > Soil > Wetlands > Permafrost | place: Sweden: Stordalen | collected... | reverse complement strand
GAGTTGCGAGCAGCCCGAGGCGCGAGGAGGGAGAATACTCGACGTATTTGACCGACGAGCAACGAAGGGATGCGACGCAAATCCGCGATTTCACGACGGGAGGCAAACCGTTCGGTGCTCTAGGATGGCTTCGAATCTGCGTCCTCGGCCGCTGTCCCTTCCGGCGCCTCCTCGGCGCTCTGAGCTGGTGTTCCTTCCTTCTCCTCCTCGAGGCGTCGGTAGATGGTGCGAGTCGCGATCCCCAGCAGCTGTGCGCACAGCCGTTTGTCGCCTCCCACGTGGCCCAGAGTCGCGTGGATCACGCGTCGCTCGATCTCGCCGAGCGGCGTCCCGATGGCGAAGGTGATGCTTCTTGCGTCGCTGGCGTTGCCCTGGCCTGTGCGCACCTCGACCGGCAGATCGTCCATCTCCACGGCGGTCCCGCGCGACAGCACCACCGCCCGCTCGATGGTGTTCTCCAACTCGCGCACGTTCCCCGGCCAGTCGTAGCGGACCAGAGCATCGGCCGCAGGCCGGGCGAAGCCCGCTAGATGACGGTCGTTCCGCTCGCCAAAGAAGCGCAAGAAGTGCTCGGCCAGAAGGGGAATGTCGTCGCGCCGTTCACGAAGCGGCGGCACACGCAGGGCGATGACGTTGAGTCGGTAGTACAGATCTTCGCGGAAACGGCCCTCGCGCACGGCGGCGCGCAGGTCCTGGTTGGTGGCCGCAACCAGGCGCAAGTCAACCTTGGATGCTCGGCCGCCCAGGCGCTCCACCTCACCCTCTTGCAGCACGCGCAGCAACTTGACCTGCACGTGGGTTGGGATTTCGCCGATCTCGTCGAGAAACAAGGTGCCGCCGTCGGCCTGCAAGAAGCGGCCGTCGTGACGCTGGATGGCCCCGGTGAACGCCCCGCGTTCGTAGCCGAAGAGCTCGGCTTCGAGAATCGTTTCAGGCAGGGCGGCGCAGTTGACCGGAACGAAGGGACCCGAGGCGCGCGGCGAAGCGGCGTGGATGGCCCGCGCCAGCAATTCCTTGCCGGTTCCTGATTCGCCCAGAAGCAACACCGTGGCCATGGACGGCGACGCCTGCATCACCGTCTCCATGGTGCGGCGCCAAGCCAGCGACTGCCCGATGAGCGCCTTGTGCCTTTCGGCGGCCAGCTGGGCGCGCAACGAGCGGTTTTCCTGCAGCAGGTTGTGTTTCTCCAGCGCCTTGCCAACCGCCCGAACCACATGGGCGCGCTTGAGCGGCTTGGTGACGAAGTCGTAGGCACCCTGCCTCATGGCATCCACGGCGTTTTCCACCGAGCCATAGGCGGTCATGAGGATGGTTTCGGTCTCCGGCGAGACGCTGCGGCTGGCCTTGAGCAAGTCCAGGCCAGACATGCCAGGCATGATCAAATCGGTGAGCACCACTGACACCGGTTCGCGGCGCAGGATCTCGAGCGCTTCTCCACCGCTGCGCGCGGTGAGCACACGCAGTGATTCGCGCTCGAAGATCTTGCTCAACGAGTCGACGATGCCCGGCTCATCGTCCACAACCAGGATGGTCGGGGCGGAGGAGTTTCGGGCCGGGCTGGCTTCGGCGTCGCTTGTCACGTCTGCGGTTCCTTGTGCCGCTCTTCAAAGCGGATGCCAGGTGCATCCGACTTGGCTGGCGTTGTCCAACCAACCGGAAACATGACATTGTCCGATTGCGGTGTGCGGGCAACGTCGATTCCAGTGCCATCTTGACATAGGTTTCGCCAGTCCGCCCGTCTTCTTGTCACATTGGCAGGAGCGTCTCGATGGAGGGCGCGACCAGGCGCGCAAGTTCATTCGGGCAGATGCCTCCCGCTGAGGACACAAGGGGAGGGCACGGAGCTGGTTTGTGAATCAGCCGGGTTGGCCAATCACGGCCCGACGGAGCCAACGAATGTGGTGATGCTGGATGGGGCGAGGGAGACATTCACCGTTGTGCCACCCGTCAGGGCACCGACGTTCGCGAGATTCTCGCTCGCTGAGGTTCGGTAGGTGGTCAACGAGCCGAAGCGTCCTGCGTCGATCGTCAGAGCGAGCGGCACGATGGAAGTTCCCGTGTTGATGGCCACGACTGCGACCTGATTTCCGGCGGGGTTCTTGAATGCGGACATGTACACGCTGCTGGCTGGACTCGCGACAGCATCGACCCGAAGCCAGTCAGGTCGAACGAAGCGGCTGTACTGGCCGACGGCGTAGAGACGCTTGGGCTGGTTGCCATTGGACTGCGCGAGACAGCAGTTGCCACTGCCCCACGCCCACCAGTAGAGGAACGCGCTCATCTGGGCGACCACCAGGTCCATGTGGACCAAACGCGCGACGATCAGTCCGTCGGTGATGCTGGTGTCGGCGGTCCACGCTGCCGTACTGAACTCGGTCATCCAGGTCCGCTTGCCCGCGGCCAGCGAATTGGTCAACGTCGGCGGGGAATACGAGTTGACGTTGCTCTTCCCGAATTCGTACTGGTGCGCCGCCACGACACCCAACACAGACGACACATTTGTGTCGCTGAGCGTGGGCAAGACCAGGTCCTCTTTCACGTTCGCGAATTCAGGCGCCATGATCTTCAGGTTGGGCAACTGAGTGAACACACCCTTCTTGGTGAATTCCGTCTTCAAGGTTGCGAAGAATGTGTCGAACTGCGCGGCCGTCCAGTCAGCCGATTCGTAGGTGCACTGGAAATTCGGTTCGTTTTGCAGAGAAAGGACCGTCAAGTCGACGCCCATCTTGGCTTTGTATCCCAACACATAATCCGCCAGGACGTCGGCGTAGTCAGCGTAGTGCGCGGGGTCGAGGGTGCCGCCCACTTCGGGCGTGTTGTAGTTCATGGTCTTGTAACTATCGCTCACCTTCCATTTGCTGATGCTGTTGTTGGGTGGCGTCCAAGGCGTGCTCATGAACTTCGTGACCTGATAGTCCGCTCCCGCCGCCTTGATATCGCTGATCAGAGTGCTGGTGTTGCTCACGTCCCAGTTGGACCAGTTGAGGGAGAAGGTCTTGCTGCCATCACTGTTGGCCGTGTACTTGTAGGTGCCGTCAGTGTCCTTGTTGATAAACTTGTCATCGTTGGTGGGGTTCTCGCGAAAGGGGACGCGGTTGCGCAGAATGGACAGCCCGGCCCCCTTGCTGATGCTGAAAAGGGCGTCGTAGACCCCTGTCTTGGATGCGGGAGGGTACAGCCACGCATTGCTGATACCGAATCCATCGATGACCTGCTTCGCCTGCGAGTACCTGACATTGGATCCGGTATTGGGTGTTAGCGTTCCGCTCGAGCTTGTCCCGCCCGAACTGGCCGCTCCACCCGTGGTTGTGGTCCCGCCGGTTATCGCTCCCGCCTCGCCCGCGACGCCACCGGTCTTAGAGCCCCCCGCGGAGCCGCCAGTCTTGGATCCGCCTGCGCTGCCGCCGGCGGCAGTCGTGCCCGCGACGGCAGCCGTGCCTGCGGCGCCGGCCGTGCCTGCGGCGCCGGCCATGCCCGCGGTGCCGGCCATGCCTGCCGTGCCGCCGGTTGCAGCCGCGCCAGCCGAAGAAGGAATGCCGCCTGAGGCTGCGGTCGTTGCACCGGCGCCTCCTGCGCCGCCCGTGCTCGAAACACCGCCGGTCGCTCCGGCCGCTGACCCGTCAAAGCCCGAACTTGAGGTGGTATCGAGAGGCGCTGTGGCCCCGCCCTGCGTGGACAGGGTCGCGTCGCCGCCGGGGCGGGATCCCGGGGGACTGCACCCCGCGCCGCTGGTCGCGAAAATGATGATGGATAGGGCCTTGGCGGTGGTGCTTCTGGACATGCTGCTTCGATCCCAGACCTAACAAGGATTCACCAGTTTATCGAGAATTCAATCTGACATGGGGCAGGCCAGGCTGTTCACGGCTGGCTAGAGGTTCTACCTACTTGCACACGCCGTTTTGGCAGGCGGCCGGCGTGTTGCACGGGGAGCCGCACGTGCCGCAGTTGGCGCTGTCGCTGCCCAGGTTCGCACAGACTCCGTTGCAGTCGGCCAGGCCGGGCGCGCACGACGAGCAGCAGCGGAACCCGGTGTCCGGATACGAAAAGTCCTGCGCGAGCGTGGCGGCCATGAAGCTGCAACCCAAGCCGACGGAGAAGCTGTCGAAGGCGCCCCCTCGGATGGTGTACACCTTGCGCCCGTCGGCCAATGTGCCGCGCAGATCGTCGGTCCATTCGGCAAGGTTGCCGCTCATGTCGAAGACCGCCGCGCCAGCGTCGCTCGGGTCGAGATTCCCGGACGTGGTGCACTGGTTGAACGAGCCCACGGTCGCTACAGCGTTCAGGTTTGCTTCGGCGCCGTTGCACAGGGCCGCATCGTAACTGGCAGCGTAGGGGTAGCAGCCGCTGGTGCAGGTCTTGCCCAGCGTGCAGGCAAAGCCCCATTCGTCGGCGATGACGGTGGAATTGTTGCGCGTGACTTGGCACAAGCGCATGCCGGCGGCGCGGCAAGCAGCGTCGGCGGCCGACCAGGTTACCGAACTCCAAGGCAGAACGCCGGTTCCGGTTGCACTGCTTGGGCGCGAGCAGGCGCGTGCGGAGGAAGATCCCGCGGAGGTCGCGTTGGCGTCGCCCCGGCTCGCCTCATAGCGGTAGATGTAGTAACCGCCGCCTGGAGCATCGGCCGCCGCGACGTGGACTACGGCATCAAGCACGCCCTTGCACGCTTGTCCCGCGCAAAGGGGAAGTCCCAAGTCTGGGGGGTTGTCCCAGCTTTCGTCGGTGAGCCCATCGCAGTCGTTGTCCTTGCCATCGCAGATTTCGTCCGTCGGTGTGGCGGCCGCGGATCCGGATAGATCACAGGCTGGGGCCAAAGTCTTGTCGGCTTGGCACTTGATGGTTCCCACGCGGCGGCATTCACCCAGGCCAGTGTCGTCGCTGCATGGCGTGCCTAGGACAGTGGATGCGAACTCGTCCACGGCACCGTCACAGTCATTGTCGAGCCCGTCGCACCATGACTCCTGCGCCACGATTTGGTTGGGGCCGGTGAGTTGCACGGTGGCTGGGTAGTTGCAAATCCAGCTCGGCTCACTCGCGCCAGACGGGGTGGTGCACACAGGGAAGCTGGCGCTGCCAGGGAAGCTCGTCGAGCCGCCGGGGCCTTTGCCGCATTCGCCGGCCTGGCGGCAGAAGTTGACGGTGGGCTGAATCAGGCCGGGGTCGTCTCCGTCGGTGAGGCCGTTGCAGTCGTTGTCTTTGCCATCGCACATTTCTGGTCCATCGGGTGTGCAGGCGTATTCGCAGCCGTTGCTCGGGTTGTGGTCGACATCGGACCAACCTTGCTGGCAGGGGCCCATTTGACACTGACCGTTGCTGCACAGCCCGATCGCGTGCGCATAGCTGCAGGCGATGGCGCAAGAGCCGCAGTGTCGCGGATCGGTCTGCAAGACGAAATCTTCGTCGACCGAGCCATCGCAGTCATTGTCAATGCCGTCGCAGATTTCCCGTTGCGGGGTCACTGCGCCGGTACAGACCAAGGCCCCGACGGTGCACACCCAGGCGCCCAGCCGGCACTGACCGGTGCAGGTTCCGGTTTGCAGGTTGCAGCCGTCAGCCCCTATGGGATAGCAAGGCTTGCCCAGGTTGGGATCGCTCTCGTCGATGAGTCCGTTGCAGTCGTTGTCGCGCCCGTCGCAAACTTCCTGGCTGGGTTGACCCGCGCCTACGCAGATGGGTGCGCCGGCGATGCAGGTGAGAGCACCCGGCTGGCATCCGTTTCCGCCGCACGGGCGGCCCACGTCTGTAGCATGGTCGTCGATGAGTCCGTTGCAGTCGTTGTCTTTGCCGTCGCAGATCTCGATGCCGCTGTTGCTTGGCGTGCAGGCATACTCACACCCGTTGTCCGCATTGCCATCGACATCGTAGTAGCCCGGCAAGCAGTCGACCCCACACTTTCCCTGCTGGCAGCTTCCGCTGGAGTGGGCGGCACTGCACACGTGGCCGCATTGTCCACAGTTGTCTGGGTCGGTCTGCAGGTCGAAGCCTTCGTCAATGGTGCCATCGCAGTTGTTGTCCGCGCCATCGCAGATCTCGACGCCACCGTTGCTCTTCACGCACTCGCAGCCGTTTCCTGCCTGGCCATCAAGATCGACGTAACCGGGATCGCAGCTGCCCACCCCGCACTGGCCTGCCAGGCAGGCCGCTTGGCCGTGGGGAATCTCGCAAACCTTCCCGCACACGCCGCAGTTCTCTGGGTCAGTTTGAAGGTTGGCCCCACGGCAGCCCCCATCAGGCGAGGCTCCGGGCTTCGCATCGGAAGACTTCCCGCCATCGGCGGAGTTCCCTGCATCTCCCGGGTTGTGCAAGAATGAGCCCCCGGCGTCCGTGCCGGCCGACCCGGTGATTCGTTCAACATTGGCCTGACGCTGCTGGCAGGCACCCAGAGCCAGGGCGAATGCCAAGCTGGTGCCGACAGCCACGAGCACCTGCCATCCTCTGACCTCTCGCCTACGCGCCTCGTCGGTCGAGACACCAGATCCTAGCGTACCAATCACAGCCGCTTCCATGGGCCTCTAGTGTAAGTCCTGCGACGGGCGCTGTAAATCTCGACGGATTCGAGGTGTTCCCTCGCCCCATCATCCTGTCCGCGCAGCCGCGGCCGCCGACTGTGCGCGGGGCGCGCCTGCCGACGCGATCTTCTGGCGGCGCTTGTCCAGGTCCATCTCATCGTCAGCGACGTGCATAAGATCGTCGCAGGCGGTGCCATTCTCGGGATAGTGGGCGAATCCAAAGCTGAGTCCGATGGAGAAGGGAGCGCCGGTGCGGGCCTGGGACAGAGCCGCGCGCAAGCGCGCGAGCAGCGGCGCGGATTCGCTCGCCCCCATCTCGGGGAAGAGCACCGCAAACTCATCGTCCCCGACCCGGCAGAGCACGTCGTGGGTGCGCAGCAAGCGTTCGAGAAACTCGGCCACCCAGCGCAGAACCAGATCCCCTTCCCCGTGGCCGTAGCTGTCGTTGAGCACCCTGAGATCGTTGACATCGACCATCATGATGCTGAAGTGGCGCTGCGGCTGGCGGCGCGCTCGGCTCAACTCCTCGGTGAGACGCTCGGTGAAGTAGCGGCGATTCCACAGTCCGGTAAGCTCGTCGCGGTAGGCGAGGGAGCGAGAGGCCTCCAACCGAGCAAGCTCGTGGCGCAATTCGGCATTCTCGCGAAGCAATTCCTTCACGCTCAGCGGTGCTGGCCGAGTCAGGTTCTTGCTTCTCACAATGGATCTTCTAGCAAAAAGGTGGCTGGCGCGCCAACGCGTCCCCGTATAATCCTTCACCGAAACATGTCCTTTCGCACCGCAGTCCTCTTCGATCTCGACGGAACCCTGGTCGACACCGAGCGCGACAACGTGGAGTCGGTCGTGCTGGCGCTACGACGCTGGCAGGTCGAACTCGACGATGCTGAGCGCCACTTCGTGGTGGGGCATTCCTGGAACGAAATACACGCCATGCTCTGCCGCAACCATGGGCTGCAGGTGGGCATGGACGAGGTCATCGCGCGGGCGGTGGAGGAAAAGCGGCAGCTCCTCGCACACAAGGGATATCAGCCGCTGCCTGGGGCGCGCGCTGCCGTCAAGCGTCTGGGCCAGCGCGCGGCTTTGGCCGTGGTGTCGGGGGCCAGCCGGGTGGAAGTGAGCGAGGCCATCGCCGGGCTGGGGATGCTCGGCGATTTTCAGGTCTTGCTCGGGGCCGAGGACTACAGCAAAGGCAAGCCCGATCCCGAGCCGTATCTGACCGCGATGCAGTTGCTTGCCGTGCAGCCATCCGCTTGCATCGTGGTGGAGGACGCCGAGCCGGGCATTCTGGCGGGGCGCGCGGCCGGCGCTCATGTGATTGCGGTCAGGGCAGCCAACTACCTCGGATACGACCAGTCGGCGGCGCATGTCGTGCTCGACACGCTCGACGGAATGACCGACGAGCTGTGCGACCGGCTGCTGGGGCAGTCGAAATCGATCGCACTCGGCTAGCCAGCATTGCCATGTTCGAGCATTTGCCCGCCGATGTGGTGCTTTTCGAGGTCGGGCCGCGCGACGGGCTGCAGAACGAGACCCGCCTGGTCACGACCACGGACAAGGTCGCGCTCATCGACGCGCTCTCGGGCTGTGGCCTGCGCGCCATCGAGATCACCAGCTTCGTCAATCCGCAGTGGGTTCCACAACTGGCCGACGCCGGCGAGGTGGCGAGACGGGTGGTGCGCCGTCCTGGGATCATCTATTCGGCGTTGGTGCCCAATCAGCAGGGACTGGTCGCGGCGCAGGCGGCGGCCGTGCCAGAGATCGCCGTGTTTATTTCGGCGTCCGAGAGCCACAACCGCAAGAACGTAAACAAGAGCATCGCGGACACCTTGCGGGTTCTTGAAGAGGTCGTGCTCAACGCGCGTTGCGCCGGCATGCGCGTGCGCGCCTACGTCTCGACCGTGTACGGTTGCCCCTACGAGGGCGCGGTCATTCCCGCCAAGGCAGTGGCGTTGCTGGCTGCCCTGCGCGCGGCGGGCTGCTACCAGGTTTCTTTGGGCGACACCATCGGCGTGGCCAACCCGCGCCAGGTGCGTGACGTTCTCGCGCTGGTTTTGGCCGAGACGCCTCGCGAGGCCGTGGCCGTGCACTTCCACGACACGCGCGGCACCGCTCTGGCCAATATTCTGGTGGCGCTGGAGATGGGCATCACCACCATCGACACGGCGTTGGGCGGGCTGGGTGGCTGCCCCTTCGCGCCCGGCGCATCAGGCAACGTGGCCACAGAAGACGTGGTCAACATGCTGGAAGGCATGGGCGTGAAGACCGGCGTCCAGCTCGACAAGCTGATCGATTGTTCGCGCCTGGCGGCCAGCCTGGTGGGGCACGAAATGCCGTCGCGTTACTATCGCGCCGCCATCGGCTCGCGACTGCATGCGGGTGGGGGAAGCCGAGCGTAGCTAGCTTTTTTCACCACAGAGAGCACAGAGAACACAGAGGCCGGAAGGAAGGAAAGGGTTCGGACCGGACACGACCAACCCTTTCTCCTTTCCGGTCCGGCTCTGTGACCTCTGTGGCCTCTGTGGTGAAAAAGCTAGCCCAGCGCCCGCTGGCGCAGGAAGTGGTCGGCCAGAACCAGGGCCATCATGGCTTCGACGATGGGCACCGCGCGCGGAAGCACGCAGGGGTCGTGACGGCCGCGGGGCTTGAGAACCGTGGGATTGCCGTCGACGTCCACGGTTTCCTGTTCGCGCAGGATGGTGGCCACGGGTTTGAAGGCGGCGCGCACGACGATGTCCTCGCCGTTGGAGATGCCGCCCTGGATGCCGCCGGAGCGATTGGTCCGCGTGCGGATGCGGCCGTTGTCTGAATAGAAGAGGTCGTTGTGCTCGGAGCCGTGCAGGCGCGTGCCGGCGAAGCCGCTGCCCACTTCGAAGCCTTTGCAGGCCGGGATCGACAGCAGGGCTTTGCCCAGATCTGCGTGCAGCTTGTCGAACACCGGCTCGCCCAGGCCCGCGGGCACATGGCGCGCCACTGCCTCGACCACGCCGCCCAGAGAATCGCCGTCGCTGCGGGCCTGATCGATGAGCGCGATCATCTGATCGGCGACAGCCGCGTCCGGGCAGCGCACGATGTTCGTGTCCACGTCCTTGCGCGTGACCTTGCCGGCGTCGACGGTAGCCGCCAGATCCTGGACCTGCTTCACGTAGGCCACGATCTCGATCTGGGCCTGCTCCGCCAGCAGCTTGCGTGCGATGGCGCCGCTGGCGACCCGACCGATGGTTTCGCGCGCGCTGGCCCGGCCGCCACCCGCGCTCGCGCGAACACCGTATTTCGCTTGGTAGGTATAGTCGGCATGGGACGGGCGAAAGGCCTGCCGGATTTCCTGGTAGTCGGCGGAGCGCGCGTCGGCGTTGCGCACCAGCAACGCAATGGGCGAGCCCAGGGTCACGCCTTCGTGTACGCCCGAAAGAATCGCGACGGCGTCTGCTTCATCACGGCGGGTGGTTATGCGGCTTTGGCCGGGCCGGCGCCGGTCCAGCTCGACCTGGATCTCTTCCGCCGTGATGGGCACACGCGGTGGGCAGCCGTCCACCACGACCCCGATTGCCGGGCCGTGCGATTCACCCCAGGTTGCGATGCGGAAAAGCTGTCCGAATGTGCTCGCCACGATGGCCGATAGGCTAGCACGAACGGCCCACGAAGCCGTTGGCGACGCGAATCCTTGCCGCGCCTCGCAGCTGCAGAAAATGCCTTTCGCATGCCCGCCAAGTTTTCTTGTGGAATTTTGCGAAAGTTTTATTCAACGTAGCGGCCATGAGCACCAACGGAATCCCGCGCAAATGGACGGTCGCGGACTCCGCAGAAACTTACGGCATCCGATATTGGAGCCAGGGCTACTTCTCCATCAACGATCTGGGCCACGTCGTCTGCCACCCGCAGGGACCCGACGCGGGCGCCATCGACCTGAAAGAACTGGTCGACGAGGTGGTGCGCCGTGGCATCGGACTTCCCTTGCTAATCCGTTTCTCGGACATTTTGAAGAGCCGCGTGGTGGAGCTGCACGAGGCCTTCAAGCGCGCCATCACCGAGTACGGCTACAAGGGTGAGTATCGCGGCGTGTATCCCATCAAGGTCAACCAGCACCGCTACGTGGTCGAAGAGATCGTGCAGTTCGGCCGGCCCTACCACTACGGCCTGGAGGCCGGCTCCAAGCCCGAGCTGCTGGCGGTGATGGGCATCCTCGACGACGAGGAAGCGCTCATCGTGTGCAACGGCTACAAAGACGAGGAGTACATCGAGACCGCGCTCATGTGCTCCAAGCTCGGGCGCAAGGTGCTCATCGTGGTCGAGAAGTTCTCCGAACTTGACCTGATCGCGTCTACCGCGAAGCGCATCGGGGTCAGACCCCGCATCGGCATCCGGGTGAAACTGGCGTCCAAGGGCTCGGGTCGCTGGGAAGCCTCGGGCGGCGACCGCTCCAAGTTCGGCCTGTCCACACGCGAGGTGGTCGAGGCGGTGCGCTTCCTGCGCGACGTCGACATGCTCAACTGCTTCGAGCTGATCCATTTTCACCTGGGCAGCCAGATCTCGGCCATCCGGGCCATCAAGAACGCCATGCGCGAGGCGAGCCGGTTCTTCGTCGAGATCGTCGGCCTGGGCGCGCCGCTTAAGTACTTCGACGCCGGCGGCGGCCTGGGTGTGGACTACGACGGGTCGCAAACCAATTTTGCTTCATCAATGAACTACACCTTGCAAGAATACGCCAACGACCTGGTGTTCGGCCTGCAAGAGGTGTGCGACGCAGCCGGGGTCGCGCATCCCACCATCGTCACCGAATCGGGACGCGCTGTGGTCGCCCACCATTCCATGCTGGCCATCGACGTGCTGGGCGTGGGCGAGTTCGATGTGGGCAAGGCACCGGACAAGCTGCCTGACAACGTCTCGCGCCTGGTGCGCAACATGTTCGACACCGCTCGCGATATTTCCAGCAAGAACCTGCGCGAGGCGTACCACGACGCCCTGGAGTATCGCGAAGAGGCGCTGTCGCTGTTCTCGCTCGGCAGCCTGTCGCTTACCGAACGGGTGATCGCGGAAGATATCTTCTGGTCCATTTGCCAGCGCATTCTGAAGGTCGTGCGTGAGATGCGCGAGGCGCCCGAGGAGTTCGAGGGTTTGGAACGCGCGCTTTCAGATACCTATTTCTGCAACTTCTCCATGTTTCAGTCGCTGCCCGACATTTGGGCCATCGATCAGCTTTTCCCCATCATGCCCATTCACCGACTGGGCGAAGAACCCACGCGGCGGGCGGTGTTGGCTGACATCACCTGCGATTCCGACGGCAAGATCGATCACTTCATCGACCGGCGCGATGTGAAGAACGTGCTCGAGCTGCACCCCTACGACCACGGCGAAGGGTACTTCTTGGGCGTGTTCCTGGCGGGCGCCTATCAGGAAATCCTGGGCGATCTGCACAACCTCTTCGGCAACACCAACACCGTGCACGTGTCGCTGGCCCCGGGCGGCGGCTACCAGATCGAGCACGTGGTCACCGGCGACACGGTGACCGACGTGCTCAAGTACGTCAGCTACGCGCGCGAGGACCTGATGGCGCGCGTGCGTCGCTTTGCCGAGCAGGCCGTGCGCACCAACGGCATGAGCCTGGAAGAAACGCGCTCGCTGCTGCGCATGTACGAGGAAGGACTGTCGGGATACACGTACCTGGAACGGGGATAGGGGGCTGGCTCGCTTCGCCCTGTCACTCGACGATAACCTCCTCGGGGCAGAGTTGGGTGTTGGCCAGGCAGGGGAAGGTCAGGCCACCGAGAGCCGCAAGAATGCAGTCCAGGACCTGCGAGTTGGTGCCGCCGTCCGCAACGCTGCGCACGTCGACAACGGCGCCATTGTCGTCGAGGACGATGGCGTAGCCGCTGCCGCTATAGGGTATGGCCCCACATTGGCCGAGCACGTTTGCCAATTTTAGGTTGTCGTCGCCGCCAACGTTGGTGCCGTTATAGGCGCTGCAGCCACCGGTGCCGAGGCCAGCCAAAGCGGCGGTCGCCGCCTGTCCCAACTGGTCGAATCGATCCGAAGTGGCCTTGTCGCATGCCGAGATGCTAAAGCCAGAGCCTGGAGTGAGGCCAAAACTCAGACAGAGACTGGAAAAACCGCTGCAGCCGTAGGTGGAGACATAGCCCGAAAAACACGGCACAGCGGCGGCTAGTCGTTCCTTCACCGTGCGATCGATCTCGTCAGCGCAGGCAGTGGGGTTGATGAGAACCGCATCAGGCTGAGCGTCGGCGCCGGAGCCTGTTCTTGAATCGGGTTGTGCGTCTGTGCTGATGCTTACTTGTGAATCAGGTCGCACGTCTGCGCTGACGCCCGCCTCTGCCCGCGAAGCCCGCATGGGGTGCGAGCCGCAGCTCGCCGAGGCGAAGAGGAAGATCAAACTCGATGCCGCCGCCGCGGCCATGGGCGAAAAACGTCGTTCGGGTGTGCCGAGAAGACGATGGACCTCGGTTTCGAGGCGTTCGATCTCAGTGCTGAACCCACTCGCGCGCTCGGCCAGGCCGCGCATTAGATCATCCGACCGCTTGCCGTCGGGCAGGTCCCGCGCCCCGTCGAGGGTCTTGCGCAACGACTCGATGGTGAAGGCGTTGAGGCGCGCCCGCAGATCCGCGAGCGCGGCGTCCACGCCAGCGGCCGGCTGCCGCATATCCAGGCGGCGTGCAACGGCCAGCCCCGTGTGTATCTCGTGAAGCCGCTGGGCCAGGCTGTGGTCGCCCAAAGCCTCCATGCGAACCCGCGCGAGCAGTTCAGTGAATCGCTGGGCGACCGGATCAGCGAGCCGGTAGTCCCAGCGCAGAGGATTGCCATAGAGACGTCCTTCGCCCAGCAGACGCTGATAGAGGTGGGTGCCGTGATAGGCCTTCATTCGGGTCACATCGAAGAGCCCGTGCTCGATGCGGCTCAAGAAGCGCAGCCCTTCCTCAATGGACGCGACCGTAGAATTCGGATGTACGAGCATCAGGTTGCTCACGCTCGCGACGCCGCGCTCGTCCAGCTGCTGCAGGATCGAGAGCGCATGCTCGGGGTTGCACTGTCGCCGGAACAGTCGTCCTTGCTCGGCACTGGGAAACTCGATGCCAAGAAAACAGCGGGCCAGCCCTATTTCGGCGAAGTGTCGCGCGACGGCCTGGGTCACCCGTTCAGCTCGCAGCATGCACCCGAGGGCAAGCTTGGGAACCTTCGCCGCCTTGAGCCGGTCCTGCAGATCGGAAAGCCAATTGAGGGCGTCTGCCTCGCGGTAGGGCAGGACGTGCTCGTCGACAAAGTACGCGTACCCGTGGCCCGAGCGCGCCAGCCCTGCCAACTCGTCAGCCACGTCAGCTACGCTGCGCCGGCGGATTCCTCCCACGCCTGATGAGAGCAACTCCCGCCGCGAATGACCTGCGCGCAGACCTTCCGCGACCTCGGCGTCTTGCAGGGCCGCGGGGCCGCAGTAACTGCACCGGCCGGCGCAACCTCGCGTGGCGGACACATGGGCCACCTTGCGGCCGAGCATGCGCATGCCTTCGTGCCGGACAGGCAGCAGCGTGGTGGGAAGCGGGTTGAGCACGTCGGCAGGAGGGCCGTCGCCTGCGCGGGTTGACAGACCCGGCACGCAGGCCATCGACTCGCCCCGGGCCAGGGCCCGCACCAGTGCCAGCAGGGGCGCCTCGCCGGCAAATCGCACCACGCTGTCCAGCCAAGCGTAGCGGCCGAGCAGCCAGGTGCGCGCCAGCGTCGCAAAAGGCCCACCCACTGTGATGTGGCCGCGATAGCCCAGACGTCGCAGTAGCTCACCCAGCGCGAGTGGCAACACCGATGAAGCACCGTCTTGCAGAGACAGCCCAACCACGTCGGGCGGCTGCTTGCAGATGGACCGCGCGATGGGCAGGACATCGTCGATGTGGTTCAGCACATGCCGGCTTCTGCGCACGGCCGCGCCGGCCAGGGCTGCTTCGAGATAGCCGATGCCCAGATGGTCGTTGTGTTCCAACCGGCGTCCGACCAGGGCAACGGAACTCTTCTTCATGAGCGCACCCTCTGTGCCGCCAGGGTACCACGTTCCGCTTGGGCAAGAACTCGGCGATGGTGATCCCACCAATGCGAACCTGGCGGGCGTCCCGCCGTGTCAGTCCATGGCTATCTCCTCGGGGCAGAGTTGGGTGTTGGCCAGGCAAGGGAAGGTCAGACCAGCGAGCGCCGCAAGGATGCAGTCCAGAACCTGGGAGTTGGTGCCGCCGTCCGCAACGCTGCGCACGTCAACCACGGCGCCATTGTCGTCGAGAACGATGGCGTAACCAGTGCCCCTGCCATAGCCTACGGCCCCACAGCCATTGATTGCGCTTGCCAGCTTCGCGTTGTCGTCGCTGCCAACGCTGGTACCGTAATAGGCGCTGCAGCCGCTGGCGTCGATACCAGCCAAAGAGGCGGTGGCCGCCTGCCCCAACTGGTCCAATCGCTCTGAAGAGGCCAAGTCGCATCCCGGGATCGAAAGGCCAGTGCTTCCGGCCAGGTTCAGACTCGTACAAAGCCCAGAAGGATCCTTGCAGCCGGAGCGGTAGACATAGCCCGAAAAACACGGCACAGCGGCGGCTACCTTTTCCTTGACCGCGCGATCGATCTCATCAGCGCAGGCAGGGGGCAGATTGAGAAACGCATCAGGCTGAGCGTCTGCGCCGAAGCCTGTTCTTGAATCGGGTTGTGCGTCTGTGCTGACGCTTGCTTGTGAATCAGGTCGCACGTCTGCGCTGACGCCCGCCTCCGCCCGCGAAGCCCGCATGGGGTGCGAGCCGCAGCTTGCCGAGGCGAAGAGAAAGATCAAACTCGACGCTGCCGCCGCTGCCACAGGCGAAAAACGTCGTTCGGGCGTGCCGAGAAGACGATTGACCTCGGTTTCCAGGCGTTCGATTTCAGCGCTGAAGCCACGCGCGCGTTCCGCAACTTCGTGGACGAGACTATCCGCTGGCCTGCTGTCGGGAAATTCCCGGGCAACAGCAAGCGCCTTGCGCAACGACTCGATGCTGAAGGCATTGAGTCGCGCCCGCAGATCCATGAGCGCGGCGTCCACGCCGGACGGCGGGTGCACATCCAGGCGGCGTGCCACGGCCAGCACGGTGTCCATCTCGTGAAGTTGCTGGGTCAGGCTGTGGTTGCCGAAGGCCTCTATGCGAACCCGAGTGGCCAGCTCAGTGAATCGCTGGGCCACGGGATCGGCGAGTCGGTAATCCCAGCGCAGAGGATTGCCGTACAGGCGTCCCTCGCTCAGCAGACGCTGGTAGAGCTGGGTGCCGTGATAGGCTTTCATCCGGGTCACCTCGAAGAGGCTGTGCTCGAATCGCTCCAGGAAGCGCAGCCCGTCCTCGATGGACGCGACCGTCGAACTTGGATGCACGAGCATCAAGTTGCTCACGCTCGCGACGCCGCGCTCGTCCAGCTCCTGCAGAATCGAAAGCGCATGCTCGGGGTTGCACTGTCGCCGGAACAGTCGTCCTTGCTCGGCGCTGGGAAACTCGATGCCAAGAAAACAGCGGGCCAGCCCTATTTCGGCGAAGCGTCGCGCGACGGCCTGGGTCACCCGTTCAGCACGCAGCATGCATCCCAGAGCAAGCTTGGGAAGCTTCGCGGCCTTGAGCCGGCGTTGCAGATCGGAAAGCCAAGCCAGGGCGTCTGCCTCGCGGTAGGGCAGAGCGTGCTCGTCGACGAAGTACGCGTAGCCATGGCCCGAGCGCGCCAGCCCGGCCAGCTCGTCAGCCACGTCAGCCACCCTGCGCCGCCGAATTCCTCCCACGCCCGATGAAAGCAACTCCTGCCGCGAATGACCTGCGCGCACGCCTTCCTCGACCTCGGCGTCTTGCAAGGCCGCCGGACCACAGTAGCTGCACCGGCCGGCGCAGCCTCGGGTGGCAGCCACATGGGCCACCTTGCGGCCGAGCATTCGTGTGCCTTCGTGCCGGACAGGCACCAGCGTAGTGGGAAGCGGGCTGAGCACGTCGGCGGGAGGACCGTCGCCAGCCCGGGTTGACAGACCGGGCACGCTGGCCATCGACTCGCCCCGGGCCAGGGCCCGAACCAGGGCAAGCAAGGGCGCCTCACCGGCGAATCGCACCACGCTGTCCAGCCAAGCGTAGCGGCCGAGCAGCCAGGTGCGCGCCAGGGTGGCGAAGGGACCGCCCACCGTGATGTGACCGCGATAGCCCAGTCGCCGCAGCAGCTCACCCAGCGCGAGCGGCAACACCGCCGAGCCGCCGTCTTGCAGAGACAAGCCAATCACGTCGGGCGGCTGCTTGCAGATAGACCGAGCGATGGGCAGGACATCGTCGATGTGGTTCAGCACGTGCCGGCTCCTGCGCACGGCTGCACCGGCCAGGGCTGCTTCGAGATAGCCGATGCCCAAGTGGTCGTTGTGTTCTAGCCGGCGTCCAACCAATGCGACGAAACCTTTGCCTTTCATAAGCGTCTCCCTTTCCATCAGGACATAGCTGCTAGCCGCGATTGTCTCGGGAATCGACGGGCAACGGCGCGATCCGGAGTCTCACCACAGAGGACACAGAGGCCACAGAGGCCGGAAGGAAAGGGTTTCGGATCCGGATCCGAACCCATCCTTCCCTCCGATCCGTCTCTGTGAACTCTGTGCTCTCTGTGGTGAAATCCGGGCCGGACGTGCGCGAGACGATGTGGTTAGCACCCATGCTGCAGGAGCAGGGTATCACGTTCTACTTGGGCATGAGCTCCGCGATGGTGATTGCACCGATGCGGGCCTGGCGGGCATCTTCCAGGTCTTTGATCAGCGTGGCCAGCTCGGGCGATGTGCTGCCGGGTGTGGTCTCCAGATCGGTCGAGCGGAATGCGGCCAGCACATCCTGCAGGCTGATGCGGTCGGCAGCTCGGCCCGGGATGAAGCCCTCCTTGTCGCCCTGCACTTCCGCCAAGAAACCATGGCTCTTGAGGCGGGCGGCGATGTGATCGATGATCTCCACAGACAAAGTGAATTCGCGGCTCAGGGAAGCGCGATCGATGCCCTTGCCGCCCCGCTGATAGTCCGCGGCGACGAAGGCCAGGATCTGCGCGGCGACCAGACCGTTGATGGGCTCGTCGTCGCGATGGCGTCGTTCTTCGGCTTCCAGCAGACGCAGGTTCTGAATGGTGTTCGCGATCTCGGCGCCGCCCAGCACCACCCACCACGAGATGTAGATCCACAAGAGAATCAGTGGCACCAGCGCCAAGGGACCGTACACACCACTGTAGTTGGTGAGCAACATGCCCTTGGCGAAATGCACGAACCCCCATTTCAATCCCTCCAGCGCAAAGCCGGTAACCAGAGTTCCTGCCAGGGCGGCGTGCCAGCGCACGCGGATGTTGGGCAACATCCAGTTGATCAAGAAGAGCGCGCCGAACTGGATCGACAGCGGCCCGAAAAAGCGCGCCAAGTGTCCGGACCCTATCAGGCGTCCCGACCAGTAGAGGTGGGCGCCGGCCAGAACCGGCAGCAGCGTGACCACCGGGTAGAAGATCAAGAACTTGCGGAACCACGACCGCCGTGCAGTCACGTGCCAGATATCGTTGAAGGTATTTTCGACGGTGTCGTAGAGGAAGTAGCAGGTGGCCAGGGTGAACCCCAGACCCAGCCCGCCCGCCGCGCCGGTGGCGACTTTTTCGGAAAACGACGCGAGTTCGCTGACGACGTCGCCCATGTCGGGCAGAACTTGGGTCGAGAGGAATTCCACCAGGCGCGACTGGGCTTCAAGGTTGCGCGTCTGGCGCAGAATCGCGAACACCAGCGCCAGCAGCGGGACCATTCCCAGGGTGGTCTGATAAGTGAGCGCCGCTGCCTGCCGTGGACAGCGATCGCGCACCCACTGCTTGATGATGCGCAGGCCGAGGCGCGCCAGGTACACGCCGGCGCGCGCGGGCCGCGACAGCACGGCCACCATCTCATGGGAGGGCGCGCTCATCGCGGCCCTGATATGGCTCAGCGTTCGAAGCATGCCGGGCTACTGATAGCAGACGTATGTGCCGACACTGTCGACTTCTGGCCAATCGTTGCCTGCGGTGCTCACGTACGCGACCGAAAGCGCCGCGCCGAAGCCCGTGCTGTTGACGTCGGCGACAGACCAGGTCGTGCCCCACAGGTCAGTCGCTCCGCCATACAGCACGCGGACGTAGGCACCACTCGGCCAGGTATCCGGCCGCGATCGATCGGCGGTCTGGACCACCGAATCCTTGACGATTCTTGTCGCGTTGTCCGCGAGCCCCACCCCGCTGAGGGCCTTGCGTTCCCACGCGACATAGATGCCCTGTACCGTCGCGCTCACCGGCAAGTTGAACCTGAAGTTGGTGGCTTTCAGGTAATAGGAAGCACCGCCCGTCATCGCGCTTACCTCGGCGGGCGTGCCATCGCTGCGTTCCGCTGCTGTGGGGCTGGTCCAGGACAGGGCGCCTATGCTGCTGTCGTTGACCACCGTGGTTGGATAGTGCAAGAGCGACAAGATCTGCCCTGAACCGCACCCGCCGCAGATATTCGGCGTGCCCATGCCGCCGCAGGTTTCCGGCACCGGACACCCGCCACAGTTGAGTGTGCCGCCGCAGCCGTCGGGGGCGGTGCCACATTGCGTGTGCGACGTGGCACAGGTCCACGGTCTGCAATCGCAGGTTCCACCCGCGCTCGTGTACAGCACTCCTGTGTACTCTGCGTACTGGCAGTTCTGGAACAGGAGCTGGCCGCCGAACTTGTTGAGGAAGAAGCTGCGGATCTGATCGCGCGTGTTGCATCCGCTCGTGCTGTAGCCGGGGTCGCCGACATACCCGCATATGATCGCCGACGGACCGGGGGACGGAGCCCGGGGCATACTTTCCGCCGTCACGATGGCAGGCACAACTCCAGTGATCGACGTGGCGGAAGCCGTTCCGGCTCCCGCCCAGGCGACCGCCACCACATTTCCCGCGTAGGCCCCTGCGATGGTGACCACAGGGTTTCTGTAGCTGACGATACCGATGGCAAGATTGGGTATGTCATTGTCGACGTTGATGGTGAACGTGCCGCCGTCATAGTTGGAGTAGATGATGACGTTGTCCGCCCTGCCGCATAGGTTGAGCGGTCCGCAGTGATTGGGAGAGGCGCAAACACCGCAATCGATCGTTCCTCCGCAGCCGTCACTCACTTGCCCGCAGTTCTTCTGCAGCATCGAACAGGTGGACGGCGTGCGCCCGCAGACATTGGGAGAGCCGCCGCCGCCACAAGTCTGGGGTGTCTGGCAAGTGCCACAATTCTTGAGGCCGCCACAGCCGTTGTCGAACAGCCCACAACCATTTGCCGGACAAGGCACGGTTCCCTCCGGGCGTGGCGAGAAGGCATCGGCCCGCACCGCCGGCAGGCAGGTGAGGCAATTGTCGCTCGAGACACGCGCGCCGCCCGCATACAGAGTCCCCTCCACGCTGCACCCGACCTGGACTCCGTCCGACGAAGCGGTTCGGCGTAGCCCGGTACGATTGGTCGCCCGGACGGTGACGTAGATGACCGTCCCGTCGAGAGGCAGGGTCAGACCGCTTGCGCTGGCCTGGCTCTGCGTGCCGACACTAGTGAAGGGCCGGATGCTCTCGGAGTCGGGCGAGGTGCCGATGGCCCATTCATATCCCGCAATCCCGTTCTCGGGCTCGTCGATGCTCCAATTGGCCGAGATGGAATCCTGCGACAGTTGGACATCGATGTCGGCGCCAATGCCGTCATTCACGTAGTTGATCACAAAAGGACGCGGGTCGATGGTCACGCCATCGCCATCCGAGGTGGTCCCATCTTCCTGTCCCACATCGGGACTATCAGGGACCGCGTCCTGCGCGGCGTCTGCGCTGGCGGCGACCTCGTCCTGGGGCACGTCCATGACAGTGTCACCGCCGCCCTGACCGGTGTCGGTGGTCGTGGCGTACACCACGACATCGAAGCTCGTCTGGCTGGCGTCCAAGGCAGCCGGCTTGCTGCCGTTCTTCGAGCCGCCGCATCCCAATAGCATCGCCACGGCGAGGGTGGCGGCCAAGCTAGTTTGCACGCTGTGCATTCTCAGACCCCTTCCTTTTCGAAGGTTCGACGAAGCAGCCTAGCCTATCATTCATAGTCCATAGTCGAGCGTAGAACCACGGCCGGATCCATCAGAATTCTGAGGGCACGCTGGCGCCTCCGTCGTGACTTGGAATCGTCGGCGACGTGGATGGACTGGTAGATGGTTTGTTCGAATCGACATCGCTACCTTCCGACAACAAAATTAGAATTCTTGATTCTGGACAAGGTACCCGTCTGGGTCCAGGTCAGCTGGTCAACCCTTTGACATTGGATGGATTTGTCGCGAACGTAGGCACATGACCAAGGTGGATAGCCTAAAGATGTTTCGCAAGCTTCATTTCGCAGTGTTGACATTCTGTTGCCACTCGGATGTTTCGCTGATGCGCAGGGTATGGAGACTGGGATTGCTACTAGTCGCTACGACGGCGATGGGCTGTGTGTATCCAGCGCTGGAGACCGGCGGGCGTGCGCCTGACGGTGGCGCTGCCCGTGACGGTGGCGCTGCCCGTGAAGCCACACCTGCAGATGCTGGCGTGGCTGGCGCAGGCGGCGGCGGGGGTGGGGGTGGAAGTGGGAGTGGCAGCGGCGGCCATGCCGAGGCGCCCGACGCCCCTCGCGCCCAGCCGGATGTTGCCATCGGTGGCACGGGTGGCGGTGTCGGAACCGGGGGCAATCCTGGCACGGGTAGCAGTGCGGGCGTCGGTGCAGGTGGCAGCTCTGGCGCCGGCGGGATCACCGGCACAGGGGCTACGACCGGAGGCACTGGCGGCGCGAGCCATGCCGGTGGCACCGGGGGCATAGGCGGCGTTGCAACTGGCGG
>Ga0182017_10001078_pt1 | contig 21376 bp, 14 predicted proteins | sample 712E3DmetaG_FD_120492 | JGI IMG/M metagenome (GOLD analysis project Ga0182017, IMG submission 120492) | Permafrost microbial communities from Stordalen Mire, Sweden - 712E3D metaG | ecosystem: Environmental > Terrestrial > Soil > Wetlands > Permafrost | place: Sweden: Stordalen | collected... | reverse complement strand
GGCCAGCCGATGATGCCAGACACGAGGATTCTCTGCTTGGCCTGGGCTCCCTTGGTAAAGTTGTTGATGTCGTTGATGACGTCCTGAACATCGATGAGCGGCAGATAGACGTAGTCTACGTTGGTGGGGTCGGTGAGGCTTCCGTTGGGGTTAAGCAGTCTCTTCTCCTTGGCCGAGCAGTCGGTGAAGGTGTCCGAGAAAGGCGCCGTGCCCGTGTAGCCGATCGACGGGTCGTAGCTGGGAATTGGGTTGCCGTTGCACAGGTGACCGCGCGCTGCACATCGCAGGCTGGTGGTGTCGCCCACGTTTCTCTTGCCCGGCGTTTGCATGTTGAACATGTCATCATTCTGGGTGTTCACGTTGCTGGCAGAGCAGTCATCCTCATCGGTGATGAGAACGATGGCGAGGTAGGCGTTGGACCGCAAGAAGCCGTTGTTGGCAGTATTGACACCGTTCTGGGGAATGAGAGCCACGCGAGTCGCTTGCAGCTGGTGCTCCTGTCCACAGCCAGCCACGCCCACGGCCTTGGCGAGACAAGAGAAGACGTCTTGAAGTTGCAGATTGTTGGCCGTGGTGTAGTTCCGTATGCGCCCGGGATTGTTGGGATCCTGGATATCCTCGATCCAACGTTGACCGACATTGAGGCCGCAACCAGAGGCGATCAGAGGGTGGTTCGGATCTGTCGCGTAGGGACTGCCGTCCGCGACCGAAGCGGTCATATCAGTGGGATCGTTGCCCCACAAAAGGCCCCTGTCGCCCAACCCATTGCCACAGTTGCCGCCCATGGCGCCATTGCCAGCTCCCATGTTGCTGCTGACCACGCCGATGTGCACGTCAGGCAAGCCGCCGGGAAGCTTCTCCAGTGCCGCGATCATCTTCGGGAAGTTGTTGGCCAGTGCCTGCTGCTTGGGGTCCATGGACGGGGAGTTGTCGATCATGAACAAGATGTCGATGTTGCGCTCGGGACTGACCTGAACTTCGAAGTCGGTTTCCATCTGGGGCAACGGCGTGGGCGTCTGCAGCTTGTGTCCGTTGCAAGCCCAGAGGGCCAACGGAAGCGCAGGGATCACCAGCGCCCAGCGGAGATAGTGCCAACGGAGAAGCGGCAAACGCCTTGAAGAATTACGGGCCATGGAAAGCCTCCTCATGGACGAACCGTGAAAATGATGAGAACTCGTAGCTACCTTACAGCAAGATGCGGGCCGAAGGTAATCTTAGTTAACTATGGAGAACACCGGGCCTAGCTGCAATGCCAATGTCAACAAAGTTGGCGTCGCTGTCGTCGTGGTTGGCAGGGAAATTGACGCTCCAGGCATCAGTATCATCGATCCGGTGGCGACGAGGCCGCTGGTGCTGCATCAGGGTTTTGACGCTTGGGCAATGTGGCGGCGTCTGGAATGGCCGGAAAGCCATCAGGGAGCGGTGGTCCCTGAACCGTTGTCGCGGTCGCCAGCTTCGCCTTGTGGGTGACTATCCAGTCAACCACGCGGGCCACGTCTCCGAACCGGGCGAGCTTGCCCTCGGTGCCGAGCAGCGCCATGCCGTAGTTGCGTCCATCGATGGCAACGGCAATGACCAGACAGTAGCGCGCGGTATCGTTGTAGCCGGTCTTGCCACCAAGGATCTGCAGGTTCGGCCGGGCCGCGGGTCGGTGCGTGCTGACGTACTTGATGGGCGGGCGACCGACAGGGTGGGCTTCGTATTCCGGCTTGCGCACGATGGGTCCCAGGATTGGGTGGGACATGGCTGCGCGCAAGAGCTGCAGGATCTCACGCGGAGTGGAAACATTCTCCGGGGAAAGACCGGTGGGTTCGCGGAACCGGGTCGCACGAAGCTGCAGCGAGGCGACCTTCCGGTTCATGGCATTGGTGAGCTGGGTGGCGCTGAGTCCGACCGCGCGTCCCAGGGCTGAGATGGCCCGGTTGTCCGATCCCAACAGGGCCGCGTGCAGCAGATCCCGGTTGGACAATGTCATGCCTTCGAGCAGGCGCGAAGGGGCCCCACCGCGAGCAACCTCTGAGTCGACCTTCTTCATGGTGGTCAACCCCTCGAGGTCGAGCTCGTGGTCCATCACCACGAGGGTTGAGGCCAGCTTGGAAATGGACGCAATCGCGCGCGGTTGGTCAGGCTTGCGGGCGAAGATCTCATGCCCGTTGTCCATGTCCACGACCAGCGCACCCAGGGAAAGCACATTGGGCAAGTTGCCCTTCACGGCCACCACATGCTTTTCCAGAAAGACTTTCTTCTTGCCGGCTCGCTTCTTGCCGTTGGTCTTCTTCGCCACCTTGCCGCTAGGCTTCTTCCTCGCGTTCTTCTTCGCTGCCGGCTTGCCCTTCTTCTTGCCGTTCGACTTGCCCGACGACGGTTTGGCCGAGGCTGCCTGCGCGCCAAGGGCGACGGCCGGCGCAATCAGAGGCAGGCAGCAGGCTGCGACCAGGAGCAGGATCTTGGGGGCGGAGGGCACGGGCGGTGCAGGTTAATCAGAGCCGAGGCGATGAGCAACAGGCAAGGTACACTGGAACCATGCCCATCTCGCTGGCCTATTCGGTCGATGCTGACGACGCGTTCATGTTCTACGCCTTGCACGCTGGTGGCGTCTCCACGCGAGGGCTGGAATTCACCCATCGCCGCGGCGACACGTCCGAATTGAACGCGCTGGCCCAGGCGGGCGAGATCGACGTGGTGGCGATCTCGGCAGGCGCCTATCCCGCGGTGTCGGACAAGTATTTGATCCTGCCGCACGGAGCTTCGGTGGGGCGCGGCTTCGGGCCAGTTCTGGTGGCGCGGCAGCCGATGACTTTGGCCGACCTGGCCGGCCGGCGCATCGGTATTCCGGGCCTGTCCACCACGGCTTGGTTGGTGCTTCGTCAGATGCAAACGGGACTTGTGCCGGTGGTCGTCCCCATCGCGCCCTTTGGGCGAATTTTCGAGTGTCTGGACGCGGGCGCCATCGACGCAGCCTTGCTGATTCACGAGGGACGACTCATCTACCAGGGCCGCGGCTATGTGCGCGTCGCCGAGATCGGGGAGTGGTGGCAAGTTGAAACCGGGTTGCCCTTGCCGCTCGGGGTGAATGTCATTCGGCGAGGGCTTGGGAGCGAACGTATCGCCCTGCTGTCAGCGATCTTGCGCGAGGCGATCGACTACGCGCTCGACCACCGCGACGAGATTATCCATGCGCTCGCGGCCGAGCAGCGAGGCGAGGCGGCGCTGGCCGAGACAGCGCTCCTCGATCGCTACCTCGCCATGTATGCCAACGAGGACACGCGCGCGATGGCGCCCGATGCCCGCCGGGCCATCGAGGTTCTATTCGATCGCGCGGCCAAGGCCGGCTTGTTGCCTGCGGATTGTCGTGTCGAGTGGGCACCATAGGCTCCGGTGGCCGGAGCCGGTGGCCGGAGCCGATGGCCGGTGGCCGGAACCGGCTCCGACTACCGGCCCCGGAACCGGCTCCGACTACCGGCCCCGGAATCGGCTCCGGCAGCCTCCAAGAGGCGGTACGAGCCGGTCGCTTTCTCGATGACTTCGAGGGCCGCACGGCAGGCGGCGGCTGCGGCGCGGGCCGCGTTACGCTTCCAGGCCGTGTGCGCAGACGGGCCCACGTTGTTGCTAATGCCCAGGATGGCCGCGAAAGGCAGATCGGCGGCTGCGGCGGCACGAGCGACGGCAAAGGCTTCGAGGTTTTCAACGTCGCAGGCCGGGAGGCGAGCGCCGCGTCCGATCATGGTCGGTCGGGACGTGATGGCGAGCGGACACGCCACGTCTGCCATGAGCAGCCCGGTCGCAGCGGCGATTCGACGCAAGCCTAGGTTGGCTTCCTGCATGGCGGGCAGGGCAGGAGGAAGATAGGCGTCGCCGGTCGTCACTCCGTCGGCCGAGAGAACCAGACGCCGCGCTGTCACCGCACCTGCCATTGCAAGGTCGGGGCGCCGGTTCGGGTAGAGCCCGGCCGTGCCGATGAACATGACGGCATCAGGTCTCACCTCCGCGATGGCAGCGGTGGCACCGATGGCTGCCTCGACCAGACCGACGCCGGCAATCCGCGCAACCACCTGTTTGCCAGCCGGCACTTTCCTGAGCAGGCGGCGAAGCTCCGCGAGTTCTGGCGTCCACGCTGCCAGAACCAGCCAGCGCTTGAGCGCATGCGTTTGTTTGGTACGGCCAGCTCGCGAGCGCAATCCGAAGTGATCCTTGTTCTTGTTGAAGTCCGACCAGGCCGCTTGGGCGTTCACCAGGGGCTTGGTATACCTCGGCTTCCTCCAACAGGTCCATGGGCCGGAGAATCATCATCATGTCGGGTTTCAGCCAAGCTGTGAGCCAACTTCGCTGTGCGTGTTTGCGTTCTAGAATCCTGGTCGGGTTCGTGTTGGCTGTCGTCGCTGGCGCGCCGCCGCGCGCGCGCGCAGCCGACGTTGTTGCGTCTCCCTTTCGTGGCGTGAAGGTGCCCGGGGGCGCGATGGCTGGCGACGCGGATGGGACGTCGGTCGAGCTCAACCCTGGGCAGCTGGGCGTCCTTTCCGGGGCGTCGAGTGCGTTGGTGGTAGACGCCTGGGGACACGACGTACGCCGACCCGGCCGTGGCGGCGCCCTCATGCTCGGCACGCCGCTATTTCTTGGCGCCGGGCTGGGCGTGGGCTTCCAGTGGCTGCGTCCCACTCTGCCCGGGGCGCCCAGCGACTACCAGAAGCTGCAACTCGGCTTCGGCTTGCGCCTGGGTCGTGGGGCGGGGCTTGGCGTGTCGTGGGAACATGTTTTCAGCACGGGCTATGCCACTACGAATAGCTTCACCTTCGGGTTGGGGGTGCGCCTTGCCTCGATGTTGGCAGCGGGGGTGACCGTGCGCGATGTGGCGCGTCCGCGCCTGGCGGCCGACCAGGCCGAACTGCCACGCGAGTGGGATTTCGAGGTGATCCTGCGCCCGCTGGGCACCGATCGTCTGGAGGTCGCAGGCGGCGTGCGCTTGCTGCAGGCCAGCGAAACCATGGCGCTGCCGCGCGTGCGCCTCGCAGCCCGGCTGGCGCGTGGCCTGTTGATCTTTGGCGAGATGGATTGGCCGCACTACCATGCGCCGGAGTTGCAGGCATCTGGCAGCTGGCTGACACCACCAGCGGACTACGCGGCCCTGGTCGGGCTGACCATCGAAGAGGAGCGACTGGGCGCCACAGTCGCCGGGGTGGGCAACTGGCGTGCTGGCGACCAGAACAGCGCCGGTTTTGGCCCGGGCGGCGCGTTCATGTTGCGCACCTTCCCCGCGCGACACGCGCCGCTGTGGGCCAGCTCCTACGTGGCGCGGGTGAGAGTGAGCGACCTTGCGGCAGACCGGAACTTCTTGGCGCTGGTGGTGCGCCTGCGCCAGCTGGGCGACGACCCGGCCGTCGTCGGCGTGTTGCTCGACATCGAAGGAACCGAGCTCGGTCTGGGCCGCATCGAGGAGTTGCGCGCGCTGGTCGCAGACCTGCGCCAGCGCAAACCCGTGCTCGCGCGTCTCACCCAGCCCGATACCCGCGCCACCTACCTGGCCAGCGCTTGTGATCGCGTGTTCATCGATCCAGCGGTGGGTCTGACCTTCGACGGATTCGCGCAGACTGTGACCTTCTACAAGACCGCGCTGGACCGTATCGGTGTGGAGGTCGATCTGGTGCGCATTGCCGAGTACAAGGGCGCCATGGAGCCGTTCGTGATGAACGGTCAGTCGTCTCCGGTGGCCGCCAACCGCAACGCCATCCTGGACGATGTTTTCGGCCGCCTACTGGCCGGCGTGGTCGACGGGCGCTCGGCGCGCGGGCTCGACCAGGCCAAGCTGCGCGGGTTGGTCGATCGGGCTGTGTTTTCGCCGGAGGAAGCGCGCCAGGCCGGGCTGGTGGACGCGGTTGCGGACGAAGACGATGTGAAGGCGGTGGTGATGCAAGCCTTGGCCCCGCTGCGCGACGCCGATTCAACTCCGCGCGAGGTGGGCCGTTGGCGGCCTGCCCGCGTGGCTGTGGTCCTGGTCGACGGGACCTTGATGGACGGTGAAGGCGGTGATTTTCCGTTTCCGGCGAACGAATTTGCCTGGTCGGAACGGATCATCGCTGCCCTCGACGAAGCGGCCGATGATCCCTCGGTGCGCGCAGTCGTGTTGCGGGTGAACAGTCCGGGAGGCTCCGCCTTGGCTTCCGATCGCATCGCGCGGGTTGTGCTGCGCTTGCGCAGGCTGGGCAAGCCGGTGCTGGCCTCGATGGGCGATGTGGCGGCATCCGGGGGGTACTACGTGGCGGCGCCGGCGAGCGAGATATTCGCCTCGCCTTCGACCCTGACCGGCTCGATAGGCATCTTTGGTTTCAAGGTGAACGTGCAGGGCCTGCTCGGCCGTCTGGGCATTGCCAGCGAAACATTCAAACGCGGGGCGCACGCCGACTTGCTTTCCCCCACCCATGGCTGGAATGACGAGGAACGGGCTCTCATTTCTGGCCGCATGGAGCAGATGTATCGGCGATTTCTCGACACCGTGGTGCAGGGGCGCCAGAGCCGCGGGGTAACCGCCGCACGCGCGGATGAGTTGGGGCGTGGTCGGGTGTGGACCGGCTCGCAGGCGGCCGGCGTGGGTCTGGTTGATCGCATGGGAGGGATCGGCCCGGCCATTGACGAGGCCGCCCGGCGCGGCGGTGTGGCGTTGGGCCCCGGCGGCCTACCTGAGCTGGTGGTGTTGCCGCGGCCCGTACCTTCTCTGCTGGGCGCGGCGCTTTCTCAAATCCCGGGCGGCCGCATGGCGCTGCGCTTGCTGGTGCCACTGGTTGTCGAGGGCGGCACCGGCATCCTGGCGCGCATGCCCTACGACATCGAAACCAAGTAGGGAGGCTGAAGTGCTGTTTCACCACAGAGATCACAGAGGTCACAGAGCCAGACCGGAAAGGGAAGGGTTGGGTTCCGTCCGGTCCGAACCCCTTCTTCCTTTCCGACCTCTGTGTTCTCTGTGCTCTCTGTGGTGAAAACAGCTAGACCAATGCTGAGCGCGTCGGTTGCTACCGAGAAACGCGTGCTCGTTGCCATGAGCGGCGGGGTGGATTCGTCGGTGACGGCGGGGCTGCTGCGCGACGCGGGCTTCGAGGTCACAGGGGTGTTCATGTGCCTGGGCACGGCCGGAGATCCGGACAGCGACTCGCGGGGATGCTGCTCGCCCCAGGACGCGGCCGACGCGCGCGCGGTGGCGCACAAGTTGGGCATCGAACTCTACGTGCTGAATCTCGCCGACGCGTTCCGGCCCATTATCGACTACTTCGTCGACGAGTATCGTCAGGGCCGCACGCCCAATCCCTGTGTTCCGTGCAACGCCCAGATCAAGTTTGGGCGGCTGATTCGTCACGCGGACTCGTTGGGGATCCCCTGGGTGGCCACTGGCCACTACGCGCGCTTGGTATCGACTGGTGGGCTTCCAGGCATCTGGCGCAAGTCGCCGCGGCACAAGGACCAGTCCTACGTGCTGTTCGCGATCGCGCGCGAGTTGCTGGGGCGGATCCTGTTTCCTCTGGGCGACATGCCCAGCAAGCAGAACGTGCGCGAGAAAGCGCGTGCCTTCGGCCTGGCGGTGCACGACAAGCCGGACAGTCAGGAGATTTGTTTTGTTCCCGACAACGACTACGTTGCCTACCTGGGCCGGCGTTGCCCCGAGATATTTCAGCCGGGCCCCATCGTTGATTCCAGCGGCAAGGTCCTGGGCCAACATCGCGGCATAGCGGCCTTCACCATCGGCCAGCGCAAACGGCTGGGCATCGCCGGCAAGACTCCTTGCTACGTCACACACATCGATGCGACCTCGGCAACCGTCACGGTGGGCCCGCGTAGCGAGGTCCTGCACAGTCACTTGCAGGCCGCGCAGGCCAACTGGCATTGCGACCTGCCGGCGGAATTCGAGGCCACGGTGCAGGTGCGCTACAACCATGGCGGCAGTCCCGGCCGCGTGCGTCTGACCAGCCCCGTGACCTTTGAAGTCGATTTCGCCGAGCCGGTCATGGCTGTGACGCCAGGCCAGGCCGCTGTCTGCTACCAAGGCGATCGTCTGCTGGGCGGCGGCTGGATCCAATCGGCTTGGTGACTGTGCAACCGGGACCGGCTGCCGAATCCGGGACCGGCTGCCGGATCCGGCCACCGGCTACCGGATCCGGCCACCGGCCAGCGGCCACCGGTTCCGGATCGCTACGGCTTGCCGCCCGCCAACTTCACCCCCTCGGCGACCAGAGCTTCGCTGTCGCCAGACAGTTTGACCCAGCCCAGAGTGAATTCGCTGCTGGCATAGAAAGACTTTTTGGGCGCGGGCGTCGCGCTCGAGACGCTCTGCAAGGCCGGACCAGCGCCTTCCGCGATGGTCAGCCAGCCTAGGCTGCGACCATGTGCGGAGTAGTCGAGCCGCAGCTTCGGTCGGGGTTCGCCCTCTTCGGGCAGCTCGCCCTTGCCCAGGGATTCGCTCGGCCACAGGCCAAGGACACGTTCGTGCCAGGCGCGCGCAGTCGGGTCGGATTTGCCGGCGCCGCCAGTTTCGGCAATTTCCACGCCCTTTCCGTCGGCCGAGCGAGCCACGCGATATTCCTTCTTGGCCGAGCCGGCCGTCACCGACACACGGTCGGCTTCCTCTAGGCGGAAGCTGTGCAGATGGCGCTCGACCAGGCTGGTGGCCGCAGCCTGAAAGTCGCCGAGGATCGAGCGCGACACCACGAACACCCGACCGTCGGTCTGGTCACGCAGATATGGATCGGTTCCACCCAAGGGTGCGGACGCGATGTCGAAGACGCGCCGGCCAGAGCCGGTCACCACGGTGATGTGCTTCTTGCTGGGGGCAAGCCCCAAGTCTTTCAGCTTGGCCGCGTCCAGCACGCCGAGCGCGCGTGTGGCACGCAGGGGCGCGAAGCGTTCGTAGAGTGTTCTGGCTGCCTCGCTGCCACGCACGACGCGCTCCGGGATCGGTTTGCCGGCGTCCGGCGCAGGCGCGGTCGACTTGGCCGCAGGCGCTGCCCGTTCCGAGAGGCGAAGCGCGATGAAGCTGCCGTTGTCGTCGCTGCCCCGCTGCAACTCGACCCAAGTCTTGGCCTCTTCATCGTCGAAGCGGAGCGTTTGCAACTCGTTCTTGGTGATGTCGAGGACGAATACCTCGCCCGCCTGCAGCTCGGGCTGACGCTGCCAGGTGATGTACGCCGCTGCCAGGCCCAACAGGGCCAGCCCGCCTTGCAGAGCAACCGCCTTGCTGTTCACAACGAGCCCTCCGAGGGTGGCGCGGGCGGCGCGGCCGGCGTGGCCTTGCGTCGCGACGCCCGACGGCGGACGGTGAAGCCGATGCCCAGCACCAAGGCGGGCACGGCGAACACGCTGGCGTAGAACCAGGCCACATCTTGTTTGCGGGTATGGCGGACCGGCACGTCTTCCTCGTTGTTGATGGTGCCGGCCAGGCGTTCGTCGCCACCCAGCCAGCGCATGAAGTCGACCGCCAGCAGGGTATTGGCTCGGTTGACGATCAGCTCGTCGGCCAGGGCATCCGAATCGGCGAGCACCAGGGCACGGGCTTCCTCTTCGGGTTTGGCACCCTTGCTGACGGCGGCGGCCAGCTCGTAGGCCTTTCGTACCTCCTTGCCGGCGTCGAACTCGAAGTTGCCGTTGAGATCGTTCCAGGTGCCGGCCTCGGCGTGAAGCACGAAGTTCACACTGGGGGCGTCGGGCGCAGGCTTGTCGACTCGGGTGAGAAATCCCGCCCCCAGCAGAACCATGGGCAGGCGAAGTCCGAACGGGCTCAGCGTGGCCACCGAGGCGTGGCTGGAGTAGCCGCCGGTGGCGATGCCGATGCGGTCTGGTTTCTGCCGCGTGCGTGCCCAAAAGATCTGGTCGTTGGCCAGGGTGGTGGCATTGAAGTGAAGAGAAAGTCGGTCGAGTAGCGCAGCGGCGGCGTCGCCGCCCTCTGGATCGAGGGCGACAAGCAAGCGTCCCTTGCGCTCGAAATAGCGCTGCAAAGAATCCGCCTCGGCCGGCAGCAGCGGACGCTTCGGTCCCAGCATGAGTACCAGGCCCGCGTCCGCCGGTACGTCGTTGCCCAACCCCTGGGCCAGGCTCAGCTCTTTGGATTGGAAGCCCAGCTCGGACAAGAGATCGCGCAGTAGGTGCACGGTAACGCGGTGGTCAGTTTCGTCGACGTTGCTGAAGGTTCGCTCCTCGTGCCCCTGCACGAAGTAGGCGACGCGGGTGCCGCGCGACACGGTCACCAGGCGCTTGTACACGTCCTGGTCGAGGGTGCGCAGCTTGCCACGGGCGCTTTCCAGCTTGACCGGCATGGGGAGCTGTTCCCGCCGTTTGTCGCGCGCCACGACGATCACTCCGTTGCCCGACACGCCCAGTTCGTGCGCTCGCGCCGGCTCAACCGCCTGATCCAGTCGACTCACGCTCAGCTGCGACGATTCGCGGGTCAGATCGGCGAAGTAGCTCGCCACCAGCTCAGCGACTTCATTGGCCGGCGGAAAGAACAGGTACACCTGCACCGGCTGGTCGAGCGCGGCCACCAGCTTTTTTGTGGCGCTGCCGGCCCGCGCGCTGCGGAAGTAGGCCAGATCGACCTTGAGGTTACGCTCAGCCGTCACATACGCAGCGGAAAAGCAGAAAACGATGGCCAAGGCGATGCCCAGCCCGGAGCGTAGGGCGGCGCGCAGGCGGCGCGTGTCGAGGACCGGTGCGTGCGCCATACCAGACAGAGCCAGTTCGACCAAGAACACCGGCACCGTTCCTGCCAGCATGAGCGCCGGCCACAACACGGCTAGGGCACCAGCCAACCGGGGCATCCGTGAATCCAGAGGACGGCCCCAGACATGTGCGCCCAGATCCCCGCCCGCGAAATGCAGGAGCAGGGCCAGGGCGCCCAGCCCGTATAGAAGGATCAGCATGCGGGCCGTGCTGCGAACGCCGGCCTCGGCCTGGCGGGCAGCGAGCCCGCACCAGGCAGCTGCCCCCAACACGGCGGAAACGCCAATCACAGTTAGCACAACGCTGGCACCCCCAGCGGCAAGAATGCGCTCGCCGATGTAGATGCAGAGCAAGCCTGCGGCGTAGACCAGCGACGGCCAGTGTCTTATTGCCATCGTCGCGCCTCCAGGACTCGGGTGGCCGTGAACAGCGCGAAGTAGGTCACCAGCAGGTAGTAGGCCACGTCGCGCAGGTTGATCACGCCAGCCTGAAAAGGCGGGAAATGCCGGCCCCACAGCGCCAGGGCCAGGAAGACGTCGTTGAGCGGTCGCTCACTCACGGCAGCCAGCAGCCACACCACGATCAACCCCACCAGCATGGCGCCCGAGAGAATGGCGGCCAGAACCTGCGAGCGCGCCAGGGCCGAGCCCAGCGTGCCAATGGCCAGGGCGGCGCCGCCCAGGAGCAACAGCCCCAGATAGCCGGCTGCCACCTGGCCAATCGAAAGCTTGCCATTGACCATGATGAGCGCCGGCATGAAGGCGGTGGCCAGGGTCACCATGGCCAAGAAGGCGAAGGCCGAGAAGAACTTCCCCAGGATGATGGCTCGGTCATACACCGGCGACGAGGTGAGCAGGACCAGCGTGCCGTTCTGGCGTTCCTCCGCGATGAGGCGCATGGAGAGAAACACCGCAGCGATCATGGTCGTGCCGCTGGAGAAGTAGAAGAAATCGCTCAGCACCTCGGCCGAGTGCTTGTCCTGTTGGGCTCCCAGGGCAAATGCGTTGAACAGAATGCCATCCACCAGCAACACGGCGGCCGCGATGATGTAGCCGCTCATGGTGCGCAAGTACGCCGCCAGTTCCCGACGGGCGATGAGCAGGGCGGCGCTCATGACAGCCTCTCCCGGTGGGTCAGTTCGAGGAAAATGGACTCCAGGCGGGCGGTGCCGCGGTCGAGGCGGAGAAGGTGATGCCCCGCCAGCACCAGGGCGCGGGCGATTTCGGGCCGGCAGTCTTCGCCCGCCCGGATTCTGAGCACGATTTCATGGGCGGCGGACTCGGCCATCTGCGCGTCCAGCACGCCGGGAACATGCCGGACCACTTCCAGTGCCGTGGCCGCGGGTCCGCGCAGCACCACCTCGATCTCGCCGGCCGTGCCCAAGGTGGCCGCAATCTCTTCCTCGGTTCCCTGGGCCACGATTTCTCCCTCCTGGATGACCAGCAGCCGATCGCAGGTCTGGCTGATCTCGGCCAAGAAGTGGCTGGAGATGAGCACCGTGTGCTCGCCGCGCAGTCGTCGCACCAGGTTGCGCATTTCGACGATCTGGACCGGGTCGAGTCCTGCGGTGGGCTCGTCGAGAATCAGCAGGCGAGGGCGGTGAACCAGCGCCTGCGCCACGCCTACCCGCTGGCGAAATCCGTATGACAGGGTGCCGATGATCTCGTCATGCATCTCGCGCAGGGCGAGCTTGTCCTCGCTCTCCTGCACGCGCGCCTGGGCATCACGCCCGCTGACGCCGCGCAGGCGCGCGGCAAAAGCCAGGTATGCGCCCACTGTCATTTCGTCGTAGAGAGGCGGCACGTCGGGCAAGAAGCCGATCTTTCGGCGCACTTCGTGGGGCTCGGCCGTCACTTCCAGACCATCGACGCGCACCTGGCCCGAGCTGGGCAGCAGCACGCAACCAAGAATCTTGAGTGTGGTGGTCTTGCCCGCGCCGTTGAGCCCTAGAAAGCCGACGACCTCGCCAGGCCGAATGTCGAAATTCAAGTCGCGAATCGCCGCGTGCTCTCCGAAGTATTTGGTTAGCTCTCGTACCTCAATCATGACTAGGCCCTAGAAGTACACAAGGCAGGCGCGCGGCTGCAACAAGAAATGGGAGGGTTCATTCCTGGCAAGGCCAGTGAAGGGTGAGAGTCGACGCTAAAGTCGTGCCGCGACATGCACTCTTCAACCGGGGACGGCTCGAGATCATTCCCGAGAAAACTCTCGTTTATGGGCAGCTGGCTCGAAGCTGGTAGAATTGCTCGCAATGCGGGTGCCTGTCGCGCTTTTCGTTCTCGTGCTGGCCAATGCTGTGGCCTGCGCGCAGAACCATGACAGCAGTGCGCAAGCGGATGGCGGGGTCAACCGGACGGATGCCCCGCAGAGTTCGGCGATACTCGAGTGCACGGCCGACGCAGCAGTCAAGCTGAATGCCAGCGTGGTGGACGTCTTGATCGTGTTCGACGGATCGGAGTCCATGGGCGTCGGCTTTGGCTCGGGAACGCGCTACAGCGTCCTCGCCGACGTGATTTCGCAGCTTGTGGACGACTATCAGGGGCGGATTCGTTTCGGCTTCGAGCAGTTTCCTGTGGCAGATGCGCTTTGTTCTGACCAGACAGTGACCGGGTGCTGCGCCGGACGTCCTGTGGTCGAGGTCGCGTCAGACAATGGCGCGGCGGTGCAGGCGGCCCTGAAGCAGATGTTGCCACCGGCCGGCAGCACTCCCACGGCCTTGGCGTTGCGAAGCGCGCATGATTACTACGCCAGGTTCACCGATGAAGCCACCAACCGCTATGTGTTGCTGGCCACCGACGGTCTGCCGAGCTGCACGCTTTCGGGTGCGCTGTCGTCGAATCAGCCCGACGACGGCAGCGGAGGCGTGTCCGATGCATGCCAGGATGCGGTTGCCCAGGTGCAGGCTTTGTTTCGGGACAGCATAGATGTCCTGGTGTTGGCCGTGGGAGCCGGGCTGAACGACGATCCAGCAGGGCCGCCAAACTGCCTGGACCAGCTGGCCCGTGAGGGCGGGATGCCTCAAGCGACGACCGGTCGGAAATACTATTCGGCGGCCAGCCCAGAGACTTTGCAGCTGACCCTCGAGCAAATCTTCGGCGGCGTGGAGAAGACGTCTTGTTTGCTCGACCTCAATCCGCCGCCCCGTCCCAGCGAGCCGGTCGCGGTGTACGTGGACGACCAACAGATACCCCACAACTCCGACAACGGGTGGGACTTCGACCCGGAAGGCGATGCCGCGGCCACCAGTCGTGTTCGCATCGTCGGCCAGTACTGCGACCGGATCGAACAGTTTCGCTACCGAACCATCGAAGCGCGCTTCGGCTGCTCACCATGCGATGAAGAGACCTGTCGGTAGCTACGGCAACACGTACTGCGCGTCGTAGCTGATATTCGCGCCCAGACTGTCGGTGCTGGTGTGCATGGCATGGACCGCGCCCATTTGATCCACAGCGAGAGAAATGTAGGCATTGGCGCCTTGGTAGGGCTCGCTGTGCACGGTTGACCAGGTCTTGCCCGCGTCGACGGTGCGGTGGATTTCCAGATAGCGGCTGGCGCTGGCGTCCGAGAAGATCCCGGCCACATAGGAAGTGATCGCTCCGAAAGAAGAGAAGGCGAGGCCGTCGCTCAAGCCGACGACGTTGTTGCTGGTTGCGGCGTTCCCTCCCAGGAGCTGCTGGAAGGTCATGCCGCCGTCGGTGGTCGCGTACACCCAGAACGGCGAGGCCCAGGCGGGCAGGGGGCCTCGGTCCACAAACAGTATCCCATCCACGTTGGGCGAAGTCCGCCACCAGGTTCCGCTCTGGTCGCCGGCCGATGAAGTCGGGAAGACCCCCGCTACAGCCACGAAGGTCGAACCGTTCCAGCGGTACAGACCCATGGAATTGTCGGTCCTGAGAAAGCGCAAGAGCAAGTTGCTCTGGGTGGCGATCAGGCTGCGATTGGAGGCTGCAGCGAAGTCGGCAGGCGGCACGATCTTTTTCCAAATCGTTCCGCCGTTTTGTGAGGCAAGAAGCGTTCCCCCTTGTGGCAAGAGCCAGGTCATTCCGCCTGCAGAAGCGAGTTGCCAGATGGGAACGCTGGACACCCCGGCGTCGCCGGGCGTGGTACCAAGGGCCGCATTCACGGTGCTGGTGAGCGAAAGCCAGTTCTGTCCACCATCGATGGAGTGCCCGATGCTCCCCGACTGGCCCGCGCCGACGAAACCGGAAATGAACCACATGTCACTGGACGACAGGAAGTAGACATTGATGCTGGCCTCGGTCGTGGTGGCTTCCGTGGGGATTGCGTTGACCAAGCTCCAGGTCTTGCCTCCGTCGGAGGTTTTGAAGACGTTGACGTTGACGAGCGGAGGAGTCGCCGAGACCAACGCCGGCGCTTCGGTACAGAAGCCATCGCTGGTCGAGAACCAGGTGCAAGCAGAGAAGGTGTGGTAGCCGAATGACGTCCAGCGCTGCGCACCGGTGTGGAGATCGGCGTCCGCTTGCTTCTTGCTGCCGTCAGGACCGCCGGCTGTGTCAGGTCCTCCGTCGGCGCGCGCACCGCTCCCGGCCGCATCGCCCGAGTCTGCAAGTGGAGCATCAGCCGACGTCACGCTGGCATCGGCTCCGCTGTTGCCACCACCGCCAATTCCTCCTGAGCCCCCGGTGTTGGGTCCGGTTGCGTACATGACGGGCGGATTCTCTCCGGGACTGCCTTTGTTCGACTTGGAAAACAGGCTGCACCCCAGCGCCAGACACGACACCGACAAGATTGCGACCTTTACAAAACGCATCAGCGCCTCCGATCAGGGCAGGCGAAAAGAGAAGTGCGAGCGCGACTCAGCATGTGATGAGGATCTCACAGGACCGAAGCGTTGGCTAGTCAACGCCTCGCCGGGCCTCGCCGGGAACAATTGAAAACCCATCCTCGGGCTGTCCCGGCAATCCCTGCCGCGCCAGCGTCGGAGTTTGGGAATCTGTCGTTGACCGTCCCGGTGGCAGTGGGTACTCTCGCCTCATGTTTAACGACGACGTCAAGTGGATCCCGAGACCGCAGGACGTGGTGGGGATGAGCACGGAGCAGTTGCGTGACTCTTTCCTGATCGCGGACATTTTCGGCGCTGGCGAGCTGCGCGGTGTGTTCACCGCCCTCGACCGTCTTGTGGTGGGCGGGGCGATGCCGCTTGCGCCCCTGGAACTGCCGAACCACCCCAAGACCGGGCGGGCTTTCTTTCTGGAACGGCGCGAACTCGGCGCGATCAACGTCGGTGGGCCGGGCGCGGTCCAGGTTGACGGCAAGTCGTTCTCGCTGCCGCGGCTGGGTTGCGTGTACGTACCGATGGGCACGCGCTCGCTGGTCTTCGAGAGCGCGAATGCGAAAGAGCCGGCGCAGTTCTATTTTCTGAGCTGCCCGGCCCACGCGGCCTATCCCGCAGCGACGATGAAGAAAGAGGAGGCCACGGCGGCCACGCTGGGCAGCCAGGCGAACGCGAACCGGCGCACGATTCACAAGTACATCCACGCGGGCGGAATTGCGAGCTGCCAGCTGGTGATGGGCTTCACCGAGCTGGCGGAAGGCAGCGTCTGGAATTCGTTCCCGCCGCACACCCACGACCGCCGCGCGGAAATCTATTTCTACTTCGATCTGGGCGAGAGCGCGCTTGTGCACCTGATGGGCCCGCCGACGCAGACCCGGCACATCTTCATGCACAACCAGGAGGTGGCGCTTTCGCCTCCGTGGTCCATCCATTGCGGCTGCGGCACGGGAAACTACCGCTTCATCTGGGGCATGGCCGGCGAGAATCAGACGTTCGACGACATGGACGGCGTGGGGCCAGCCGACTTGCGCTAGCCAGGATCTTTCACCACAGAGAGCACAGAGAACACAGAGGCCGGAAGGAAGGAAAGGGTTCGGACCAGACAGGCCCACCCCTGCTTCTTCCCGGTCCGGCTCTGCGACCTCTGTGCTCTCTGTGGTGAAACAGCTAACTTCAATCCGCAGTCAATGCGATGCTGGCCCGTAGGCGTAGCTCGGCCTCGCCGCTCACAGGTTCTCGATCTTCTTGAAGCGCGGAACCAGCAGTTTCATCACCGACCAGGCGACGATGTAGGCGAGCGCGCAAACTCCGAACATGATCGAGTAAGACTTCGTCATCTCGGACAGCACCAGATTCGTCTGCAACTGCTTGAGCTGGACGAACGCATCGGCGTTGATGGCTTTCAGTTGGCTGACGACCTCTTGGGGGAGGCTGCCCAACTCGATCTTGTTCAGATCGATCACACTGCCGTGCTTGTTCAACAGGTGCAGGGAGCGGATCTGGTCGAGGTACGCGCCTAGCGTGCCGGCCTTCGCCTCTGTCCAGGCCGCGGCAATGCCGGCGTGCCGATAGGCATCGAAGAGCCAGCCAGCCGACTTGGTGACCAGGATGCCGCCCAGGCCGCCAAACATCCCGCCAATGCCAGTGACAGAGGCCACGGTCTTTTTGGGGAACATGTCGGAGACCGTGGTGAACAGGTTGGCTGACCAGGCCTGGTGCGCAGAGGCGCCGATGCCGACGAGCAAGACCGGCATCCAGTAACTGTAGCCCCCCAGGGGCTGGGCCAGCAGTACCGTGAGAGGGAACAGGGCGATCACAAACATCGCGCGCATTCGTCCCTCGTACGGCTCATGGCCGCGGTTGATGAAGAACATCGGGAACCAGCCGCCGCTGATGCTTCCGACGCAGGTCATGGTGTAGAGCACGGCGATGGGAAGGGAAATCTGCGTCCCCGTCATCCCATACTGCGCCTTGAGATACGCCGGCAGCCAGAAAAGGAAGAACCACCAAATGCCGTCGGTCATGAACTTGCCGAAGGCAAAGGCCCAAGTCTGGCGAAACGTCAGCAGCTTCCCCCACTGGATGTACCAAGGGATCTTGGGTTGCCCGGCGGCAGCCTTGGCTTCGATAGGCTTCGCCTCGGCGGCCTGCTCGTCAGCGTCGCTGTGAATGTAGTCGAACTCCGCCTTGCCCAGCCGTTTTTGCGCCGCCGGCGCGGCATAGAGCCAGAACCAGAAAATCAGCCATAGGAAACCGATCACGCCCACGATGACGAACGCACCCTGCCAGCCAAAGTGCTTCGCAATCCAGGGCACCGTGAGGGGCGCCAGGATCGCGCCGACGTTGGCGCCGGAGTTGAAAATCCCAGTGGCCAGCGACCGTTCGCGCTTGGGGAACCATTCGGCGGTCGTCTTGATCGCGGCGGGAAAGTTCCCCGACTCGCCGAAGCCGAGAACGGCCCGGGCGAACATAAACCCGCCCGTTCCCTTGGCGAGGGCGTGCAGGATCGCGCCGACGGACCAAACGACCAGCGCCCAGGCAAACCCCAGCTTGGTGCCCAGCCAGTCGATGATGCGACCAGCAAACAACATGGAAATCGCATATACGAACTGGAACACCGTCACGATGTTCGCGTAGTCCGTGTCGCTCCAGTTGAATTCGACCTCCAAGGCCGGTTTCAACAGGCTGAGAACCTGGCGGTCCAGGTAGTTGACCGTAGTAGCGAAAAAGAGCAGGGCACAGATCGTCCATCTGTACTTGCCGATTCTTTGGTTGATTTGATTCAAGTTGTTCATTGGTGTTGTTTGGGGAGTGGGGGAAGGGCTCACAGGCAACAGCGGTTGTGACGCCGACACGCAGACTTGGCGAATCGAGTCACGATATCACCGGCTCTTGGGCAGAGCATAGGCAAAACGAAAAAGGGTCTTGCGCGTCCCGCGAGCCTACAGCTTTCTCGTCGGCGACAACGATGGAGCGCTAGCGGCGTGACCACAGGCGCTCGCGCCAGAGATGGAGCCGTCCCGCCTCCTCGGCGACGTTGGCATTCACTAACTGCATGAAGAGCGCGAGCGCCTGCTGCCCATCGAGGTCAAGTGGACCGACACGCCGAACCTGACCCATCCACGCCACCTGCTGGCCTTTCTCGACGAGCAGCACACGCGCGCCCCGCACGGCTACATCATCTGTCGCTGCCCCAGGCCGCTACGCCTGCACCAACCCATCACGGCTTTGCCGTGGTGGTGGGTATAGGCAATGGAGCCGGCCGTTGTCGTGATTGCAGCCGGCATTAGCTTGTGGGCGTTGCAGGATTTGAACCTGCGGCTCCCACCGTGTGAAGGTGATACTCTTCCACTGAGTTAAACGCCCGTGCAGGGTTTGATGTAGGCCGAAACCTCCGTTCCGTCAAGGGGGGGCTGATAGTTTCGTTTTCTGCACGACGAAGCGGGATTCACGACCGACGTTGGCGCTCGGCACGGCGGCGGAGCCTCGCGGCCAGCATTGCGCCGAGCACCAGGATCACGCCCCACGGGGTAGCGTTGCTATCGCCTCCGGCCAGGCGACAACCGCACCCTGCCTGGCCGGCGGCGTGCGTTTCGCTGCTGGTGGTGGTGGTACCTCCCGACGGCGAGGTGTTGCCGTTGCCCGTGGCGCCCCCTCCGCCCGTCTCAGTGGCCGTCGTGTTCGACGCCGTGGTGGAGCCGCCCGCTGGCGAGGTGTCTGGCGTGACCGTACCGCCGATTCCGCCTGTGTCGGAGCTCGTCACGCTCCCGCCCACCACTCCGCCCGTCGTGCCACCGGCGCCGCCGGTGGCCGGCGTACCGCCTGTTCCGCCTATTGGAATTGGCCCAGTACCGTAGTACTTGATGTTTGGCTTCGTTTCCGGCAGCGTCATGTTGGGGCCGATGTAGATTCCCGGCTCCGGCGGCTGGTTGTAGGCCACGTTCTCGGTGGCGACGCTCATTCGGTAGATCGGATCGTGCATCAGCGTATAGAGACGATGGGTAGTCGGCGTGGTGGTTGTATAGATTCGCAGCGCATCGTTGCCATTGGTTCGGTACACGACCTCTTCACGCCAGTCGCCGAAGATGTCCGCGGTAAGAGCCGGATCTGATTTTGAGCCATTGTTCGACGTGCAGCCGCTGGCGCTTAAACCGGTACCGCCGCCGCTGCCGTAGGGAGTGATCGATGTCCCGTTTTCCAGGAAGCGGTTCAGCTCGGCGCCCCACCATATGGTGAAATTGTCGGACCCGGGCACGCTCCCCACATTCTTGTGGCTGGCGTCCCAAAGCCCGCCGGCGCCCGACCACATCTGCCAGCCTGTAGTCCCGGCAATGAGGGGTCCGGTACAGCCGCGTCCATTGTCGCCCGACTTCATGTCCTCCCATATGATTGTGCCGTCCTTGGCATCCTGAAAGTGCGAGGCTATCCCGCCATTTTCGCTGGTCTGCTCATCGACCATCCACACTTCCAGTCCGGGCCGGTTGGGATCCAGGTCCGAGAAATGAAGGGCATCCCCGTGCCTTAGCCCCGTCGAATAGAGGCCCTGGCCGTCTTGGTCGACCGTCATCGAGCCATAGACGATTTCATCGAATCCATCGCCATCCACATCGCCCTGGCGCACGCTGTGCGACCCCTGACTTTCATATCCTTGTGATGATTGAAGAATTTTCCCATCCTTTCCTTTGGCGCCCGGGACCGCGGCCGTGTCGAAGAGCCATCGTTGGGTCAGCTTGCCGTCCCGCCAGTCGAGCGCCCAGAGCGCCGATCGCCAGTAGTAGCCGCGGCAGGGAATCAGGCTCGGTCGTTCGCCGTCGAGATAGGCCACGCTGGCCAAGTGGCGGTCGACGAAATTGCAGACGGTGTCATCTCCCCAGCCCAGATCGCCAGCAGGAGAGGCAATGCCCTGGATGGCACCCCAGACGGCAACCGCGCCGCGCCCCGGTAGGTAGTTGATGGTAGCGAGTTCAGCGCCCGTCTTGCCGGCAAAAACCGTATACCATTCAGGTCCCGAGGTGATTTTCCCCGTCGTCGCACCGGAGGTACTAACATAGCTCTTGGTATTGTCAGCGCCGGCCGCGTCCCCCGTCTTCAGGAAAGCGCCAGTACCGTCCTTGGTGCCAGGGGCCGTCTTCATGGCCACCTCGGCCATGCCGTCGCCGTCAAAGTCGTACACCAGGAATTGCGTGTAGTGAGCACCAGCGCGGATGTTCTTTCCAAGATCTATGCGCCACATCTTGGTCCCATCCAACTTGTATCCATCAAGAATGCAAGTGCCCGTGTACCCTGACATCTCGTTGTCCCTGGCATCGGACGGGTCCCACTTCAAAACGAGTTCATATTGGCCATCGCCATCGAGATCGCCGATGCTGGCATCATTGGCCGAATATGAATACGACCCTCCGCCCGCATTAGTCCCGCTGGGAGGCGCGGTAATTGGGATATTGAGGTAAGCGTTGTCGATGACGATGGCAGGCGCAGACGTCTCGCCCTCGACGCCGTTGGTGACCGCCTTGACGGTATAGGTCCCGCTGCCACCAGCGGTGTCCTGATAGTTCGTGGAGTTGGTGATCACCGTCGCGTTGAGCTTGGCGGTGCCCCGGTAGACATTGAACCCGAAGGTGGTGTCCTGAGGGTCGGTGCCGAAGAGGCGCCAGCTCAAGAAGTATCCGCTCCCGGATTTCACGGCAACCAGACCGCGATCGAGTTTCTCCATGTATCGCTGGGCGCTCGCGGACCCAGCAATCGTGGATACGACTGCGATCGTTGTCGCGGCAGCCAGCAGAGACTTGGACTTCATGTGGCGCCTCCTCTTTGTGGGTGTGACTTGGCCGCCGGATTACGACGACCGACGTTGGCGTTCGCCGCGGCGGCGAAGCCTTACGGCGAGCG
>Ga0182017_10001077_pt1 | contig 21380 bp, 19 predicted proteins | sample 712E3DmetaG_FD_120492 | JGI IMG/M metagenome (GOLD analysis project Ga0182017, IMG submission 120492) | Permafrost microbial communities from Stordalen Mire, Sweden - 712E3D metaG | ecosystem: Environmental > Terrestrial > Soil > Wetlands > Permafrost | place: Sweden: Stordalen | collected... | reverse complement strand
GATGGGGCTCGGGTTGCCCGCTCGGTCGCCCTGGCCGTCGGGATTCCAGCAGATCGCGTACTGGCCGAGGTGCTGCCGGCCGGCAAGGCCGAGGCGGTAGCTGCGATCCAGGCCCGCGGCTTGTGCGTGGCAATGGTCGGCGACGGCATCAATGACGCGCCGGCGTTGGCTCGTGCGGATGTCGGCATTGCCATCGGAACCGGCGCCGACGTGGCCATGGAGGCCTCCGACGTGACGCTCGTCGGCGGCGATCCTCGCGCCGTGGCGACGGCAATTCGCCTCTCCCGCCAGACGAGACGTGTGATCCGCCAGAACCTGCTCTGGGCGTTCGGCTACAACGTCGTCCTGATCCCGGTGGCGATGGGCGCGCTCTTCCCCGTCTTCGGGGTCACGCTGAACCCGGCCCTGGCCGCGGGCGCAATGGCCTTCTCGTCGGTGAGCGTCGTTTCCAACTCCCTGCGGCTGCGGCGCTTCTCGCTGGGCGCACCCCCGGCCGCTGCCGGCCCCACGGTTGCGGCCCCGGTAGCGGCCGCTTAGCCGCCGCGAGGCATCTGCCTGCGATCAGACTTCATATGGCGGGAGCGCGTCCCTGAAGCCCGATTGGCACGGCGTGGCGCCGGGGTCTCTACACGCAGTAGGCGGCGACGACCACGACCACCAGCCCGAGGGCCGCCCCGCCAAGGGCCGATCGCAGACCCGCCGATCGGCCGAAGCCGACAGGCGTCGAGAGCTGCCCGATCGCGAGCCCCACGACGGCGACCGGCACGGCCAACGCCGCGGCAACGACCCCGAGCGGCAGACTACGGCCCAGGGGATGAATGAGCACGGCGTCCCGGGCCACGAAGGAAACGAGCATGAACGCGTCGGCAGCCACTAGGAACGCGGCCAGGACGCCGAGGACGGCGTCCTCTCGAGTTGCGGCCAGGAATGTCGGGTAGCTGACCGCGAAGATGCCGAGGGCCACAACCGCCGGAGCGAGGATCAGCGAGCCGTCGAGGCCGTTCGGGAGGGTCAAGCGCGGCGCAGGCCGGCTGAGTTGGAATGCGACGAGCGTGCCCACCGACAGCATCGCACCGACTACGCCGGCTTCGAATCCGCGTCGCATCCAGGGTGGGAGTAATCGGTGTCGAAACACGTTCGCATCGTACTCCCGAGGACCTGCCCTGCCGCTCGACGGCGATCCGGCGCCTACGCCTCGAAGCGGCGGAAGACCGCGACCGCGTTCTGGCCGCCGAACCCGAAGCCGTTGATGATGGCCGTGTCGACCTTCTTTGCCCGCTTGACGTTCGGGATGTAGTCGAGGTCGCACTCCGGGTCGGGGTTCTCGAGATTCGCCGTAGGAGGCATGACGCCGTCGCGAATGGCCCCGATCGCGGCCAGGCCGCTGACCGCTCCGGCGGCACCGAGCAGGTGGCCGACCATCGACTTGGGCGAACTGATCGCCACCCTGTAGGCGTGGGCTCCGAAGGCGGTCTTGATCGCCCGCGTCTCGGTCACGTCGTTGAGCGGGGTGGATGTGCCATGGGCGACGATGTAGTCCACTTCGTCCGGCGCGACTCCAGCGTTCCGGAGCGCCTTCGTCATAGCGGCTGCGGCGCCACGTCCGGTGGGGTCGGGGGCGCTGATGTGGAACGCGTCGGCGGTGAGCCCGCCACCCACGACTTCGCAGAGAATCTTCGCGCCGCGGGCCATGGCGTGCTCGGCCGACTCGAGAACCACCACCGCCGCTCCCTCGCCGAAGACGAAGCCGTCGCGGTCGCGATCGAACGGTCGGGAGGCGTGGGTGGGGTCGTCGTTGCGGCGCGACAGGGCGCCCATGTTGCCGAGGGCCGCGAAGGCGATCGGCAGGAGAGAGCCTTCGGTGCCGCCGACCAGTGCGACGTCGACCTCGCCGTCCCGGATCATGCGCACGCCGTCGATGAAGGCGATGACGCTGCTGGCGCAGGCCGCGACCTGAGTCAGGACCGGGCCGGTGATGCAGTACTTCATCGATACCTGGCAGGCGGCCATCGAGCCCGAGAGGGCGGGGATCGCAAACGGTGAGACCTGGCCGGGGCCCTTCTCCGCGATGACCTGTGTCCCGATGATGACCTGGTCCATGCCGCCGCCACCCGTGTTGATCTCGACGGCCACTCGATCTCGCTGGTCGGGATCGTAGGCACCGAAATCGATGCCGGCATCGTCCACGGCCTCGGTTGCCGCGGCCACGGCAAGATGGATGAAGCGGCTCATCCGGCGCGCCATCTTGCGGTCCATCGCAACGTTCGGATCGAAATCCTTGACCTCGGCCGCGATCCTGACGTCCAGCCCAACCGGATCGAATTGCGTGATCGCGCTCACGCCGGAGACGCCTGCAAGAAGGCTCTCCCAGTAGGCCTGGGCGGTATTCCCGATAGGGGTAACGGCACCGAGGCCGGTGACGACAGCGCGGCGGGCAGGATCCGTTGTGGGCACGAGCCATCTCCTAGGACGTGTTTCAAGCGGAGGCGACCACCGCTGGCGGCGCCCAGCTCATCTGGCCCGGCGGAACGTAGTGTCGTCCGCCGGCGGGACGGCGGTCGGAGCCACCGAACCTCACCCGGCGCGGCGACAACCGACCTGCGGATTGTACCGACTCGGCGCCGGTCCGGCGCCTCAGGGCCGCTCGGGCTGGCCTTCGCGCAGCAGATCGATGACGCGACGCAGGAAGATTCGGACTGCCTCCCGCTCTGAGTCGCTCAACGGCTCGAGAGCCCCCTCGACTGCCCGGCCTCGCCAGCTGTACGCCCGTTCCACCTCGTCGACCGCATCCGGGTTCAGCCTCACTCGCACCACGCGGCGGTCGTCGGTATCTCGTTCGCGAACCAGGTAGTGAGCCGCCTCGAGCTCCTCCACGACTCGACTGGCCCAGCCGTAGGAAATGCCGAGACCTGAGGCGAGCTGGCCCACGGTCCGCTCCCCGTGCTGGTAGACGTGGATGGCCGCTCTGACGGCGTGGGTTGAAACGGCCGGGGACGCCGTTCCGTGGGTTCTCTCCTTGTCGCCTTGGCCCGCTTCGACGCCGGAGGCCTCGCCCGCCTCCATGTGGCGCGTCGCATAGGCGGCGTGCAGGAACTCAACCAGCAGACGGCTCGTTTCGAGTGCCCCTTCGGACACCCGGTCTTCCGCCCTTTTGCCGGCGACAACTGCCGACTTGTCAACCATGGCCCGAATATACCATAATCAGGCTAGTAATCATTGCCTCGCACAAGGATATGCCGAAACGTGAACACTGCGCCCGTCTCTCCTGACGCCAGTTCCCGCCGCCGCTGGCTGGGCCTGACCATGCTCAGCGTCGGCGTGGCCATGATCATCGTCGATGCGACGATCGTGAACGTCGCGGTCCCGTCGATCGCGCGCGATCTTGGCCTGTCCGGCACCGGCACACAGTGGGTCAACACGATCTACGCGCTGGTCTTCGCGGCATTCCTGGTAACGATGGGCCGGCTCGGCGATCGGATCGGGCGTCGAAAGATGTACCTGGCCGGTCTGGCGCTCTTCCTCGCGGCCTCCGTGCTGGCCGGTTTCGCCCCTTCCGGCGAGACGCTGATCGGGGCACGGTTGCTGCAAGGGCTGGGCGGGGCGGCAATCCTGCCAGCAACGCAATCGATCCTGAACAGCAGCTTCCGCGGTCGCGATCGTGCCATCGCATTTGGGATATGGGGCTCGGTCATCGGCGGCATGGCCGCTCTCGGCCCGCTGATCGGCGGCTGGCTGACGACCTACCTGTCGTGGCGCTGGGCCTTCTACGTCAACGTGCCGTGGGGTCTGCTGGCGATCGTCGGCACCATCATGTGGATCGACGAGTCGTGCGACGAGGATGCCCGCAGCGGGTTCGATCCGTTTGGGTTCCTGCTCGTGACCCTGGGGTTGTCGGCCATCGTGTTCGGCCTGATCGAGGGCTACACGTACGGATGGACGGCGCCGTCCCAGCCGTTCGCGCTCCTCGGCTGGAGCTGGCCCCTCGATTCGGTCTCGGTCATTCCGTTCGCAATTGCGTTGGGCCTGGTCTTCCTGGTGGCGTTCGCGGTCGTCGAGATTCGACGGGAGCGGGCCGGCAAGTTCTTCCTGTTCGACTTCGGCCTGTGGCGCTACCCCGCATTCCGCTACGGCAACCTGGCCGGTTCCATCGTGTCGCTCGGCGAGTTTGGACTCCTGTTTGCGCTGCCTCTCTTCCTGCAGGCTGTTCTTGGAATGTCCGCGTTCCAGGTCGGGCTCACCATCCTGTCGCTCGCCGTGGGCGCGTTCTTCGCCGCGCCTCTGGCAGCGGGCCTGTCGAACAGGTACGGGCCGCGCCGCGTCGTGACTCTGGGTATGGCCCTCGAGGCGATCGGCATATTCGTTACGACGCTGCTGCTCTCGCGCGACCTCAACGTCCTGCTGCTCGTGCCCCCGCTGTTCGTCTACGGGCTGGGAGTGGGTTTCGCCACCGCCCAGCTGACGAGCGTCGTTCTCGCCGACGTGCCGCCTGAGGTTTCCGGCCTTGCCTCGGGCACCAACTCGATGCTGCGCCAGATCGGTTCAGCCCTGGGCATCGCCATCCTGGGCTCCGTCCTCTTCGTCTCGCTCGGCGTCGGCACTGGCGATCGACTGGCGAAGATCCCGGGCATGCCAGCGGTGGCCCAGACGGCCGTCCGTCAGGCGATCGAAGGTTCGGCCGGGCAGGCGCTCATCGGCTTCCGGACAGGCGTAGTTGATCCGGCTGTGGCCAAGCAGCTGCCTCCGGGCCTCGATCCGGCCACACTCGCACAATTCGGCAAGTCCGTTGCCCCGCCGATCGAGTACGCATTCGTCGACGCCGCTCGTCTGGCGGGCTTCGTTGCCACTGGGTTCGTGCTGCTCGGGCTTCTCTTCTCGCTGCTACTACCCAAGACGAAGGCGCACGAGCGGCTCGTAGAGCCCGGAGCGGTCCCAACCGGCGCCGACGGCTGAGGGTTGGCGCATCGGGAGTTCGATTCCGGGCCAGCCGGCTACTGCCCGTCGATGGCGGCGAGGTCCAGGCTCAGCGTGGCGTCAAGGAGGCTCCTGGTCGCCGAGTCGACGACGTCGACGAACCCGTCCGAGTCGTCTCTTTCGGTTGCCTGGCCCTCCCAGAGGAGATCTGCTGCGCCGCCCGCCAGGGTGATGTACGGCAGAGTCCGCCAGCGAGTTGGGCCGACGACGATATCCAGGCAGCTGGTCAGGCGCCGGCCGTCCTTGAGGTGCGTTTCGAGCGCGACTCTCACGACGACCTGGTCGGGGCCGTTGCCGTTCGACCGCTGCCAGCGCTCGCTGTCGGCCGAAGCGGCGACGACGAAGGTGCGCTCGGCCGTGGGCAGTCGGGCCTTCTCCCAGATCAGGTGTCTGGCTGTCGCGATCAGCCCGCGGGCGCGCGTCACCGCGGTCAGGAGTTCCCAGGCCACAGTCAGATCGCGCGACATGGCTGCTCCTTCGCCAGGCGACCGACAGGATTCTCCCGCCCTTCTCCGGCGTACGCAGGCTTTGGAAGATTACAGCCTGCGACCGCGACGCTACAACACTGAGTTTGGCCTTCGGTGTTTGGCCCTCCGAGTCGGCCTTCGATTGGCGGGCGGGAGTGCGTCGAAACACCGCCCGTCACTTTGCCTCGGTCAGTCGCCCGTGTATTGCTTGAAGATGACGGCCGCGTTGTGGCCGCCCAGGCCGATGTTGTTGGACATGGCGTAGCGCAACGGCTTCTCGATCGTCTCCGTGGCAACGTTGACGTTGCACTCGGGATCGGGCTCGACGTAGTTGAGCGTTCCGGGCACTGTCTGGTGGTAGATCGACAGGACGGTCGCGATGCCCTCGAACGCGCCGGCGGCGCCCATCATGTGGCCGGTCATGGACTTGGTCGCGGAGATGAGAATGTCCGGCGTGTGGCTGCCGAAGGCGGTCCAGACGGCCTCGCTCTCGCGCTTGTCGCCGACAGGCGTCGAGGTGCCGTGGGGGTTGATCATGCCGATCTCGTCGGCCGGAACGCCCCACCGCTCGAGGGCCATCTTCATTGCTCGGGCCGAGCCCTCGCCGCCGTCGGCCGGAGCGATCATGTCGAAGCCGTCCGCGGCCGAGCCGTAGCCGACGACCTCGGCGTAGATCTTCGCTCCCCGGGCTTTGGCGAGCTCGAGATCCTCCAGGATCAGCGCACCGGCGCCCTCTCCCAGGACGAAGCCGTCGCGGGTGCGGTCGAACGGGCGGCAGACGGTCCCGATTGGCTGTCCCGGGAGCGGCGTGCCCATGCCCCGCATGTTGGTGAAGCCGATGTGGACCAGCTCGAGGAGAGGCGACTCGGCGGCGCCGGCGATTACGGCGGTGCAGTCGCCCCGGCGAATCGCCTCGGCGGCCTCGCCGATGGCCGTCGTTCCGGTCGAGCAAGCCGACACGGGGCAGAAGTTGTGGCCCTTGGCCCCCGTCTCGATGGCGATCGTGCCCGAGCTTGCATCGACAAGGCCGTTGGCGATGAAGAACGGGCTGACCAACCGAGCGCCCTTTGAGCGCCAGACCTCCTGGTTGGAGATGAAGAGGCTCTGGCCGCCGCCACCGGAGCCGTAGATGACGCCGATGTCGTAGTGGTTGTCGTCGTTGATCTCCAGCCCGGAGTCGGCGATGGCCATCTTGGCCGACGCCACGGCGAAGTGGACGGTCGTCTCGGTCCGGCGCGCGTCCTTGAAGTTCCAGTACTTCGTGACGTCGAAGTCGCGGACCTCACCACCGGCCTTGTGCTCGTACGGCGTGGTATCGAAGTGCGTGATCTCGCCGATGCCGGATCGGCCGGATACGAGGTTGTCCCAGACGGTGGCCACGTCGTTTCCGATCGGGCTTACGACCCCGAGTCCGGTGACGACGACTCGTCTGTCGTAATCAGGTCTGCGCACGGGTTTCTGCTCCTCCTGGAATCTCGGCCGGCCGCGTTTCTGCTGCCGGTGGGTGGCTCAGTTGGTGACAGCGGAGCCGTCGTCGAAGGGTACGGCGATGCCGCCCGGTGCCGCCGCGTCGTCCACGGCGACGGCGTTTGCGTCCGGTGCTATGCGCTTGATCAAGCCCGTCAGAACTTTGCCGGGCCCAATCTCGACGAAGGTGGTTACTCCGTCGGCGGTCATGCGCTCGACCGCTGCGACCCAATCGACGCCACGCGTGAGATGCTCGATCAGCTCGGCACGGGCACCGGCGGCGGTCGTGATCGGTCGGGCGTTGGAGTTGGCAAGGAGCGGAATGGCGGGATCCGCGAAGGTGATCGAGGCGAGGACGCGGCTCATGCCGTCGGCGGCCTCGGCCATCAGCGACGAATGGGCGGCGACCGAGACGGGCAGGAGAATGCCCCGCCGCCCACCCAGTTCCCTGACGCCGGCCACGGCCGCCTCGACGGCGGCGCGATCGCCCGAGATCACGATCTGGCCGGGGGCGTTGCGGTTGGCGACGGTCACGCTGCCGTGAGGCGCGCCCAGGGCCAGCATCTCAGGGATGCGGGCGTCGTCGAGGCCGATGATCGCGGCCATCGCGCCCGATCTGCCCTGACCGGAGGCCTGCATCTGGCGGCCGCGCTCACGGACCAGTCGAACGGCGTCGGCGAGGGAGATGACTCCGGCGGCGACCATCGCGGAGTACTGACCCATCGAGTGGCCGGCTGCATAAGCCGGCTGCGGGGCGGCAATCCCGGCCGCGGCCCAGCGCTCGCGGAGAGCGGCCAGGAAGGCGACCGACACGGCGACCAGTGCCGGCTGGGCGTTTACCGTCAGGTCGAGTTGCTCGGCGGGGCCGTCGAACGCCAGGTGACTGACCGGTTCGCCCAGAGCGTCGTCGGCTTCCGCGAGGACGGCCGCGGCGGCCGGCGAGGCTTCAGCCAGGGCTTTGCCCATGCCCACCGATTGAGACCCCTGGCCGGGAAACACGAAGGCGATGCGATCCATGTGGTGTCTTCGGTCTCCTTCGGCTCGCCTGCCAGGGCGGGGGACGGGGGGGCTGGCAGGGCCGGAACAGCCAATCGACTGGACCCCACCACGCGCGGGTCGGTCTCCCCGAAAAGCCTAGCCCACCGTGCGCCGTCCATGAGCGAATACGTGTGCAGGTTTGCATGTATCGGGGCGCGCGACGTACCCTGAGGTCATGCCCCAGTTCCGGCCGAAGCTTCCCAACCTCGGCGCACGACTTCCGGAAGGCGGGTCCGGTCAGACGACGCGACCTGAGCCACTCGAGCCGGGCGAGACCGACACGGCCTGGCCGATGCCGGCCGTGGAGGTTGCCGATGTCGATGCCCCCGCTCCGGTGGACTCGTCGGCCTTTGGGGCGGCGCGGTTAGGCGTGGCCAACGCCCGAGCGAGCGGCGCGGCGCGGCTGCGCATGCTCCGCGACACGCCGAGGCCGTTCCTGCGTATGCCGTCGCTCAACGTCCCGAGCCGAACCGCGGTCGAGTCGGCGGCCCGGGAGCTGCTCTCGGCGCCGGTTGAGGCGGCCCGCCATAGACTCCAGAATCCGCGCGAGCTATCCGATCGGATCGCCATGGGCCGCGCCATCTGGCGCGACCTGGTGATAGGTTTCGCGGCCCAGCTGGGGGAGCTCAACCTTGGCTTCACCCAGCTGGCGGCGCTCTACGCGCTTGCCGACAGCGGCACCATGACGGTCGCCGACCTTGCCGACACATTGGGTCGCTCTCAGTCGGCGGCGAGCCGCATCGTGGACGGGCTGGCGCAGCGCCAGCTGATCGAACGCAAGCAGGACTCGGAGGATCGGCGGCAGCGGACGCTCACTCTGACGGGGCGCGGCCAGGCTCTTCTCGGTCTCGTGGACCGTGCCCGTGCCCAGGAGTTCCTGTCCATCGTCCGGCCGCTGCCCACGGCCGAAAGGGCTCTCGTGGCGATGGGCGTGGCGGCGCTATCCACGCACGCCATGACCCGCCGCGGCCGCCTGATCAAGCAGCGCCCGCGGTAGTCGCCTGTCGAGGCGAGAGGATTGAACCTCCGACCTGAGCGAGGTGAACGCAGCCGACTGTGGAGTCGCGCCCAGGCCAGGCAGGGACTAGCTGCTGGCGGCCTCTTGCTCGTCTGCGACTTCCGGCAGCTCCAGCACCCGACGGGCGAGATCCTCTTTGTCGACGGACAGCGCCCAGGTGGCCAGACCGTTGGCCCGACCTAGGACGCAGCAACTCTTGACGTGGACGCCCGCGTGGGTGAGCCGATCGTTCACCTCGCCGAAGGCGCAGGGCGTGTCTTCGATCTCGACGGTCACGGCCGTGCCAACGACGAACGGATAGCCCATGCCCCGCAGAACGTCCTTGGTGTCGTCGTCGCAGCAGTCGGTGTAGATCTCTGCGCAGGTGAGATCGCCGGCGGTGGTCTGGTGGACCTGGACGATGTTGACGCCGCGCGCACACAGGGCCTTGGCCAGGTGGGCTAGCTCGCCTGGTCGATTTGGCAGCTGGACTTCGAATTGCTGGCTCATGTCTTGCTCCGACGATGCTGTCAAGGCCGCTCGTGAGCGCCCGTGCGCGTGAGGCCGGTGCGGCGATCCGCTCCGACCATTATCAGGCTAGTCGATTGCCGCCTCTGCCGGCGTTTGGTCTTTGGGTTCGGTCTGGGTCGGTGTAACCCGCTCTATGTCCATGGCCGCCAGCCGCAGGCCCTCGCCCGGCGTTCGCTCGATGACGAATTCGGCGCCCTCGGCGCAGGTCCCGACCGAAACCTCGCTCCAGGCGTAGCGCAGCGCTTCTTCTGTGTGCTCGTCGTCCTCGCCGAGGAGGACGTGGACGGCGGCGACGCGCACGACCCCGAGCGGAGAGGCGCGCTCCACGACCTTATCGAGGACGGCCTGGGCGAGCATGGCCTGGTGCACGGCCTACCTCGTCCCCGCTGCAAGCAGCTCGACCACGGCCGCGGCAGCCGCCGGAACCGCCGCCGAGACCTCGGGGCTGAGCTGCTCGCTGAACTCGTCGGTCCGGTGGGCCTGGACCGTTACGGCGTGAATGCTCCCGGGCAGCTCGGCACCCAGCCGCCGGCCGAGCGCCAGCGCCGTTCGAAGCGAGGCGTCGTGAGCCGAGTCGAGGTGGCCGGCGGCGAAGTCGGCCAGGTCTTCGAAGGGGCAAGCTCGAACCTCGCCGATGGGCCGGTCCGGAAACTCGGCGGCGTCGACCAGGATCGCCGCGTCGTAGCCGGTCAGACACTCCATCAGACGCAGGCCGCCGACGCCCAGCCGCTCGATTACGACGTCCGGTATGGCACGGCCGGCATCCCGGGCGACGCGCAGCCGGCTTTCGACCTCGTCGGCGACCCGCCAGCCCACGCCGTCGTCGCCGAGCAGCGGATTGCCCAACCCGATGACGATCGTCCGTGCGCGGACGAGTTGCGTTCGCGACGTGGCGGCCACGGCTTGGGTTCGAGGCTGCGGCTCGGCTGGGACGCGCTCGGCCACGCGGATATCCGACCTAGCAGTTCTGCTTCAGCAGCTCGATGACGTCGCCGTCCGAGTTGCGAATCGCGACCTGGAGTGGCATCTCACCGGGGAGTGAATGAGTGGCGCAGCCGAAGCACGGGTCGTAGAGGCGGAACGCCATCTCGACGCGGTTCAGCAGGCCCTGGTGCACGATCGTGCCCTTGTGGATCAGGCTTTCGGCGGCCTTCTTGACCGACATCGCCATGGGCGCGTAGTTGTTGGTCGTGCCGACGACCAGGTTGACCGCGGTCAGGATGCCGCGCTCGTCGGTCCAGTAGTGGTGGGTGAGCGTGCCGCGCGGCGCCTCGACCGTGCCGACGCCCTCGGTGGGCTTCTCGGTTGGGACGGTGCGGATGTCGGGCGAGGTGATCTCAGGATCGGTGGCCAGCTCGACCATGCGCTCTGCCGCGTAGAGGAGCTCGACCAGCCGAGCCCAGTGCGTGGCCAGGCGGTGATGAACGATGCGCTTGCCGCCGGATTCGGGTTTGGGCGCGAGGGTGTCGTAGAACTTCTCGTAGGCGGCCTGCGCGAGCGGCGTAGCCATGCCGTCGGCGGTGTTGAGCCGCGATAGCGGAGTGGCGCAGTAGACGCCCGAGTCGGCGCCGTCGACGAAGCCCTTCCAGCCGACCTTCTTCAGATACGGGAACTTGAGGTAGGTCCAGGGCTCGACGTGCTCGGCGATCCAGTCGCGGTAGTCGGCCGGCGCGTAGGTTCCGACTCGCTCGCCGTCCGGCGACATGATGCTGACCTGGCCGTCGTAGAAGTTGACCTTCTTGTTCGGGTCGATCAGGCCCATGTAGTAGGTCCGGTGCGTGTAGCCGTCCGAGAGGACCATCTCCTTGTAGGCGTCGTTGCCGAGGATGATCTGATCGAAGATCCCCAGGCTGAACTGGGCGAACTCGATCGACCAGCGACCGATCTTCTCGATCTCGGCTCGTTGCTCCTCGGTGATTCCCTGGGTCATGCCCCCAGGCACTGCCGTAGCGGGATGAATCTTGCGGCCGCCGATCATCTCGATGACGTTGTGGCCCTGCTTGCGCGCCTGGATGACCTTGCCGCCCACTTCCATTCCGACCTTGGCCAGGACGCCCAGGATGTTGCGTTCGACCGCGGGGGCGTCGGGTCCGACGATGAAGTCGGGGCCGCCGAGGGCGTAGAAATGGGTGGTGTGGTCGGTGACGTAGAAGGCGCTGTACAGCAGCTCGCGCAGGAGCTTGGCGGTCCGCGGCGGATCCACGTGGTAGACCGCGTCGCCGGCCTTGGCGGCGGCCATATGGTGAGCTTCCGGGCAGACACCGCAGATGCGGTTGGTCAGGGTCGGCATCTCCTCGACCGGCCGGCCGACGCAGAAGCGCTCGAAGCCACGCAGCTCGGGGATCTGGAAGTAGGCATTGGCGACCTCGCCGTCGGGATCGAGGAAGATCTCGATCTTGCCGTGGCCCTCGAGCCTGGTGACGGGGTCGATGGTGATTCGTTCCATACTTGGCTACTCCGCGTCGTTCTGCCAGGCCGGGCGACCGCTGCGGAGCAGCGAGCCAGCCAGGCTGAAGCGGTAGAACTGGCCCACCGGGTCGGGGATGCCGTCGAGCACCTTGTCTATCTCCTCGGGCTTGGTGGCTTCGATCACGGAGGCGTAGGCCGACATCAGGCGGGCGCCGTAGTCGACGACTCCTTCGGCCGCGCCGTAGCAGCCGATGCACGGTGCGGCGACGGCGGGGCAGAGGGCGCCACAGCCGTTGCGGGTGGCGGGCCCGTTGCAGGGCAGGCCCTGCTCCAGGAGGCAGATCTCGGGATCGAAGCTCGCGACCTGCTGGATCCGGACGAAGCGATCGATCTTCTTGACGTCGCGCTTGCGGGGGCACTCGTCGCAGACGGTCGATTCTCCGGCGCCCAGAACCGAGCCCTTCGGGGGGAGCGGCCCGGTGCCGTTGAGCGCCTTGACCACGGCCTCGAGAGCCGCCCAGATCTGCTTCGACTCGGGTGGGCAGCCGGGGATCGTGTAGTCCACGTCCACGACCTGGTCCAGCGTCCGCAGAACCGGCTCGAATTCGGGCAGGTGGAGGACGCCCTCCGGCACTTCGTACTCCCAGATCGGGCGGATGCCGTCGGGGTTGTCCGTGCTGGATGTGGTGAAAGCGGTGTCGATGATCTGCTTGCGGCTCGAGAGGTTGGCGAGTCCCGGAATGCAGCCTTCGCTGGCGCACGAGCCGAACGAAACCATGAATTGCGACTTGCGCCGCAGGAGCCTGGCCAGATGAACCGTCTCGTCGGTCCGCATGCTGCCGGAAACGAGCGTGATCGTAATCTCGTCGTCGGCCATGGCTTCGATGTCGGCGTACTTGCCGTCCATGACCGTCGGCCACAGGACGATGTCGAAGGCGGCCGCCACGTCCACGATGTGTTCGTGGATGTTGACGATGGCGATATCGCAGCCGCCGCATGAGGCTGCGCCGAAGATGGCGAGCTTGGGCTTGGCGGCGGGCTTGGCGCCTGCCGCGGCGGCCGGCTTGGCGGCCTTTGCGGCCGGAGCGGGCGCATTGGCCGTCCCATTGGACCGTGCGTTCGGGCTCATCGGGCTGCCTCCGCCGCCGGCAGCTTTGCCGCCGCGTGGTCCGGGTTGACTCCGCCGGGAGTCTCGGGCGGTTCACCGGCGTCGCCGCCGGTCGCCTCCCAGGCCGCGTCCAGGTCCACACCGTCGATGTCGACGATGTCTCCGGCCGGCCAGTTGAGCGGGCCGAGAGCCCGTACTTCCTCGGTCACGCGCGCGATCTCGTTGGCCAGGCGGACGCCTTCGGCGGCGCTGGCCCATACGAGCTGGAACCGTCCCGGCTCGATGCCCAGGGCCTCGATGGTCCGCTGCAGCAGCTGGAACCGCCGCAGGGCCTTGTAGTTCTGCTCGATGTAGTGGCACTCGCCGGGATGGCAGCCGGTTACCAGAACCGCGTCGGCGCCCTCGGCGAAGGCCTTGAGCACGAACGTCGGATCCAGCCGGCCCGAGCACATCAGCCGGATCAGCCGAACGTTGGGCGGGTACTTGGTCCGTGCCGTGCCGGCGAGGTCCGCGGCACGGTAGCTGCACCAGTTGCAGGTGAAGCCGATTATTACCGGCTCGAAGGTGGCGGCGGGCGCCGCTCCTTCCACGGGCGCCGGTGCCACAGGTGCCTGCGCGCTCATGCTCGCACCGCCTCTTCGATCTCTTCACGGTGGGCCACCGGGTAGGCGGTTCGCTTGAGCGGCGTCCCGTCGGCTCCGATCCTGAGCAGACCCTCGATCTGCGCCAGAACTTGCTCGTCGCTGAAGCCGGTGCCGGAGATCGCTCCGGCGGGGCAGGCGGCGACGCAGGTGCCGCAGCCCTGGCACATTGCCACGTTGATGCTCGAGACGCCCTTGACATCGTCGAAGCTGATGGCGTTGTAGGGGCACATCGTGTTGCAGATGCGGCAGCCGGAGCAGTGCTCGGCGTGAACCGTGGCCTTGATAGGCTCGAGGTTCATCTTCTTCATCTGGATCCGGCCCAGAACTCGAGCGGCCGCTGCTGCGCCCTGCGCGACCGAGGCCGGGATGTCCTTGGGGCCGCTGACGCAGCCGGCGACGAAGACGCCCTCGGTCATGGTCGCGACCGGATCGAGCTTCGGATGCTTCTCGATAGCCCAGCCGTCGAAGCTGCACGAGATGCCGAACCGGACGGCCAGTTCCTTGGCGTCGGCGCGGGGCTCGAGTCCTGACGACAGGATGACCATGTCGACGGGGAAGCGGCGCTGCTGACCGACGAGCGTGTCCTCGACCTGAATGATGAGCTTGCCCTCTTCATCCGGGGTGCGGGCCACGTCCGTGATCTCGGCGGGCTTGCCGCGGACGAAGATGCCGCCCTCCTCCAGGATCCGCTGGTAGAACTCGTCGTAGCCCTTGCCGGCGGTCCGCATGTCGATGTAGAAGTCGTAGATCGTCGCCTCGGTGTGCTCCTTCACCAGGTGCGCGAACTTGAGGCTCTGCATGCAGCAGATCGCGGAGCAGTAGTTGTTGTGGTTGCGGTCGCGGCTGCCGACGCAGTGGACGATGGCGACCGACTTGGGCTCCGTCACGCCGTCGCGAAGGACGACCGCGCCGTTGGTGGGGCCGGCCGAGTTGGAGAGCCGCTCGAACTCGAGGCTCGTGAAGACGTTCGGCAGCCGGCCGTAGCCGTACTGCGTCATCTTGCGGGCGTCGAAGAGGTCGTAGCCCGTGGCGATGATGATGTTGCCGACCTCGAGCGTCAGGACCGTGTCTTCCTGGGTGAAGTCGATGGCGTTGGTTTCGCAGAACTTCTCGCAGGCCTTGCAGGTGCCCTTCTCGAAGTAGGTGCAGTTCGGGCGGTCGATCACGGGCGTCCGCGGGACGGCCTGGGCGAACGGCGTGTAGATCGCCTTTCGATAGCCGAGCCCGGCCTCGAAGACCTCGTCGAGGACCTTCTTGGGGCACTTCTCCTGGCAGACGCCGCAGCCGTTGCAGAGGTCCTCTTTGACGTAGCGGGCCTTCTTGCGAACGGTGACGGTGAAGTTGCCGACGTAGCCCTCGACCTTCTCGACCTCGCTCCAGGTCAGGAGATCGACGTTGGGGTGAGTGCCGGCGGTGACCATCTTGGGAGTCAGGATGCAGGCCGCGCAGTCGAGGGTCGGGAAGGTCTTGTCGAACTGGGCCATGTGGCCGCCGATCGAGGCGTCCTTCTCGACGAGGTAGACCTTGAATCCGGCATCAGCCAGCTCGAGGGTCGCGCTGATGCCGGCGATGCCGCCGCCCACGACGAGCGTGGCGGGGTTGATGTCGACCGTCATCGGAGAGAGCGGCTCGTTGCGGCGAACCCGCTCCACTCCGCCGGCCAGGATCGCCTTGGCTTTGACCGTTGCCGCGGCCTTGTCCGTGTGGACCCACGAGTCCTGCTCGCGGATCGAGACCAGCTCGCACAGGTACGGGTTCAACCCGGCGCGGGCCGTGGCGGTGCGGAAGGTGTTCTCGTGAAGATGCGGGGAACAGGCGGCGACCACGATTCGGTTGAGGCCGAGATTCTTGATGTCGTCGGTCACTAGCTCCTGGCCGGGGCTGGAGCACATGAACTTGTAGTCGCGAGCGACCACGACGCCCTGGTCGCGGAGGTTCTCGGCCGCCCATCGGGCGACCTCGGCGACGTCGACGACGCCGGCGATGTTGCTGCCGCAGTGGCAGACGTAGACGCCGATGCGGATGTCGCCTTCCGCCGGCAATCCGGCGGAGGACGCGTTCCCGGCCGGCAAGTGGCTGTGTTCGGCGGTCATTCCTCAACCTCGCTGTCGGCCATGCGCGGCATCGGCAGGGCCCGCTTGTCGGGCCTCGGCCTGTGCGCGGCTGGAGCGGCTCCGGCGGCTGCGAGCGCCAGCTCGGGGGCTGCCTTCAAGGCCTTCGCCAGGGTCTTGCTGGCGTTCGTGTACTCGCGCCCCACGCCAACCCTCTTGGGCTCGAGGCCGAACGCCACGCCCATCAGCTGGGTGAAGAACACGATCGGCATCTTGTGGTGGGTGTGGAACATGGCGTTCATCTCGCCCTGGTAGGCGTCGATGTTGATCTGGCACATCGGGCAGACCGTGACCATCATCACGGCCTCGCGCCGCTCGGCTTCCGCCACCAGACGTCGAATGAGCTCCAGACCGACCTTCGGGGCGACCTGCGTCATGTGGCCGCCGCAGCACTCGGTCTTGAGCGGGTAGTCCACGACGTCAGCGCCGAGGGCTCGAAGGAGCCGGTCGAGGTCGTTCGGCTGCTCGTGGTTGGTGTAGGCGCCGTCCACGTCGGGCCGCGGGACCATGCAGCCGAGATACGGCGCGACCTTCAGGCCGGTGAGCGGCTTCTTGACCGCGGCCTTCACCGCCTCCAGGCCGACGTCGTTGAGGATGACCTCGAGCAGATGGCGGACCTTGACGGTACCCGGGTCGTAGTGCAGGCCGCCGGCGCCGAGCGCGTCGTTGACGCGGGCGTTGAGGGCCGGCTGGGCGCCCATGTAGTGGTCCGCCTTGGCGAGGTTGAGGTAGCAGGCGCTGCAGGCGGCGACAAGCGACTCGCCCGCCTTCTTCTCACCGGCGGCGATGGCCAGGTTTCGGGCGATCATCGCGTAGGCGGGAGTAGTGCTCAGGCTGACGTACTCGGTTGCGCCGCAGCAGTTCCAGTCGTTGAGCTCTTCGAGGGTGATGCCGAGAGGCTCGCAGATGCCTTGCAGGGACTCGCGATATGAGCGTCCGCTGCCCTCCATAGAGCAGCCCGGGTAGTAGAGGTAGCTGCTCATCTGGCTCGCTCCAGCTCGTCGGCGCGCCGCAGGATCGCCTGCAGCTGCTTCTTGCCGTGGATCTGGTGGGGCAGGATGCCGATGCGGCCATGGCGGAAGAGGCCGAAGGCCATCGGGGTCATGCCCGGCAGCCGCGGGATGTAGTGGCGCAGGTAGTGACGCGCCGTCAGGCCGATCTCCCAGCTGCGGCCGAAACGCTTGGCCTGGCCGATGAAGACCCCAGCGAAGTCGGGGCCGACGTTGTTCGGATACGTGTGCTCCTTCTCCGCGATGACCTTGATCGCGTACATCACGTCCGTGATTTCGATCTCTTGCGGGCAGCGCACCACGCAGTGGTAGCAGGAGAGGCACATCCAGGGCGTGTTGCTGCGGAGGACCTCATCGCGCTCGCCGGCACGGATCAGTGCAAACAGCCCTCTGGGGGTGTGATCCATGGCGCTGGCCGACGGGCAAGAGCCCCCGCAACTGCCGCATTGGATACACATCTCCAGCCGGGAGACGCCAGCTGTCTTCGAGTTCACCTCGGCCAGCAGGCGAGCGCCCGCGTCGGCTGCCTCGGGAGGTGAGACCTGAGCCACGATCATCCAATCGCCCCTTTGGTCTGCCCGGTTTCCTGCGACGATCTGCTCCGCCGGTCGCACGCGTTACCGGACGTCCGCGCCTGCCTCGTGCGCGAGCGTCCGATGTCAGCGGGATCGGTCGGCCTTGACCGCTTTGGTTTCGGCCGGGCGTTTCGGATATGTTCTGGGACGCAACTGCGCCCTATTCGGGAGCGTTCCGTGTCGGCGCCGGTGGCAACGGTTCCGGGACCGACCCTTCGAGCCGCATGGGGCGGCTGCCGATTCGTTGCCTTGTGTCCATTCTCGGAAGCCGAAGCGCATGCCGGTAGGGCCGCATGACCCGGCACATCGGGGGCCAACCCGCCCGGCTTCTCGGGCACATGGGGACTGGGCCGTGCCCGCCAACGAAAAGTCGGAGGATCGGCCGCAACAGAATCGAGAACCCCGGCCGCCACGCCCGTGACGACCGGGGTCGAGTTCGCCGAACTGAATGTCAGGCGGTCCTCTTCAGGATGCCGAGAATGCCGCCGACCACGATCAAGGCGCCGGCCAGGAGATCCAGATACAGGCCTACACCCATGGCGGCCATGCCGGCGAGGACGGCATTGGCGTCATTGACGTCGCTCGAGATGCTCTGGAAATTGAAGAGTCCAACGAACAGGATGAGCACTCCGACGACCACTGTCAGGCCTTCGATCGAGCCCACCGCGACTCCCATGAACTTGAGCGCCGGAATCGGAAGCTTGACGTCGAGGATCCAGGCGACGGCAAGTGCGATCGCAACGATGCCGAGGACGGCGACAATCTTGCCTCCGTTGCCTCCGTCCCAGCCCGACATCGACGCGCCGGTGCCGGCCTGACTGGCGACCGATTGCGACAGGGTCTCCCAGGCGAGGAACGCGCCCACCGCGGCGAGGATTCCCCCGATGGCCGTCACGACGGCCCCGATCGGGAGTTTTCGTTCACCAATGGCGATAGACATCCCTGCGATCCTCCACTCCACGTCTCGCCTCTGACGGAGAGCGATCGACGCACCGCAAGGGTATGCTCCCGCTTCCTCCATGGCGCAGTCGATTTGGCGCCGATTTCGGCGTCCTTGGGTCTGTAAGGTACGGTCACGGCCGTGCCGGTTGGCTGCGGGGCGGTCTGATGCGCCCGGGGCGGGCATAGTTCGAGCCAGGGCGGTCCAGAACGGTTCGGACCTGTCCGGTTCGGTTAGGTTAGGTAGGATTCCCGCTTCTGCCGACGTCAGGAGCAGAAGCCAAGGACGGCATCGCGCAGGACGGGCAGGCCAAACCGGAGCGCCTCGACGCTCACTCGTTCGTCGTCGCCGTGCATCAGTTCCAGGAGGCCGTCGCCGTGGCCCGTCCTCAGCGGCGAGAAGCCGTACGTCGGGACGCCGATTCGGGCAAGGTGCTTGGCGTCCGTCGCGAACGGAGCGAGGAATGGAACCGGCACGCCGCCAGTGTCGTGTGACTTCAGCACCAGCTCGAGCAGCCGGTAGAGCGGACTGTCGAGCGGCGCCTCGACCGACGGGCCTACCTGCTCGCATTCGACCTCGATGCGGTCCCACAGTTCTCCGCCGATGCGACGGCGCAGCTCGGCGCGCATTGCCGGCTCGTCGGTGCCGGGCAGGGTTCGGCAGTCGATCTCTATCTCGGCCACGCCCGGTATGACGTTGTACTTCACGCCCGCCCGGACGATGCCGACCGAGACCGTGTCGTGGATCATCGCCGAGACGGTGCGGGCCAGAACCGGATCGCACAGCTCGCGGAGAGCGGCGTCCACCCGGACCGGATCGATGGCGGGAGCCGTGCCGGGGCCGGCATCAGGGGGAGTTCCCGCGGCCGGGGCGAGGGCGGCGATTGCCGCGGCCGCGCGCGCGGTCAGGTGGGGGATTGCCCGGCCCAGAGAGATGCCAATGGATTCGGTGACGCGCACCGGCCCGGGTTCGGCGAGCCTGACCACGATCCGGGCTGCCAGAACCGCGGCGTTGTCCGGCGTGGGCACGGAGCCGTGGCCCCAACGACCCTTCACATGCAGCCTGTAGACGACGAAGCCCTTCTCGGCGACCTGAATCGGGTAGAAGCGGACGCCGCCGTACGTCGTGGATATGCCGCCTGCCTCATTGAGCGCCCCGGCGGCGCGGAGCCAATCCGGATGGTTGTCGACGAGCCAGCCGGCGCCCTGCCAGCCGCCAGCCTCCTCGTCGGCCGAAGAGCAGAAGATGACGTCGCGGCGAAGGCCGGGGATGGGGTCCGTGGCGGGATCGCGGCCGGCCTTCCGGGCGGCCCGCGCCAGGCCGCGCATGACCTGCACTTCCATCGCCACCATCGACTTCATGTCGACGGCGCCGCGGCCCCAGACGTAGCCTTCCGCAAGGTCGCCGCCGAACGGGTCGTGGGTCCAGCCTTCCGGTTCGGCTGGCACCACGTCCAGGTGCGAGAGGAGCAGCAACGGCTCGCCGCCGGTGCCGTCGCCGCGGAGCCGCGCCACGATCGAACCGCGGCCGGGAAACGGCTCCACGACCGTCGACTGGATGCCCTCGTCAGCGAGGACGCCTTCGAGGTAACGAGCCGCGAGGAGCTCGTCGCCGGGCGGGTTGACGGTCTTGATCCGGATGAGGGCCCGGACCAATTCGACCAGTTGGGCGAGTTCGCTATCGGCGAGTTCGCTATCGGCGAGTTCCGTGTCGGCCCTATGGATCTGGCCAGCCAACTGCATCCTCCATTGCGCCCGACGGGCTCACCCTGATTGTGGAGCGGACCGCCAGCTTGCGCAGGCGAGCGTCGGCCTGTCGGGAATGGCTACTTCGCGGCGGTCGCGGTCTTCAGTCGCGCCGCCAGGCGCTCGCCCGTCGTGACTGCCCCGAACGACGCGGACGAAACCAGGGCCGCGTACTTGGCCATGACGCCACTCCTGTAGCGCGGGGCCGGTGCCGTCCAGCGGGCGCGCCGCGCCTCGAGCACCGCCGCCGGAACGTTGAGATCCAGGGCGTGCCGGTCGACGTCGATGACGATCTCGTCGCCCTCCTCTACCAGCGCTATCGGGCCGCCAAGCGCCGCCTCGGGCGCGACGTGGCCGATCATCAACCCGTGGGTGCCGCCGGAGAAACGCCCGTCGGTGAGCAGGGCCACGTGCTCGCCCATGCCCTCGCCGGACAGCGCGGCCGTGACCGAGAGCATCTCCTGCATGCCGGGTCCGCCGACCGGACCCTCGTAGCGGATCACGATCACGTCGCCCTTGTTGATTCTCTGATTGCGGACGGCGTCGTAGCAGGCGTTCTCGGTGTCGAAGACGCGGGCCGGGCCCTTGTGGAAGCGTCGCTCGTGGCCGGCCAGCTTGATGACGCAGCCGTCCGGGGCGAGCGTGCCGTGGAGGATCGTAAGGCCGCCGGTCGCGCTCAGCGGAGCCTCAATCGGCACGATGACCTTCTGGCCCGCCGTCTCGACCGCGGCCGCGGCAGTCGAAGCGACGGTGCCGCCGTCGACGTTGGGAGTGCTCCCGTCGATCAGGCCCTTCTTCAGCAGCTCGCGGGTGACGAGGGAGAGCCCGCCGGCTTCGTAGAGATCGGCCGCAGCGTAGCGCCCGCCGGGCACCAGATCGCCGACGATCGGCGTCCGGTCGGCGATCTCGCCGAACTCGTCGATGTCGAGCGGGATGCCGTACTCGTGGGCGATCGCCAGCAGGTGCAGGACCGCGTTGGTGGAGCCGCCCGTAGCGGCCACGCATGCAATCGCGTTCTCGATCGAGCGGCGGGTGACGAACTCCGCCGGCCGGACGTCGCGCCGGACGAGATCCATGACGATCTCGCCGCAGCGGTGCGCGGCCGCGTTCTTGTCCGGATGCTCGGCCGGAATGCCGTTCAGGCCGGCCGGCGAGAGGCCCAGGATCTCCAGGACCATCGACATCGTGTTGGCCGTGTATTGCCCGCCGCACGCCCCGGCGCCTGGGCAGCTGACCGACTCGATCTCGTACAACTCCTCGGCCGACATCTTGCCCGCCCGGTAGGCGCCGACCGCCTCGAAGATCGTGACGATAGTTGCATCGCGCTTGCCCTTGTACAAGCCCGGATAGATCGTGCCGTTGTACAG
>Ga0182017_10001076_pt1 | contig 21391 bp, 21 predicted proteins | sample 712E3DmetaG_FD_120492 | JGI IMG/M metagenome (GOLD analysis project Ga0182017, IMG submission 120492) | Permafrost microbial communities from Stordalen Mire, Sweden - 712E3D metaG | ecosystem: Environmental > Terrestrial > Soil > Wetlands > Permafrost | place: Sweden: Stordalen | collected... | reverse complement strand
TTGCCGTTGATCCGTTTTTTAACGGATTCGAGGGATTCGCGGGGTTCGTATTTTCGTTTATTGGCAAGAGCTACATCACAAAAATCTTCCCACACTTCGCCATGTTTTTTTAAATCGATCAATACGGCAGTTTTCTCGCCCTTATCGTCCATTACATATTGTACGCCTTGCATAATAAACTCCATTTTCATTTTTAAACGTCGTCGGGAAGATGACACTCTAAAGATACAATAATTACGTTACAGGCGTCATGGCTATTATGAAAATATCTTGATGCCGTTAAGGTACAATATAAAAAGGGGCGGCCCCTGAGTTCCGCCCTTACAAAACCGACAATGACATTACCAATTATTCCGCAGCCGCGCCCTTAATCAAGCATAGCGCGATTTCGTTCCTCTGGATTTGGTTGGTTCCCTCGTAGATTTGCGTGATCTTGGCGTCGCGCATGCGCTTTTCCATGGGATATTCGCGCATGTAGCCGTAGCCGCCCATGACCTGCAGGGCGTCGACGGTAACCTTCATGGCCACGTCGGAGCAGAACAACTTGGTCATGGCCGATTCCTTGGCGAATTTCTTTTCTCCCGCGTCAATTGTCCGGGCGGTCGCGTACATCAACGCCCGCGCAGCCTCGATCTGCGTTCCCATGTCGGCAAGCATGTGCTGAACCGCCTGGAAGGAGGATATGGGGGCGCCGAACTGTATCCGCTCGCGCGAATATTTGACCGCGTCCTCCAAGGCCCCCGCGGCGATCCCCAGCGCCTGCGCGCCCACGCCGGGCCGCGAATTGTTGAGCGTGGTGATGGTCACGACAGCGCCCATGCCTTCGCGGGAGAGCACGTTGGCGGCTGGGACCCGGCAGTCCTGGAAAACAAGTTCGGTGGTGGAGGAGGCGCGAATGCCCATTTTATCCTCATGCTTCCCGAAGGAAAATCCGGGCGTCCCCTTCTCGACGATGAACGCCGTCAGGCCCCGGGCGCCCTTGGCGGGATTGGTCTTGGCGATGATGGTGTAGATTTCCGCGTTCTCGCCGTTGGTGATCCACTGCTTGGTGCCGTTGAGCACGTAGAAATCCCCGTCGCGCACCGCGGTGGTCTTCATGCTCAGTGCGTCGGAACCCGCGTTGGCCTCGGTCAAACCGAAGGCGGCGAGTTTTTTCCCCGACGCGATATCGGGAAGATACTTCTTTTTCTGTTCGTCGCTAGCGAAAAGAAGAATGGGGAAAGTGCCCAGCGCGGTGGCCGCGATGGCCAGCGAAATGCCGCCGCACACCTTCGACAGCTCTTCGACCGCCAGACACAATTCAAAAACGCCCCCGCCGAATCCGCCATATTGTTCGGGGATGTAGAGACCGCATAGGTCCGCGTCGGCGCAGGCCTTTACCACGTCCCAGGGGAAAATGCCGTCATGGTCGTATTTTTCGCGTACGGGCAGTATTTTCTTCTGCGCGATTTCGCGCGCCGTTTCAATGATCATCCGCTGTTCTTCAGTGAGAAACCAGTTCATTGTTTTTTTCTCCTTTTATGTGAGATAAAATATATTCCTTGCTGTAAACATCCATAGCCTCGCGGGCGGCGTTCTGTTGGGCTATTTTTTTATTGGAGCCTCTGCCTTCGCCCAACTTGACTCCGGCGATGTGGATACGGATACTGAATTCTTTCGCGTGGTCGGGGCCCGATGCGGCGACCACCGAGTAGTTGGGGAACCCGAAACCGTCGCGCTGGGAAAGTTCGAGGATTTTGCTTTTATAATTGACATTGTCCTCATCGCTTAAAAACGTGTCGATCCGGCAAAAGAGAAATCTCCGCAAAAAGTCCCGCGCGACTTCAAGACCCCGGTCCAGATACAGCGCTCCGAGTAAGGCCTCGAAGGCGTTGGAAAGGATGGACAAACGGTGCGTGCCGCCCGATTTTATTTCCGAATTCCCGAATAATAAATAGCGGCCCAGATCGAGCGACAGCGCGATCTCACCCAATATTTTCCTGCTGACGATCAGTGACTTAACCTTGGAAAGCTGGCCTTCCGATCTGCCGGGATACAACCGGTAGAGATGTTCCGTCACCAGGCAATTGAGCACCGCGTCGCCTAAAAACTCCATCCGCTCGTTGCTCATAAGCCCCTTTTTATCGTCCGGGCCTACGCACGATTTGTGGGTAAGCGCTTGTTGAAGCAGCCCCGTGTCGGCGAATCGGTAATGAAGGGATCGTTGAAGCCGGTCGAAAGACGTACTGCCGCGGTTTTTTCGGAACAGGCGTAGCGCGCCGAAAAAACCGCGTAGGTTATGCAGGCTCATACTTTCCAATAACAAGCGATGCGTTGTGACCGCCAAAACCGAACGAATTGCTCATCGCGTACCGGACCGTTTTGGAAACGGATGTGTTCGGCGTATAATTGAGGTCGCATTCCGGATCAGGGTCCTCATAGTTGATGGTAGGATGTATCGTATTGTTGACAATAGAAAGTACGCTGGCCGCGAACTCGATGCCGCCCGACGCCCCCAATAGATGACCGGTCATTGATTTGGTGGAACTGACATGGAGTTTATACGCATGGTCGCCGAACACTTTTTTAATGGCGAACGTTTCCAGTTTGTCATTGAGTTCCGTTGAAGTGCCGTGGGCATTGATATAGTCGATATCGACGGGTTTCAAGCCCGCTTGATTAAGCGCCATGGCCATGGAGCGCTGCGCGCCTTCTCCCTCGGGGGCGGGAGCCGAAATATGGTACGCGTCGCCGGTTGCCCCGTATCCCATGAACTCTCCGTATATCCGGGCATTGCGGGCAAGCGCATGCTCCAGGCTTTCAAGCACGATGATTCCCGAGCCTTCACCCATGACGAAACCATCGCGTTTCTTGTCAAAGGGCGAGGATGCCTTTTCGGGAACCTCGTTGCGCGTGGAAAGCGCCTTCATCGAACAGAATCCGGCGAAGGAAAGCGGCGTTATACCCGCTTCGCAGCCTCCCGCTACGGCGACATCGACCATGCCAGCCCGGATGCAAAGCCACGCTTCTCCCAGCGAATGGGCAGCGGAAGCGCAAGCGCTCACGACGCTGAAGTTCGGTCCTTTAAAACCATACTGTATTGAAACGCGCCCCGCCGACATATCGGAAATCATCATGGGAACCAGAAACGGGGATACGCGGCCCGGCCCCCGCGATAATAATTTCGCATGCTCGGTTTCCAACGTTTTCAACCCGCCGATTCCCGATCCGATGATCGTAGCGATCCGCGTACAATCCTCCGCGGCGAGATCCAGCTTTGAATCCTTGACCGCCTGGTCGGCCGCATAAAGCGCGAAAAGAATATTCCTGTCCGTACGGTTGATTTCCTTCGGCTCTACGACCGAGGAAAAATCAATGTTTTTGATTTCCCCGGCTATCTTTGAGGGAAATTGAGTAGTGTCAAAAGACTCAATGCGGCTAATTCCCGATTTTCCCGCACACAGTGACTCCCAAAACGTTGGAACATCCTTACCGACAGGGCTTACAACGCCCAGTCCCGTAATAACGACTCTTCGCGACATTATACTATTTGCCTTCCTGAAGAATTAAATTTTACTCTCAAGGTAATCCATGGCGTCTTTTACCGTGCGAAGTTTTTCAGCATCTTCATCGGGTATTTCAATGTCGAACGCATCTTCGAAAGCCATGATAAGCTCGACCTGATCCAATGAATCCGCTCCAAGATCATCAATGAAGGAAGCCTGGGGAGTAACCTTATCTTCACTGACACCAAGTTTTTCCGCGATTATCTGCTTAATCTTGGTTTCTTTCTCGCTCACAATAAACTCCTTTCGAGAGTGTTAAACATGATACAACGTTAAAAATGTGTTATAAAATGATACTTTTATAAATGTTCCGCAAGAATTTTATCATTTTTTTTTAATATTTAAAAAAAACGGCTAACCCGGCTACCATGCCGAGTTGGGGGTTTCCATTATAAAATAAGCCCGCCGTCAATGGTCAAAACATCGCCGGTAATATAATCCGAAAGCGGCGACGATAAAAACACCACGGCATTCGCGACATCAAGCGGACTTCCTAGCCTTTTCATTGGAATTTGGGAGGTCAATTTTTCCTTGTCAGCGTCGGTAAGTTTATCGGTCATCGCGGTACGTATAAACCCCGGCGCAACGGCGTTGACCTGGATATTCCGTGTTGCGAATTCCTTGGCGAGGGTTTTAGTCAGCCCGATAAGGCCGGCCTTTGAGGCCGAGTAATTAACCTGCCCGGCATTGCCGTTAATGCCCACGACCGAGGCTATATTGACGATTTTGCCACTGCGCGCTTTCATCATCGAACGCGCCGCTTCCTTACAGCAAAGAAACGCGCTCTTGAGGTTGATGTCCAGCACCGCGTCCCAATCCTCTTCCTTCATTCGAACAATAAGACCGTCACGGGTGATCCCCGCGTTATTAACCAGAATATCAAGCGTCGGAAATGTCTGAAAAAAAGCGGCGAAAAGCGCTGCAATATCGGAAGCCTTGGCGACATCCGCCTGGAGAGCGATCGCTTTTCGTCCGAACGATTCGATTTCGCGAGCCGTTGATTGAGCGGTGGCGCCGTCAACGTCGCATATAGCGACATTGGCGCCGGCCTGGGCCAACCGCAAGGCGATTTCCCTTCCAATTCCACGTCCCGACCCCGTTACAAGAGCATTTTTCCCACTACAATCGATCACGAAAAACCCCTTTTTCGTTCGAGAAACAACCGTTATTGAACCAAAGAATATAAGTTTTCAACCGTATCGCAGGGAAGAACATTTAACTGCTCATGGCATTTTTTCGCCAGATTTCGAAGAACGCTTCCCGGCCCGATTTCGATGCATCGTCCATGCTCCAGCCCGGCCAATGTAATCATACTGTCAACCCATCGAACGGGAGAAACGAGTTGTTGAATTAATAACCCCTTCACCTTTTCCGGTGAAGTTTCAACCTGTCCCGTAACATTGGCGATCACGGGGCACTCGGGGGCTTTAAAAACGAAGCTTGTGATATACGAAGCGAATTCATCGGCCGCTTTTTGCATAAGCGGGGAATGAAAGGCGCCGCTGACCGGCAATTGCACGGCGCGCTTGGCGCCGGCGGCCTTAAGCAGTTCACAGGCCTCCTTTATTGCCGCGATTTCCCCTGAAATTACATTCTGATCCGGACTGTTTTCATTTGCGCACACGACAACGCCGGCCCTGGCTTTTAGTAGTTCCGCGCGGATTTGTTCTTTAGGCATTCCCAGCACAACGGCCATGGCGCCCGGGGTTTCCCGGCCCACGTGACCCATGAGCTCACCCCGTTTCGCTACAAGCCTGATGCCTTCGGAAAATGAAATAAATCCCGCGGCGTACAACGCGCTATATTCCCCAAGGGAATGCCCGGCCGCATATGAAGGAAGAACGCCTTTTTCCCTCAGCGTATCCGTAATAATCGCTTCCAAGGTGAAGAGCGCGGGTTGCGTATTTTGGGTAGCCGTTAGCGCTTCCTCGGGTCCATTAAAACAAATATCCGCCAAATCCCGCCCTACAACCGAGTTTGCTTCCTCAAAACGTTTTTTAGCGATATCCAGGGAATTGAAGAAATCCCGGCCCATTCCCACCTTCTGTGAACCTTGACCTGGAAAGAGAAATGCGTACTTCATGATTTTCTTTCTATTTTAAAATCTCACGACGGCGCTGCCGGAAGCCAATCCTCCGCCCAGCGACGTAAAAACAACCAACGTTCCTTCTTTAATCCGCCCTTCGGACCACGCCTCATTCAATGCCAACGGTATTGACGCCGAGCCGGTATTGCCATAGCGATCAACATTGCAAAATACTTTATCCATGGAAATGTTCATGTGGTCCGCCATTGCCTTGATGATCCGTATATTCGCCTGGTGCGGAATGAGCAAATCGACGTTCGAAAGCTCAATCCCCGCCTTTTCAATACCTTTTTTCACCGCGTCAGCCATCATACGAACGGCATGTTTATACACCTCGCCGCCATTCATTTTCATGAATCGGTTTTCTCCCCAGGCGGGAAGATACAATATGTCCCCTAAAGCGCCATCGCTGTATAAATAGGTCGATAGAATTCCCTGACGCATGTCACTGCCGGCTTGAAGCACTACCGCACCCGCGCCATCCCCAAAAAGTATGCACGTTCCGCGATCAGTCCAGTCGAGTGTTTTTGAGGCTATTTCAGTCCCTACGACCAGGATGGTTTTGTACTGTCCCGAGTCGATCATCGCCCGCGCGACGGAAAGCGCATAAACAAAACCGGAACATGCCGCGGAAACGTCAAAGCCGAACGCGTTTTTGCACCCTAAAAGGTGTTGGATCTTACAAGCAGTAGCGGGGAAAAAATAATCGGGAGTAAACGTGGCGCAAATGATGCCGTCAATGTCCTCCGCGTTCAGTCCGGATCTGGCAAGAGCCTGGGTCGCCGCTTTCGCGCCTAATTCATACGCGTTTGTTTTCTCGTCTTTGGCAACTATATGGCGCTGCCGTATCCCGGTCCGGGCTACAATCCAATCATCCGAAGTATTTACTATTTTCTCAATATCCTTATTGGTGAGCGTATTTTGTGGAACAAAGCTTCCCACCGACAATATCCGCGCCCGTGTACTTTGTGTCACCTGTTGTGTTGCCTTTCATAAATGCTTTTGTCAGCCGTTGTTTGAATTATGTCGTTTCTTGATTGCGGTAAGCGCGGTTAAAACGGCGTTTTTAATCGCTTTTGACGACGAACCGCCGTGCGCTTTGAGGACCGTTCCGTTAATTCCAAGAAGCGGTACCGCGCCGTAATTTTCCGGATTTAAAATATCCATGGTGTCGTTTATCCGTTCAAGAACTTTAGGGTCATTGCCAAGAAGGGTTTTTGCGAGGACATGAATACTTTCACATGCCTTAAGAAGCACATTGCCTACAAAACCATCGCATACAATGACATCAGCTTCTCCTAAAAGTACTCCAGAACCTTCGATAAAACCGACATATCCGCCGCAGGAACGGGTCAGTTCCTTATCCGCTTCAAAAATAGTTCTTGTTCCCTTATAGGGTTCTTCTCCAATATTTAAAAGAGCGACTCTAGGAGAAGGAGCATTAAAAAAAATTTTAAAATAATTATATCCCATGATCCCAAAAGTAACAAGATGCCCTGTGCGGCAATTCAAATTAGCGCCCACATCCAAAAGCAGTGAAGACCGTTTGAGCGTTGTGGGTAAAAATGCCGCCAACGCGGGTCTTCCGACGCCTCGCAGCCGTCCAAGAATAAAAATGGCCGCTCCCATGAGCATACCCGTATCGCCGGCGCTCATTGATGCATCGACAACGCCCTCGTCTTGCAGAGAGATGCATCGAACAATTGATGAATTGCTCTTTTTTTTCCAAACGCGGGCGGGGGAATCGTGGGGACCAACGATATCGGTACAATGTTCAATGACTATTTCTTGGCCGTAATCCTTTTCGGAAATACCCGCCGTATTCAGAGCATCACGAATGACGCCCGCATCGCCGCATAGGTGAATGATGAATGGATCTCGAAAAACGCGTTGAGCCTCGATAAGCCCTTTAACGATAACCGCGGAGCCGTAGTCTCCACTCATCACATCAATTGCCAAGCGCAAGGGTAGCATCATTTCCCTATCGAGAATTCCGGTTACTCTTCAGGCTGAACGACTTCCACTCCCGCATAGTACCCGCAATTCTTGCAAACCTTGTGCGCGGTTTTAGGTTGTTTGCAATGAGAACATACGGAAGGCGCGGCCGGATGCAATTTAAAATGCGTTCTCCGTTTGTCGCGCCGCGTACTCGAAATTCGCCTTTTTGGTAGGGCCATCATTTCCTCCTGTCATGGAACTTTATTGGTATTAATTTTTCTTGCTTTTCAGTTTATTAAGCGTTTCCCATCGGGGATCCGTTTTTTTTGCCGACGACGCGTCGATTGCGATTTCTTTTTGCATTGATATCCCTGGGCAATTTTCCGAACATAATGGTTTCATGGGAAGAGCGAGCAGCATTTCATCAATAAGCGCGCCTGAAATATCCAACTCATCAGTCGTATCGTCATAAAAAAAGTCGCTCTCCTCTTGCTCCGGCGATATTTGATGGCGATCCGGAGAGCGTTTTTTAATGATGCTATAGAAATCACCCTGGAGGGGAAATTCAAACCTCTTAAGACAACGCGAGCATTCAAGCCCTACCGTGCACTCATAAAAAACATGCGCGGTAATACTCTGTTGAATCGCATCAATGTCGGCGCGGCAGCGAACGGCCCCGACAATGGAAACCCACGCCGCTTGCTCCCCTTCAACCGTTACGTTTTGTGAAAGAACGCTTCTTCCATCAGGTATACTTTTAATTTTAAGCAGCATACAGCAAATCTCTAAAAATACATTGTACTTCTAAAAATTGCCAAACAATGTTTCGATCCCTGGAATTTCGGCGCGGTACTAGTTGCCGGGCGGAACGATGAGGGCGCCGGCTTTTTGAAGTAGTTCGTGGCTGCCGGAAGCCTTTTGCCGCATGATCCGTTCACGCAGCTCTTCCTGGGCGCTGTCTTCGGCCCGATAGTAGAGAACGTAATATTGCGTTGCCTCGGTCAGTTGCTTAAGCGCTTCCTTAATAAGCGAAGAACTTTGGAAAAAAAGGGAATCCGAAACCTTTATTTTATCAAAATCGCCGGACAACTCTTCCGCTTTACGTTTTGTTTCCGCCGCCTTCCCAAGCAAGGCATCCAATTCGGTGTTCATGTCACGCACATTGACATTTATCATGGTAGCCGCGATGGCGGCCCCGCGCGCGATAATGGTATTGAACCGAGCCGACAGGCCAAGCCGTTCCTTATTTTCCCGCATCGCGGCCTGCATGGCCGCTTCTTGGCTATGCATTTGGTCTTCGGCTTTTTGTTTTTCCGATTCCAATTTCCTGAATTCTTCCATTTTTTTCCTGTTATCGCCTGAATTGACATATTGAACCGTTGCCCACACGCTTACTATAAGGATGGCCGTGGCGATAAGATAGGAAACGGCAAGGCGTTTGGGGCCATGGGAATTTAAAGCCACCATATACGCAACAAGAGTCACGGCGCCTAACAGCATGAGAAGCAGCAGTTCAATGCTCATGGATTCCTATCCTTTTTCCAATCAAGTGAATTCCGTTAAAAAGGCAAATCATCTTCACCCGCGCTCACTCCGGCGTTTGCCGGCGCGCTCTGATCAAATTGCGCATCCGCCACCGGCGCCGATTCCGCGACCGGTTGCGCATCGCCTCCCGCCGCGGGACCGCCGAGAAACTGGATTTGATTGGCGACTATTTCAGTACGGTATTTTTTATTCCCATCGCGATCGTCCCAGGAACGGTTGGTGATTCTTCCCTCAATGTAGGCGGAACGTCCCTTTTTAAGATATTGGTTGGCAAGTTCCGCGAGTTTTCCCCAAACAACGATATTGTGCCACTCCGTGCGGTCCTGACGTTGGCCATTCTTGTCCGACCAGCGTTCCGTCGTGGCGAGGGAAAACGACGCCACCGGTTGACCGCCGGGCGTATACCGCAGTTCGGGGTCTTTGCCGAGATTGCCGATAAGAATAACTTTATTGATACCTGCCATAAACTCCTCCTCAATAAAAAGCGCGTTTTTTTCGTATAATAAAAATGAACTTATTTTTTGGATTATGCAAGTTATTTCGAAGATTTTTTAGCGTTATTATCGCGTTATTATCGCCGCCGTCGCAACGGAGAGAGCGACCGCCGCCCCGAAGATGGCTCCTATGTAGGAAAAAAACGAATGCTTTTTTTTGTCGATGATTTTCTCCCGGACCTCTTGAATCTCCAATTTTTTTCCTAAAACCAAACGAATACTGTTGGAATCCGGTTGCATGACTTCGAAATGCCATCCTTGATCAATAGTAATGGAAATCGTTGAAAGTTTCCCCGAAAGGGCCATTTTCGACTTCTGATTTTTAATTGTCAATTTCCGCACCGGGCTGCTGCGCGAAAATTGCGCGTCGGGCGCGGTTATTTCAAGACCGTAGAGTTCGATGACCACATTCCGATGCGGATTGTCCAGATAGGACCAAAACTTGCCCGCAAGTTGCTTAAAAACGATATCCATCGCATAAACGAGGCTGTCGTTTCTCAAGAGCGGCGTTGAAGGAGCGATTACCTGGGTTATGGCGGTTATCGCCGATTCGTCATCAGAAGCCTCTTGGGAAGTAGCTCTTGCCGCGAAAAGAAAAAGCGCCCCCGTGCATACCACAAGCCGGAAAGTAAAAACTGCCCGTCCATATGCCCGCGCGCGGCCGATTGTTCCGGTCATGGCAATCCTCTTGAAGACGTGAATATTGTATATTATACATTAATACCACTAAGGAGTAAAGAACAACGCCATCGGGGCGCTGCCCACAGGTGCTTCCTATGAAACAATCCATTGAAAATCTGCGAAAATATAAAAACTCGAAAAAAATAGCGGTGCTGACCGCGTATGATTTTCCAACCGCCCAGGTCGCGGACGCGTGTGGAATCGATGTCGTACTGGTAGGCGACAGCGTAGGAACGAATGTCTTGGGTTACGCCGACGTCTTGCAGGTAACCATGGAGGACATGCTCCATCACGTGCGAGCCGTGGCGCGAGGTGCCGACCACGCGTTTGTCCTGGCGGATCTGCCGTTTCATTCGTACGAAACCCCCCGTCAATGCCTGGAAAACGCCATGCGGCTTATCGCCGATAAAGCCGATGGAGTTAAAATAGAAGGCGAATTGGAAGTCGTCGATAGCATCCGGCTTCTAACGCAATACGCCATTCCCGTATGCGCGCATATCGGCTATACCCCGCAAAAAAGCGGTGGAAAACCGACGGCGCAAGGTAAGGACGTCCGCCGAGCGCAGGAGCTTATTTCAAGCGCCCTGGCATTGGAGAAGGCCGGAGCATTCATGATCGTGATCGAACTGGTGACCGAACAGGTGGTGGGAGAAATTACCCGGTTGTTGAAAATCCCCACCATCGGCATAGGCTCGGGTCCTTTGTGCGACGGTCAAGTACTCGTCGTCCACGACATGATCGGCATGACCGCCAAGACCTTCAAACACGCTCTAGCTTTCGGCAACGCGCGCGAGGAGTTGGCGAAATCGATCTCGCGTTACGCCGCCCAAGTCGCGCGCGGCGGTTTTCCCACAAGCGCCAACGCGACGGCCATGGCGCCGGAAATGTTTGCTCAAGTCAAGGATTGGGTTAACCGAAATGCCTTTGCAGCAGATCCAAATCCAATTCGGGATACACCGGGAAATTTTTAAGCAACGCGCCCACCCGCCACCGAGCCTCCTCTTTTATTTTCCCGTCAACGGCATATTTCGCCTTGCTCGGTTTGCCCGCGTTGTCGCCCGAAGCGCTGATTTCCGCTTTTGTATTTTTCAGCACAAGCCCTATGATCGCGGCTATTTCCTTCATTTCCTTTTCGCCCATTCCCAGCGTCGTTACCGCCGGCGCGCCGATCCTCAGCCCGCTGGTGTACCAGGGACCGTTGGGGTCGAAAGGCAGCGAATTGCGATTGAGCGTTATCGCGCATTCCCGTAGCGCGCTCTCCGCCTGGCGGCCGGTAAGCCCGAATCCGCGCACGTCAATGAGCATCAGGTGATTGTCGGTGCCGCCCGTGGCCACCTTCATCCCTTCGTCAATGCATGCGCGGGCAAGCGTTCCGGCGTTGTCGGCGATGGCCCGGGCGTAGACCTTGAACTCCGGCGTATTCGCCTCGGTCAGGGCCACGGCCTTCGCGGCTATGATGTGTTCCAGCGGTCCGCCGATGACCAGCGGGCAGCCCTTGTCCACGTGTTCGGCGAATTCCTTCACGCACAAAACAAGGCCTCCGCGGGGCCCGCGAAGGGTTTTATGCGTCGTGGAGGTCACCACGTGGGCGTGGGGAATCGGATTATTGTCGCCTGTAAACACGCCTCCCGCCACGAGTCCCGCAAAATGCGCCATGTCGACCATGAGCACGGCGCCCGTCGTGTCCGCGATGCGACGCAGCCGCTTGAAATCGATGGCCCGCGGATAGGCGCTGTAACCCGCCAGTAGAATAAGCGGCTTGATGTCCTTGACCATGCGTTCGATCTCGCCATAATCCAAAAGTCCGGTTTCCCTATTCACGCCGTACGTATACGCGTCGAACATCTGGGCGGAAACGTTGAACCGGTATCCGTGGGTCAGGTGCCCTCCGGAATAGTAATCCATCCCCAGCAACCGCTGGTTGCCGAGTTTGGCGCGAAGCGCTTCCCAGTCCTCGTGCGACAAATGGGAAGGATTGGCGTCGGCGTGCTTGGCAAGCTCCGGCGTTGACACCCTGGCGTTAAGGATGGCCCAATAAGCGATGAGGTTCGCGTCCGCGCCGCTGTGCGGCTGGACGTAGGCATGCTCGCACCCGAAGAGTTCGCACGCCTGCCGGCACGCGTAGTCCTCAACCGCGTCCACGTTGTCGCAGCCTGCGTAGAAACGGTGACCGGGAAACCCCTCGGCGTATTTATCGGTGAGAAGGTTGCCCATGGCGCACTGTGTGGCGAGGGAACAATAATTTTCGCTGGCGATGAGCTTGAGGTTGCTCCTTTGGTCGGCGAGTTCCTTCACGATGTTTTTGGCCGTTTCCGGGGTCACGCCGGATACTTTTGACAAATTCGACAGATACGCGAGAAACCCGGAATCCAGGCGTTCAAGGCTGTTGCGGGAAAGGTATTCGGTTAAAGCGGGGCTGAGCATGGGCCATCTCCTCTTTGAGAGCTTGATCCTTTCTGCCCAGGCGCGCGACAGATCGGGAGGAACTTCTCGATGGTCTATTCCATCTTTGTGCGCCAGTCGTCGGAATGAACTACCCAATAAAATACTATGAAATGGAGGATGAAAGAGCATTTTTCAAATTCGAAACGTACTCCTTGGCCTCGCGATTACATATTTTTTAAACGTTCAGCGAACTCAGCGAGCGTTTCATTTTTGAAACTAGAACCCGGTTTTTATTCCTCATGTCTTCCAATGAAGCGATATACATAGACGAAATCATCGACAAAGCCCTGGCGCTTTGCGAAAACCTGCCGCCGCGCTTTCAACCGTACCGCGAGGCCATCGAGGAATGCAGATACCGGCTGGGCCACGGAGCGCTGAGGCTCGCGGTCATGGGCCTGTTCAAGCGCGGGAAGAGTTCGTTCATCAACACCTTGCTGGGAATTGACATCCTTCCCACGTCGGTCATACCCGTGACCTCCATTCCAACGACCATCGCCTACGGTAAAAGTTTGCGATGCGTGGTGAAATTTTTCAATAAAAAACCCGATCTCATCGTGCGGGAATCCGCCGAGGGCATCAGCGCCTGCCTCAAGGAACACGTTGCCGAGGAAAACAACCCGTTGAACCGGCTGTGCGTTTCGGAGGCCGTGGTCGAATGCCCCAACCCGCTCCTGGAAAACGGGACCATCCTCATCGATACGCCCGGCTTCGGCTCCACGTACGTCCACAATACGAAAACCACACTGGATTTGCTGACGCAATGCGACGCGGTCCTTTTTCTTTTAAGCGCCGACCCGCCCTTCACCCAAACGGAAGTGGAATTCCTCAAGGAGGTCCGGAAAGCCGTGCCGCGCATCTTTTTCATCCTTAACAAAATCGACCTTCTCACCATCGACGAACTGAAAAAAATCGACGGCTTCCTTAAAGGCATCCTGACAAACAATCTCGGGTTTCCCGCCGACGCGCAGGTGTTCCACGTTTCAGCCAGGATAGGACAATCGTTGAAAAACCTGCCCGACAACAATCCCGCCTGGCGCATCAGCGGTATGAGCGCCATCAAGTCGGGAATCATCGATTTCATGCTGCGCGAGAAATACTTCACCCTTTCACAAGCCATCGGCGACAAATTCAAGGGCGCCCTGTCGGACATCCAATCACAACTCGAGGCGGATTACCTCGAACTGACCGGCCCCGCCGTAGAGGCGAGAAAGGAGCACGAGTGGATCATCCATCACAGCGGCTCCATCCAAAAGAAGATCGACAAGGAGCGCGGGCTGATCGACGTTGAAATCAAGGCGTTCAACGATTTCGTCGATAAAACCATCGACGCTAAAAAAGGCGAGTTACAGCAGAAATCCACCGATGCCCTCAGAACGGTCCTGGGCAGCGTGCTGCTGAGGAAATCGAACCTCGCGCACACGGTTCACGCGGCCTTCGAGCAGCACGCCGCCGCGTTGTTCGACAATCTTTTCCTGCAGGTCGTCAATACGGTCAACAAGCCTCTCAAGAAAGCGGTCTTGCTGCACGTCAATGAATTCATCAAACTCCTTGACGAAATTAAAAAAGCCGCGCCCTCCGCCTCCGCGCCCCTCCAGGAACTCGAGGCCATGGCCGACGACGTGGAAATCCGCACGGATACGCGGTGGCGCCTGGAAGGCGTGGCCTTGGCCTTTCAGCACATCAAGCTTCCCTTCTGCGGCTTTTTCGCCTCCGATGCGACCAAGCGGCAGCGCTACCAGGATTGTTTCGCCATGGCCATCACCGAAATCATCAACAGGAACATCATCCGGCTTTCGATGTACATCAAGGAATTGATCAACAGCGCCTACAAGGAATTTAAAAAAGACCTCGACTCCCGATTCGAGGGACTCATGGCCGCCATGGGGCAGGTGATGGAGGAAAAGAAAAAGACGATTGACAATTTCGAGTCAGCGGTCAAGGCTCAGGCTGAGGACCTCCAAAAGCGCAAGGCGGCGTTCAGGGAAGTGGCAAAGACGATGGGGTAGAACGGGATTTTCGGGATTACGGGGGATTCCTTGATTGTGAAAGTGCGTTAAAAAAAGCCGTACTTGACCCCACCCCGGCCTTCGGCCACCCCTCTCCTCTGGGAGAGCTGATAACGTCGAATTCATTCTATCCTACAAAGAAAACATTCGTTCCAGGTCGTGTTTGGAATAGACGCGGAACGCGATGTGGGTTTCCGATTTTTTGATGCCGCTCATTTTCAGCATATGGCCGGTGACGACCTCGGCGAGGCCGTCGTTGTCCTTTACGCGAACAATGACCGCAAGATCGTGCGCGCCGGCGATTGAAAAGACTTCGCTGACTCCTTCGACATCCGCGAGCGCTTCCGCGACATCATTGATTTTTTCGCGCTCGACGTCCAACATGACGATTGCGGTAACCATGGAATGCTCCTTGTTTGACTTCTTAATAAAACCCGCGCGTTAGCCTTAGTTTTCCAGGTAATCCCTGAATTCCGTACTGTAAATATCGATGAACGTCATGAACAGGGCGGCGATCACCGGACCAATGATGAACCCCAATAACCCGAAGACCACGATGCCGCCGATGGTGGAAAAGAAAATGACCAGGTCATGCATCTTCGCCTGCCTACCCACGATCCTGGGGCGCATGACGCTGTCGATATTGGTAATGACCGCCACACTGATGAAAATCAGCGCGATTCCCTGCCAAACGTTTCCCAGAATCATCTGGATGATTCCTGCGGGGATGAGAACCGTCCCCGCGCCCAACATGGGAATGACCGACAGGATGATCATGATGACGCCCCATAAAAACCACGACTTGATGCCGAAGATCAGAAGCGTCAGGGCGCCGAGCGTTCCTTGAATAAGCCCGATAAGCAGCGTGGCCTTGACCGTCGCCCTGCTGGTTTGGAGAAACCGGGCGAAGAGGAGGTCCTTGTATTCTTGACGTAATGGAATCAGGTGGTTGAGCCGGTGAACGAAAGCCTCCCCGTCGATGAACAAATAGAACATGCAGAAAAGGGACACGAGAAGGCTGACGATGAGCCCCAGAACGCTCGCCGAGGTCTTGTTGACCACCGCCGTGGCGGCCTTCGCGGCGCCCTGAACCCCCTCCTGAAGGGAGGATCTCCAATCGATATTGTACTTGTTTATCCAACTCAGGTACTTTGAAGAGGCCAGCTTTCCCAGTTTCCCTTCCGCGCCTTTGTTCATCAATTCAACGACCTTCGTTTCCGAGGTGGAATAGAGGTCGATGGCCTGCCGGGTAATGAGATACCCCGCGGCGTAAGCGGGAATCAGGGCGCAAAAAACGATCGCCAGGCAGCAGATAAGGGCGCTGAGGGTTTTATTGTTCCAAAGCCTTTTGGCGATCAGGCGGTAGAGCGGATAAAAAATGGTGACGAAGGTGGCGGCGAGTATCAGCGGAACGATGAACAGCTTGAGCATCGGCGCGATGAATATTGACAATACAATAATAGCCCCGATGAGGAAATAGCGGTTCTTATGGTTGCCGCTCCGCTGCGCCTCGGCGGAGAGGGCTACGATGGCCTCCTCGACGATAACCGGGTTTACGGGTTGGGGTTGCTGGGGAAGGGGGGCTTGCGGCTCTTTCATACGATTTCCTTCGACTTTCCTTTTCCCTGTAAAATATCAAATTCCACGAAGGGGTGGACGGTTTAAATTTTACCCAGGCGAACGGAGCGGTTTTTATTTGACTTTACACGAGGACTGAATTGAGCGCGCGAAGACAAAAAACACAGCCGCTGCCAAAACACTGCGCTTCGCTTGCCCGAAGGGGCCTACAAAGAGCAAAAAAATAGCCGTGGATATCCTTCCGGCATTCCCTCGTTTGTTGCTTTATTTCTTTCCTAACAGGCTTCTCGGTTTGTATATTCTTATAGAAAAAGTTAGCCCTGATAATATGCAGCGTTTGCAAAACCCATAGCCGGCGCTGTGGCATATACCAGCGGCTTCATTCAACTGGATTGAAATGAACTTCATCATTGCCAAGCCATACGCTTGCGGCATTTCAGAAAGAATCCTAAACGTTAAACTTAAGTATTGGAACCATGAAGGAATTAACCTGCATAGCCGGGATATCCGCAAAGCAAATGGTCCGTATGGTTTTTTGCAAGTACCCGAAAAAAGGAAAATATTTCTTTCTGAGTTGAGCCATTTAATGGACACCATGGCGTGCACTGTTTTTATCATATGCATTGACAAAAGCAAACACATCGCCAAATACGGACCTACAGCGGAAAATCCGTACGAGTTTGCTTTGAAAATGTGTATGGAGCGGAACGGGGCTGGAAGGTTTTTCCTTAAACAAAAATGGACGGTTCCGGTAATTACCAGAGACCGTCCACCGACCGGGAATTCCCAGTCCATTGTTAATTATAATCAATACGCATCGTTAAAGTCAAATATTTGTGTTTTTAAATTCGGAGGGAATAATAATGACACCCCGGTTTAAGAATGTCACTCCACACCAGGACGTTCGCGACGGCGTTCTGGATGAATCCGTATTTGCCGCCGATCTTTCAGAAGTTGCAATTGGAAAGGGAAGGCCGGTTTATGCCAAGCCGGAACTCTTTTTCTCAAAGACATATTTCACTGCCGGATTGCGGACAATCTGCAAAAGGGTCATTGATGGCCTTAACGGAAAGATTCGGGCTTGCCCAATGTTTATGAAAAACCTCGATAAGTGCCGGACGGACACTAAATAGCCTTCGTGACCGTATTATTTTAACACGGGCATTATATATTTGCCCGGTAGCCGCTCGGGAAGTATCCCGGAACCGACAAAGTCGACGCAAAAACCGGCCGGGTCATTCGACGCCACCCCGCGGATGTATCTCTTTTCGCCCTTGCGCATTTGTATCGCTAAAAACGTTTGCAGAGCGCCTGCCGTGGTTTCCAATACTATGTGGTTGTCCGTTGGTTTATCCGAATCGCTAAGCCATACGGTCGCTCCCGGAGCTCCCCGGAGCCAGATTTTAAAAAGCCCTGTTGCGGGTGCGGTGAGTATCCCCTCGAAGGAGGAGCCGTCGTCATTTTCGGATAGGGATTTTGTCTCTGTGTGATGCGCAGCTGCCAAAACCGAGGGGACGGGGGCGGCGGCAACCCCTATTACCGGGGCAGTGAAGTGCGTCGCGGGCAAATTTCGAACAGTGTCCGGCTTATCATTTTTCTGTGAGGACTCGATAAGAATCCTTTGGTTTGTATTCGCCGGTTTCGCGGAAACGGCCTGAGCGTCGGCCCAGAGCGGTGGAATTGCCATTTTGGCAAGCTGCATCCGGTGAAGGGCCTGTTTTTCATGTGCGCTGCCCACTGCTCCGGTTTGCACGGCAATGCGGACGCCTTTTGTCATGACGCTTACCGCGATCGCTCCGGCCATCGGCCCCACGGTCGATATCTTGACAATAATTATAAACGAATCGGCAGACGCCACGCCGCGACTATTGATTGCCGTGCAGGTGACCGTGGTCGCCCCCAGGTGAAACGTTCCTCCCGATTCAGGATTCGAGGCGACCGGCACCGCGCCGTCAATGACGTCAACGGCGCGAAGGGAGAAATACACTTTCGCCACAGTGTCTCCCGGCAGGCAAAACGCCTGTACGGTATCGGGCGCCGCAATGATCGGTCGCGACGTGTCCGGGCCGACCGATTGCACGGAGGTTATGTTGCCCGCGTCATCGTAGGCGTAGGATTGGTTCGAGCCGTCGTCGTAGCGGACATGCGTCACACGGTTGAGATTGTCGTAGGTGAAGGTACGAGCGGCGCTAGCGGAAACAAGCAGGCACGCCAGTAACGCCGATAGTCCGGCCGCATCGCGAAACGTGGTTTTCATCTTAGGGCTCCTTGTCAATTATCGACGTTGTCCCAATTGCCTTGTATATATCCCTTAAAGGCGTTAAACGCCGCCTTTCCGGGAAGCGTTCTAATGAGCAAAAAATCCTTAATCTCCTTTGCCGCCGCCTCGCGGGAATAGTGCACAACCTCATCCTTGGTAATGCGTCCGATACTGTTCCCAACCTCCTTAAAACTTGAGCCTACCGATTTCCAGTATCGCGAAATGTTAAGAAGCGAACTCGACCGCTTGGCTGAGTTGGCCGCTTTCGCAAGGCCGGTGGCGCCCGTGCCGCCTATCGAGGATAAAATTCCGGCCGTTAAACCCGAAATTCCAACGGTAAGCCCGAATTCGGCCCAGTCGATGTTCGATTGGTCATGCGTAGCGCATTTAAGGCCCTGGGAGGTCAAGTTTCCCACGGCGGAGCCCAGCACCGCGCCGATAACGGGCCCTGCGTACAAACTCAGCTCGCCTTCCAATGCCCCGCCCACCGCAGCCCCAACGTAGTTTTGCCAGCTCCATTTGTGGCTATGGTCCACAACCGTGGCAACGATGTCGCTTCCCAATTGGGCAATCACGCCGATAATTGCGCCGCCGATGGTAGCCACCAAATCGTCAATGCCGAGCCATTCGCCGCTCGGGTCTATATAATTGACCGGGTTGCCGGTTACGTAGGCGTAACGGTTAAGCGTTTGCGGACTACCCAAGTCCCCGCCCCGTACCCGCTCCTGCTGCACGAATCGCATTAATTCGGGTGAATAATAGCGAGCCCGCATGTAGTACAACCCATTGCCATCGTCAATCACACCGCTGCGGCCGCTGAATTTGAACATATTGAGAGTAGCGCCATCGCTTCCCACAAGGGCCCCATACAGCGTATAGGCATATTTGTCGGTTATCGCGCCCGAGATGTCGGTAAGGGCCAGGGTGTTTCCCTGAAGGTCGAAATGATACACCGACGCCGTGCCGCGAGCGTCTTCCCTGCTAATAAGGCCTATGCCGTACACATAGCGGGAAATTATCACACCGGCGGTATCGGTTTCCTCTAGTACGCTGGGAAGCCGCGAGTTGATGTCGTAAACATAGCGAACAGTCTTGCCGCTTATCGTGGCCTGTACGCGAGCTTCCTCGGCGTCGTACACATACAGGTCTTTGCCTACCGAGACCAGTTGGCTTGTCGGATCATAGGCAAGCGCCACGGGTTTTCCGTTCAAAACCCCGCCGGTCATGTTCCCATCGGCATCGTAGGAGTACCGCGCGGTATCGGCAAGGATGAGGCGATCGGCCCGATCGTACGACATGGTTTTTGAAAATGAATTAAGCGCGGGTTTCATTGGCTCCGTGACGCTTGCGTTTGCACGAAGACCTAGTTTGTCAAGAGCCACGGTTGCGCTATAAATAATGCCGCCCGCCGCGGCGCTGTCGCGATAGGCGGTGATGCGTCCCATGATGTCGCGCGTGATGCGAACGGTCGCGCCGTCGGGCAAGACCATGCGGGCAAGCTTGCCGTCCTTATCGTACGCGTAGCGCGTCGTCCTGCCGGCCCAGTCGCGTACTTGGGTCATACGGTTAAGCAGATCGTAAGTATAGGCCGCCTTTTTACCGTCGCTATAGATGATCGTGTCGAGATTGTTCGCGGGATCGTAATGGTAGCCGATGGTTTTTCCGAACTTGTCGGTACGCCGTACAAGCCTGCCGTACCGGTCGAAAACTTTGAGGGTGGTGTCTATGCCCGTGGCGCTGGAATCGACGATGAGCGAATCTTTACCCATGATAGCGCTGTAGACAATGGAAATCACCCGGCCAGGGAGCCGTTTTTTCAGGATCCTTCCCGTTTTATCGTAGGTAAAGATCGTCGCCTGGCCCCGGGCGTTGGAGCTGGAATCGGGCCTGTCGGCAAAATCGTAATGGGTGAAGGTCGCAAAGCCCAAAGGGTCGGTGGTTTTAACCGTTCTGTTCAGTGAATCGTAGCCATAGAGCGTTGTGTTGCCTTTTGCGTCCGTAACACGGGTCAGGTTTCCGGTCGTGTCGTAGGCGTATTGGAAAACACGGTTCATCGGGTCATTGACGCTTATGACCCTTCCGGCCTTGTCGTAAGCGTACTTGGTCGAGCGCCCCAACTCGTCGGTTACGGTCACGGGCCGGTCTTCCTGGTCGTAGACGGTTGTCGAGGAATCTCCACAAGCGTTTATTATTGCGGATTTCTGTCCGGTTTTCGTGTACCTGAACCGCGTCGTTGCCCCGCTTGGCACGGTCATGGATACGAGCCGGTCCTCGCAATCGTAAACGCTCCGGGTCGTGTCTCCCAGAGCGTTTATTTCCATTACCGGCCGGCCTTTGCGGTCGTAAAAAGTCCTGGTGGTGTCCTTTCGGGCGCCTAGTACCATGGTACGCCTGCCGAACGCGTCATAGGAATAGCGTAGGGTGTCTTTGTTCGGGTCCACGGTCGTCAGTAAATCACCGGCGTCCGAGTAATCGTTCTTCGTGTCCTGGCCGTCGGGATCGGTTTGCTGCGTCAATTGCCCTTTGGTGTCGTAGGAGTAGGCGGTGGTATTGTTATAGGCGTCGGTCGATTGGCTTAGAAGGTTCGGGTTATTGGCGTTATTATATTTATATCGAACGCTGTCTCCGGTTGGTCCCACGGATACAATCACGTGATCAAGGGAATCATAGGAATAAGCATAGATCGCGGAGCTTGTGGAAATGGGGCAGGTTTTACAGGTATAGCGCGCCTTGCGCGTCAAGTTTCCTCGCGCCGTGTCGTAGGTCTTGCGCTCGTAGTACCCGTTCTCCGCGCCGCCGCTCATTTTAAAAGG
>Ga0182017_10001075_pt1 | contig 21399 bp, 13 predicted proteins | sample 712E3DmetaG_FD_120492 | JGI IMG/M metagenome (GOLD analysis project Ga0182017, IMG submission 120492) | Permafrost microbial communities from Stordalen Mire, Sweden - 712E3D metaG | ecosystem: Environmental > Terrestrial > Soil > Wetlands > Permafrost | place: Sweden: Stordalen | collected... | reverse complement strand
TCCGCAGCCGCCGTTGCAACGGATTGCTCCGGATGTCAAGTTGGGTAAAAACGTTCGGCTCCATGGGTTTGTCAACCTGTATGGTTGTGAAATTGGAGACGACGTAAAAATCGGCACATTCGTCGAAATCCAAAAGGGCGTCAAAATCGGGAGCCGCTGCAAAATTTCGAGCCATACCTTCATTTGCGAAGGCGTGACGCTTGAAGACGGGGTCTTCATCGGGCACAATGTCACCTTTACCAACGACCTCCATCCCCGCGCCACGAATGATGATGGTCAGTTGCAGACCGATGCGGATTGGAATTGCATTCCGACATTGGTAAAACAGCGGGCCTCGATCGGTTCCGGAGCCACACTGCTTTGCGGAATCACGATCGGTGAGAATGCCATGATCGGGGCGGGCAGCGTGGTAACGAAAGATGTGCCACCCGGTGCGGTTGTGGTGGGCAACCCGGCCCGGATCATCAAATCACTTCCGTTGAAAAGTTAAGCCAGATTTTGTCCGAACCTCTTCGGCATGAGTTCCAAACAGCAGGACGTAAAGTCAGGTGGAATGTCCTTGGGAGACATTTACTTCACGCTATTCCGGCACAAGCGGAAAATTTTGTTTTTTTCCGCATCCGGCATTCTGGCGGCGCTGATGCTCCTCATTTTCAAACCGCCGTTATACGAATCCAAAACCGAACTGGACATTCTCTACGTGATCCAGGGCAAATCCTTCAACCCGGCCGGCGAGGATGCAAATACGGTGTCACCGAATGGACCGGGTTACGGCATCATTTTAACAGAATTGAAAATTTTGCAAAGTCTGGATGTGGTAATGGAGGCGGTGCAAACGGTGGGGGCGGGAAAAATTCTAGCCAAGGCCGGTGGCGGCAATAACACTAACGCGGCGGCCGGTTTGATCGCCAAAAATTTAATCGTCGAATCCTCCCCCGGCAGCAGCGTAATTGATGTTACCCTGCAACACCCCGACCCGGCGGTGGTGCAGCCCATTCTCAGTGAGATTATTGCCTGCTATTTCAGGAAACACACCCAGGTGCATCTGGGAAGCGTGATGTCCGGCGACTATTCAATTCAGGAAACCAACCGGCTTTACAAGGCGCTTGTCCAAACCAAGGAGGAACTCAAGAATGCAAAGAACATCGCGGGTGTTTTTTCCATTGATGCTGCTGACAAGAGTTACGAGGAACAACTGTCGCAAATTCGCGCCAAACTATTTGCCGCCGAGGCCGAACTGGTGGAGCGGAGGGAAATGTTGAAAGCCGTCTCCAATACCACGTCTCCCGCGACCCAATCAACCAATGGGGAAACCCCGACCATTTCCCCCGACAAGGTGGATGAGTACAGAAATCTCTGCACGCGACTCGATCTGCTCCGGAAAAAAGAGCAGGAACTTTTGCTCCAGTACACCGATCAGAGCGTGCCGATCAAGGATTTGCGCACGCAGATTGCGGGGAATGAAACGCTCAAGAACAAACTGGAGACCGAGGAGCCCCGGCTGGCGAGTCTCGGGGTGCCTTCGGGACAGACCAACTACACTGCGATCAGTTTAAACGACAATGAGGCCCAAATCACGATGCTCGAAACCAAGGTCCGAATCTTTAATTCCCAGCTTAACCAAGTTCAGAACAGTGCGGCCAAGATTGACGAATCAAAGACGACGATTACGGAACTGGAGCAAAGACAACGTCGGCAAGAAGCCGAGCTTGAATATTTTCTGCGCAATCTGGAACAGGCCCGCATTGACGGCATGATCGGCGCTGGAAAAGCTCCGAACATCGGCATCATTCAATCGCCATCGCACCCGGTCAAAAAGTGGCCGAAGAAACTTAAAAAAATGGCGGCCATTTTGGCCACCGGCGGCATCGCCTTTGGACTGGCGTTGGCGTTTTTGATCGAAATGTATTTGGATCGCTCCCTCAAGCGCCCCGTGGAAATTGAAGCGAAGTTGGGATTGCCCCTGTTCATTTCCATCCCGGATTTCGCCCAGAATGGTTATTCGTTTGCCAAAACAACCGGCAAAAGTCCTTTGCTCCTGACCGAAGGCGCCGAAAAAGGCACAGCTCAAAATGCCGCCATGGCTCCTTGGAACCGGCAGCATCCGTTGCGCCGGTTTTGCGAGGGCTTGCGGGATCGGTTGATTGTACACTTCGACGTCAAAGGTGTGACCCACAACCCCAAACTTGTCGCCGTGACCAGTTGCGCCAAGGGAGCCGGCGTGACCAGCGTTGCCGCCGGTCTGGCGGCTTCACTCTCGGAGACCGGCGACGGGAATGTGCTTCTGGTGGACATGAACATTGAGGGCGGGGCGGCGCAACAATTTTATAAAGGAAAGCTGGGCTGCGGCGTAGATGATGTTTTGGAGACGGAAACAAGGAAAAATGCGCTGGTCCAGAAGAACCTGTATGTTGCGGCTCAACCGGTGGAGAGCAGTGACAAACTCCCCAGTGTTTTGCCCAAGCATTTAATGGGTTTGATCCCAAAACTAAAGGCCAGCGACTACGATTACATCATTTTTGACATGCCCGCAGTGACCCAGACCAGCATGACGCCCCGTCTGGCTAGACTCATGGACATGGTGTTGCTCGTAATCGAATCAGAGAAGACCAATCAGGATGTCGCCAAGAAAGTCGTTTCCCTGCTCGGCGAATCGAAGACCAACGTAACCACGGTTCTCAACAAAACACGTTCCTACGTTCCGGCCAAATTGCACCAGGAATATCTGAACGACACCTGAGGAAATCGCTGGCCGGGGTTCGGGAATGGCACCCATGTAGCCTGCGGTTTAACTTCCTTCGGGGTGAAATGTAAGTGATATGAGAGTGCTTGTCACCGGCGGGGCTGGCTTCATCGGCAGCAACATCGTTGAATATTTCCAGGGCAAGGCCGAGGTGCGTGTGCTGGACAACTTGCGCTCAGGTTTCATGCACAACCTCGCGGGCTTTCAATGCGAGTTCATCCAGGGATCGATCCTCGATCGCAATCTTGTGCGACAGGCAGTACAGGGCGTGGATTACATTTTCCATCTCGCGGCCATGATCAGCGTGCCCGAGTCAATGCAGAAACCGATCGAGTGCACCGAGATCAACACCATCAGCACACTGGTTGTGCTGGAAGAAGCGGCGCGTGCGAAGGTGAAGAAGCTGGTTTTGAGCAGTTCCGCCGCGATCTACGGCGACAATCCCGTTGTGCCGAAAGTCGAGACGATGCTGCCGGAGCCGAAAAGCCCTTACGCCATCACCAAACTCGATGGCGAATACTACTGCAAGATGTTCGCCGACGAAGGTCGCCTGCAAACAACTTCTATACGTTACTTCAACGTCTTCGGTCCGCGTCAGGATCCGAAAAGCCAGTACGCCGCTGCCGTGCCGACCTTTATTGACCAGGCCGTGAAAAATAAACCGATCACCATCTACGGTGACGGTCAGCAGACGCGCGATTTCATCTACGTGAAGGATATCGTGGCTGCCAACGTCTTCTTCGCCACACAGTCACCTGCCACTGGCGCGTTCAACATCGCTTACGGCGAGCGAATCACGATCAACGACCTCGCCACAACCATCTGTCGTCTGACCGGCTCGCGTTCCGAAATCAAACACGCCGCTGAGCGTTCCGGCGACGTGAAACATTCCATGGCGTCCATTGATAAACTCCGTGGCGCAGGCTTCACGCCAGCGCACAATCTCCTGGATGGTCTGGATGTCACCGTCGGGTTTTTCAAAGAAAAGGCGAAACAGCTATAATGTGCGCCGTCCTCGGACCAACTCGTGAAGTGGCTCGAAAAGATGAGTCCGGTCAGGAGTGCCAAATATTCGGAAGCGGTCGCACACCTGCCTGACGATTGCAGGGTGATTGACTTGGTAAGAATCTTCCCTCAGCGAAGCGGGAAGCCGCACAGATATGAAGGAATCCGCTGGTAGAATCGCTGGTAGAATTTTAATGCCGGTTGAGAATCCGAACTCGCAGGCTCCAGAACTTTCCGGCACAGGGAGTCTGCGTGGCAAGCGAGTGGCAGTGGTGGTGTTTTCACACTATCCAAGCGACCCTCGACCCCGCCGTGCGGCAGAGGCTCTCGCTCAACTTGGGATGAAAGTTGAGGTCATATCGCTCAGGCAGAATGACCAGGAACCGCTGCGGGAGACCTTTAACGGGATCAATATCCTGCGCGTTCCGTTGAAACACTGGCGGGGAGGCAGGTTTTCTTATGCTTTTCAATACGGGTCATTCATCCTGGCCGCTTTCTTTCTGCTCGCCTTCCGTTCGCTCAGCCGGCGCTATAGTCTCGTCCACGTCCATAACATGCCCGATGTGTTGGTCTTCAGCGCATTGATTCCGAAATTGCGGGGCGCCAAGGTGATTCTGGATCTTCACGATCCGATGCCGGAACTGATGATGACCATCTTTAGCCTAAAGCGGGAAAGTCTGGGCGTACGCATGCTACAGCTGTTGGAAAAATGGAGCATCAGCTTTGCGGATGCGGTGTTTACCCCAAACGCTGCATTTCAGAAGCTGTTCGCCGCTCGCAGTTGTCGGGCGGACAAGCTTCGCGTAGTAATGAATTCTCCTGACGAGAGAATTTTCAAATATCGGGATTCAACGCAGCAAACTCCGGCTGTGCGTGATGCGACAAAACCATTCATTATTATGTATCACGGGGCTATTGTCGAGCGACACGGTTTGGATATCGCCGTTCAGGCTCTGGAGTCATTAATACGCTTCATTCCAAGCGCGGAGTTGCGTATTTTCGGTCGCCCCACCCCGTTTGTCCACCAGGTCATGGAACTCGTCCGAGAGCGAGGCTTGCAAGAGGCGGTCCGATACCTGGGGGTCAGGAGTCTTGATCAAATCGTCGAGGCAATTGACGATTGTGATGTGGGCATCATTCCCAATCGTCGAAGTGTATTCACCGAGATCAATATGCCGACCCGAATCTTCGAGTATTTAGCCCGAGGTAAACCTGTCATTGCTCCTCTGACGGCGGGGATTCAGGATTACTTCAGCAGCGATGAACTCCTTTTCTTTGAGCTTGGAGATGCGGATGACCTCGCCCGGAAGATACGATACGTCTTCTCACAGCCTCGCGAAGTGACTGAAATCGTGAAGCGAGGACAAGCAGTTTATCGCGCCCACAGGTGGAGTGAAGAGCGCTCGAGCCTTGTGGCCTTGGTGGGTGAACTCTTAAACGGCGTTGGCCAGCCTCATTGGCCTCGAACACTGCCGTCGATAACGCCCGGCAAGTCATGAACAATACATCTCTGAAAGATCAATCCAGGTTGCACTGCGTCGGCCCCCAACGAAATCTCAGGAGAAGCAACCCCGCCGGCGGAGCGGATCGATCATACCTAATAGTGTAACATGCTATGGAACAGGTGCTTCACGATACATCTAGCCTCACGCCCCCAGGGGCACTTTTTCTGGCGGTAATGGTGGTCCTGACGTTCTCATTGCCGCGCCAGTGGGCCGTTGTGCCGTTACTGGCGACCGTTTGTTATATGCCTCTTGGGCAGCAACTTGTTATTGGGGGACTGCATTTCCCTATTCTCCGACTCGTGATTCTTGCCGGGGTTGCGCGGGTTGTCTGTCGAGGAGAGCACCTTGGTTTTCCACGGAACAGACTCGACAAGCTGTTCCTCTGGTGGGCTGTGTTGAGTTTGATTATTGGGACACTCTCAAAGCCGAGTGGGGTGCTCCTTGTCAACCGGCTTGGCGTCTTTTTCAATGCTGTTGGCATTTACTATTTGGCATCCTGTTGGGCAAAGGATTTCAAAGCATTTATCGGCTTGGTGAAAGTTCTTGCGCTCATGGTGATACCGATTGCCGTTCTGATGATCGTTGAAAAATCCACGTCACGGAATGTCTTTTCCGTGTTCGGGGGGGTTCCCGAAATCACAATCGCACGGGAGGGACATTTGCGCTGCCAGGCTGCCTTCCGACACCCAATCCTCGCGGGAACTTTCGGTGCGACCTCGTTTCCATTTTTTGTGGGTTTATGGTTCCAAGGGCGAGGGGCAAAACGGCTGGCGCTCTTGGGTGGTGTCAGCGCCTGCATCATCACCATTGCGGCCTCTACGAGCGGAGCTCTGGTCGCGCTCCTGTTGGGGGGAGTCGGTTTTGCGTTCTGGCGACTGCGGTATCAAATGCGCCTGGTTCGCCGGGGTATCCTGGTTTTGATCCTGGCGCTGGCGTGTATCATGAACGCCCCGGTTTGGTATTTGACAGCCAAGTTGAGCGGCATCACCGGCGGCACGGGATGGCACCGTGCATGGTTGGTCGACGCAGCGATTGCCCACTTCGACGAGTGGTGGCTGTGTGGAACCACATACACTGCCAATTGGGGCGCCAACCAAATTGTTGACGACGATCCTGACAACATAGATATCACGAACCAGTTTATATCCGAAGGGGTCAAAGGGGGGCTGGTTAAGCTGGCGCTCTTCATCGCAATTATCGTGCAATGTTTCAAAGTCATTGGGCGCAGGACGAAGGTTGAGGCGGCAAAGTCCTTCGCGGGTGGAATACTGTACTGGGCGATGGGGGTATCCCTGTTCACACACTGCGTTTCATTCTGGTCAATCGTCTATTTTGACCAAATGGCGGTAATCTGGTATTGGTTGTTGGCGGTAATCTCACGCATTGCTTGCGACGAGAGCACTGACGCAGCACCGGCGGCCAGCCGGGAAAACCCGGAATCATGGGCGCGGGAGGATGAAAGCACAATGCCGGCTCAAGAGATGGCTGTTGGATGAGAGACGGCGTGTACATCCTGAATTTTCACGGGATTGGCCAGCCAGTTCGTATTTTTTGGTCAGGAGAAGAGCACGTTTGGATTGGGGGGAAAATATTCGAGGCAATTCTGGACGAGGTCAAGGGACGTGAGGATGTTTTGGTGACATTCGATGATGGCAACATTTCCGACATTGAAATCGCTTTGCCGGCATTACAGGCGCGTGGCATGAAGGCGCACTTTTACATCGTGTCGGACTTTGTCGGCCAAAAGGGATTTCTTTCGGTCAACGATGTCAAAACGCTTCAAGCTGCCGGCATGGTCATTGGCAATCATGGCAAACGTCATCGTCCGTGGCGTGGCATGGCTGCCGGGGAGTTACGCGAGGAATTGGTTGAGGCCAAGGACCGACTCGAACAAATTATCACCGGTCGGATTCATTACGCCGCGTGTCCTTACGGCGAATATGACCGACGGGTGTTGACCCAACTGCGCGAGTGTGGTTACGAACGCGTTTACACCAGCGATGGCGGGCGCGCGCGCAAATCCAGGTGGCTACAGCCGCGCAACAGCTTGCGATGTGGTTCCAACGCCGAAGAAGTGCGTCAACTGCTGGGGGAAACAGGATTCAGCATCAAGGGCCTGGCTCGGATGTGCAAACGCAGCATCAAACGCTGGCGATGAATGTGAATTGTCCAAGAATTGGGCTGATTGCCCCAATCTCGCAATGCCTGCGAAAATAAAAACCACAATCCTGTGTGTGTGGATGGATTTTTGAGGCAAATGGATTTTGGTATGGCACTAGCTAATCCCATCGTTGGTTTGTTATGAAGATGTTTTCGAATTATCGGATTTCAGGAAATTCCTAGTCGAATTTGTAGTTGAGTGTGGTTAGTGTAGATTTGGATATGAAAAAAATACATTGGATTAATGTCATGGTCAGGTCAGGTTTGCTGCTGTTTTTGTTTTTCGTGGGCGCAAGACTTTCCGCAGCGACATATTATGTGTCCACGGCGGGCAATAACTCCAATCCCGGTTCGCAAAGTTTGCCTTGGCTGACTATTCAACACGCGGCCTCGACTGTGGCTGCCGGTGACATCGTGAATATCACCAACGGCGTCTATGCCGAAAACGTGACACTGGCCACGAGCGGCACGACCAATTCGCGCATCCAGTTCAACGGGCCGGGCGCGCCGACTTCGTTCACCGTCAACGGCAGTTATGTCACGTTGAACAGCATGACGTTCAGCAATCCATGTCCCTCACAGCTGGTTGTTTTGAACGGCAGTTATGGATTGGTGACGGGTTGTGAATTTTGCACACCGTACAGTGGAACACGGGGCCAGACCGGCATCTATATGCAGGGGAATTACTGCACGGTGACGAATTGCGACTGGTCGAGCGTTGCGTGTGATGGCCAGGGTGTTGTCACGGCCTTTCAAATTGGGGCACTGGTTGTCAACAATCGGATGCACGATTTGGAAGACCCGGACGCTTGGATTTTTGTTTGGGGCACGAACGTCGTCATTCGAGGAAACGTGATGACCAATGTGCAGAACGATGGCTACAACAGTCAGCAGGTTCATGCGGACTTCATCCAGACCTTTGCCCCCAGTTCATCTTATGTGCTGACGAATGTCTTGGTGGAGGGAAATACAATCATCAATTGCAGCGTCCAGTGCTTCATGCTGGACAGTTGTGGTGTTACGTTGGGAGTGTGTGGATACATGGGCGGCATGACGATTCGCAATAATCTGTTCATCAATTCGCTGCAATCCGGGTTTATTGATTTGCCCTATGTGAGTGTCTATAACAATACATTCTTCAACTGGGGTTATGCAAACCACTGGGCATTTTGTGTCTGTCCTGCGCATTCGGTGTGGGGACCGGGCGATCACTGCCGAATATACAACAACGTGTTCCGCTCGGATGGCACGACCAGCGGCTCGTATATCACGAACAACTACGGCCCGGCAGTTGATTGCCTGGCTGATTACGATTACGTGCCATCAAGCGTAGGCGAGACGCACGGCATTGTGGGTGGCACGCCGGGCTTTGTGAGCGAGGGGACGGCGCTTCAACAATGGACCAACGGGGTTTATTGGAATACCGGGACGTATTTTCACTTGCTAACCAACTCGATTCTGCGTGGTGTTGGGACGAATCTGACGTTGTTCTTTACCACCGATTTTGGCGGCAACACCCGGCGAAGCTCTGGCGCGTGGGACATCGGAGCCTATGTGTATGGCAGTGTCAGCACCAACCAGTTTGATCTTCTTGCTTGGTCCGTCTGGCCGGTCGCGCCGCTAACGGTTCAAACCAAAGGGAGTGCAAGTGGGACGAACAATTTCTCTTTTAATTTCGGTGACGGCAGCAGCAGCAATGGCGCCAGCACAATTCACACTTACGCAACTCAAGGAACATATACGGTAACGGTCACAGTGACTAACACATCTGGCCAAGTTAAGGTGGATTCAAAAAGCATCATCGTTACCCAGTAGCGTCACGCCTGATTTCGGGGCGATGGCAATTGGAATTGCGTTCCCGAAAAGTCAACGGGGTTATTCCAAGCATACTGAACGCTTCGGGCATGAGTTTGCTCATCATCGAGGGACGGGAAGCGAACGAGCAGTTGCAAATTTTACGATCTGGCCGATGCCACACCTGCCCCGCAAGATTTGCGGGTTATTTCACCGTAATCTTGGCATTGATATGTAAAGTTACGGCTTTGCGGAACCAGACTTGAAGGAGCGCCTGACGTTGCCTGACGCAGCCTTTAACGAGGCATAAACAACTTTAACTTTGCGCGTTTTCAGGGGGCAGCCCGATCAACATTTTCTTATGCCGGAAAAGCAAGCCGAGGGTGCCGCTGCAAAAAACGTTTCCATTGACGTTTCATTCATCATTGTCAGCTGGAACACGAAGGATTGCCTGCTGAAATGTTTGAGGTCTTTGGCACAAACGGGAAAAGGCTGCGTTGGCGAGATCATCGTGGTGGACAACGCTTCGGCAGATGGTTCGTCACAAGTGGTTCAAGAAAACTTTCCAAACGTCCGTCTTGTACAGAATGAAAAAAATGTCGGATTTGCCCGGGCCAACAACGCCGGCATCCAATTGGCGCGGGGTCGCTACTTGTGCCTGATCAATTCAGACGTGGAGATGCTTGATGGTTGTGTGGCGGCGCTGCTGCGGGAAATGGATGCACAACCGAAAATCGGCATGATCGGGCCGAAGCTGCTCGAACGCGACGGGCGCACACAGATTTCCTGCTGGGGGTTTCCCAGCCTGTGGAACATGTTTTGTTGCGCCCTGTTTCTAGACCGGCTGTTCCCGAAAGTCGCGCTTTTCAATGGTTACCAAATGATGCACCGACAGAGGGATGGGGCGCAGGATGTTGACATCCTCGGCGGCGCGTTTTGGCTGACGCGACGGGAGGCAGTGCAAAAGGTCGGCGGGCTGGATGAAGGCTTTTTCATGTATGGCGAGGACATGGACTGGTGCAAGCGGTTTTGGCAGAAAGGCTGGCGAATTCGCTTTCATCCGTCGGCCTGCGCTATTCACTATGGCGGCGCAAGTTCCGCCAACGCGCCGACGCGGTTCTACATCGAGATGCAGCGCGCCAATCTTCAATATTGGCGGAAACATCATAGTGGCGTGGCGTGGATTGCCATTTATCTTATCTATTGCCTGCATCATTTGGTGAGAATCGCCACGCATTTTGGTGCAATGCTGGTTCGTGCGAGCCGGCGTGCCGACCATCGTTTCAAAGTGCAGCGAAGCCTGGCGTGTCTGGCTTGGTTGTTCGGTTGGCGTTCCACTCCGTTCGCGGCGCGATGATTGGTGCGGCTGTAGAATAAATTTCCAAGCCATGTCCGACGCCTCATATTGCCTCCTGACCGCCTGCCGGAATGAATCCGCATTCATTGGCGAAACCATTCGTTCGATGATCGGCCAATCTTTGCAGCCGCAGGTCTGGTTAATTTTGGATGACGGTTCGACGGACGGAACCGCCGACATCATCCGGCAATTGAGTCGGGGCCACGATTGGATCCATTTGCATCAGCTTGAACCCCGGCGCGAACGTAGTTTTGGCGCGCAGTATCGGGCCATCATGCGCGGCTACGAGATGATCAAAAACCTCTCGTTCGATTTCATCGGTGCGCTGGACGCCGATATTTCCTTTGAAAACGCCGATTACTACAGAAATGTGATCCATGAATTCGACTGCAACCCGAAGCTCGGCATCGCAGGAGGTGCCATTTGCGAAAAAGAAAACGGTGTGTTCAAGGAACGGCGCGCAAACGCCGCCTGGTCGGTGGCCGGCGGCGTCCAAACTTTCCGGCGCGAAGTTTTTGAGACGATAGGCGGCTATGTGCCGCTCGAATACGGTGGCTCGGACAGCCTGGCGGTTTTAATGGCAAAAATGAAAGGGTGGGAAGTGCGCTCGATTACCGGATTGCGGGTGCTGCACCACCGGCCAAGTTCGTCGGCGGATGGCGTCATGCGTGGTGCTTTCCGGCGGGGACTGATGGATGCGACGTTTGGCTACCATCCGCTGTTCATGATTTTCAAGTGCGTTCGACGCCTGACTTTCAAGCCTCGCGTGGTGGGATCAATGCTGTCGTTGGCCGGGTATATTTTCTACAAGTTTAAGGGAGGCCGCCCGGTCATTCCTTCTGAAGCTTTGAATGACGTCCGTAAAACACAAATGGAGCGTGTGTCTCGAGCTATTCGCTTAAAAGGTTTTGGTGAGATTTAAGTGTGAACGACAGACACTTGGCTTTGAGTTTATGGAGCAAACAAAGGATATAGTCCCTGTCATGGTCACGAGCCTTGCATGCCAGAAAAGTGGAAAGGCTGGGGCGTACATTGCCAGCTTGGATGTTTTGCGTATTGTTGCTGTGTTCGCAGTGATTTGGATTCACATCATGGAATCGGGGCCTTTGGGGGAAACGACCATCTGGTGTCGATTCGCCGTCCCGGCTTTTACAGCCGTATCGGTGTTCTTAATGACGCTGAGCATAAAACAGAAATCTGTAATCAGCGTGCTTAATTGGGCACCGAAAAGGGCATGGAGCATTTACCGACTTTTTCTCATCTGGAATGCGGTCTATTTCATAGCGCGACTCGTGAAGCACCTTTTTGTGAGCGAGGGCCATGGGATCGGCCTCGGTTTCTCTTCTTTGTTTGTTGTGGGTTTGGTGGGTCATCTTTGGTATCTGCCGTTCCTAAGCCTGGTGGGGATCGGATTGGCTTTGCCCGTACGCGGGTTCATTAGGCTAAAATTGCTTCCCGCGATGGCTGCGACTATTCTGTTGGTGCTGGCGGGCCTGTTTGCCGCACAACTCGCAATGTCGATACAAGTTGATAAACAACACCATCCGCTGACGTATTTTGGTTTTCTGGCACTTTCGACATTTCCCGCAGCTCTATTCGCTTTTCCCGTGGCGTGGCTCTGGAATCAGCGCCCGAGCCTCGGCTGCAACTTTGCGGGCGTTGCAACCTCCTTGATTTTGGCGGGGCTCTGCCTGTACGCCTCGCTGCATAGCCAGCAGGCAAATCTTTGGCATAACCTGGCAGGAGTTTCGTTTTTGTTGGCAGCGCTGTCCTGCTCCGGCGCGAGTTTTGGTGACCATGTGCGGTTCCTTGGAGAATTGGCTCTTCCAGTTTACCTGGTGCATCCATTGTTCATTGATGGCCTCCAGGCAATTGGTGATCATTGGCGTATAGGTTCTTCGGCGTGTTTCCAGACAGCTGTATTTGTGATGACAGTTTGTGGAAGTTTCCTGATCGCGTATTCCCTTTCGCGTAATAGGTGGTTGTCTTGGACTGTATCAACACGGCCAATACAGCGACGTGCGGACACACATCCAAAGGATGGAATGAGCAAGACTTTTTGAGCCTAATCTGCCTGTCCCTTCTTTGGAAAAGAAATTTGTGGAAAACATAGCTTTCCTGGAAAGTGGAGCTTGGTATAAAACCATGCCTGCTCTGATGCTCTCAGTTTCAGCCAAGCGTGATGTAAGTATGGTTTATTCGAAACAAAACGAGCGAAAGCTCCGGCTCCTGGTTGCCATCGCGAGTTACAGCGAGAAGAACATCGAGTTCCCCAATTTCCTTGGACTAATCCCCGGCGTGACTTGCAAAGGGTGGGCAGATTAGAGACGGATTATATTCGCAAGAAGTGATGCCATCAATCAGGACAAAATTAGCAAGGGCGTGGCGACTGATCAGGAGCCGGATGTTCTGGAGCTGGAAATTCCATTCATTTGGCTCTCGTTCGGTTGTAGGAAAGTGCAGAATCGCCATGAATCCCAAGTCTGTCAGTATCGGCCACCATACAACGCTATCTGACGGCTGGAGTCTGGCAGATCTGAATCCCTCGGAATCTAGCCGGGAACCTAAGATTCGCATTGGATCGTATTGCACCATTCTTCATGATTTCCAGTGCAATGCGAGCGTCTCGGTTGAGGTGCAGGATTACGTATTGATCGCTCCAAGGGTTTTTATCACGGATTCCGACCATGTCGTTGACGAATCGGGTGAAAGGACCACGTTCTGCAAAAAATTCCGCAGTGCGCCCGTAGTGGTCGAGCATGATTGCTGGTTGGGGGTGAACGCTGTGGTTCTCAAGGGTGTCAGGATCGGCCATCACTCGGTCGTTGGGGCGAACGCTGTTGTGACACGAGATGTCCCGCCGTTCAGCACGGTCGTTGGCGTGCCAGCCAAAGTCATCGCCCGGGGAAATCCGGTTGGCCGCATTCAAGGGCGAGATGAATAAGACTCATTTAGAGCAGAATCCACGCAAGCTTCGCGTCTTGGTGGCCATTGCAAGCTACGGTGAAAAGAACCTCGAGTTCCTCAAGCAGATTATTCAGACATATCGAGGCATGGCCATGGAGGTTGAGGTGGTCGTGCCCTCTGAAGCGCCGAAGGACCTCGGCGCGGAGGTGAATGTGGTCGTTGGGTTGCCCTCGAAAAACCCGTGGTCATTGCCCTTTGCGCATAAAACAATTTTTGCGCAAAACGCGGATAAATACGACCTTTTCATCTATTCGGAGGACGACATCGGGGTGACCGAGTTGAATATCCAGGCTTTTCTAGAAGCAAGCTCAAAATTGGAACCCGACGAAATTCCTGGCTATCTTCGATATGAGGTCTGTCCGGATGGAACGAAGCTCTTGACTGACGTTCATGGTTCTTTTCACTGGGATGCACATTCCGTCAGACAGCGTGGCAAATACACAATTGCTGGCTTCACCAACGAACACGCAGGATTTTACATTTTGACGCAATCCCAGTTAAAACGAGCCATCGCCTCCGGCGGGTTTTTGAAACAGCCCTGCGAAGGAAGATATGGCCTGCCGGAAACGGCAGCGACAGATCCTTACACCAGTTGCGGTTTTCGCAAGGTGATTTGTATCTCCGCGCTGGAGGATTTTCTCATTCGCCACATGTCGAATCTCTATGTGAACCGGCATGGAGTTTCGCTCTCCTCCTTCAAGGAGCAGGTCCAAACGCTCATAAACATCCGCGACGGTACGCATCCAGCAAGCACTCTTTGCAAAGCGGAGTCCAAGTTCTTGCATTGCAATTGGTCCAAGAACCATTACGAGAATCCCAGCGAGGAGGTTTTGAGCCTGGCGACTGACGATGCGAAGACCATCCTTTCAATTGGATGCGGTTGGGGAGCCACCGAAAACAGGTTGAAGCAGCGGGGCGCTCAAGTCACCGCGCTTCCTCTCGATTCGGTTATTGGAGCGGCAGCCGCTCGTTTGGGAATCGAGGTAATTTATGGAACATTGGAAGAATGTCTGACTAATTTGCAAGGTCGCAGATTTGATTGCGTCCTCATATCAAACTTGCTCCATTTGCAGTCCGATCCGGGATTTGTTCTTGAGCAGTGCTCTCAATTTGTCGCCATCGGAGGAACGCTGATGATCGTTGGGCCGAATTTCAAACGCTTGCCGGTTTTAATCAAGCGCGCCTTGGGTCGTGGAGATTACCGGAAGCTGCGGAGTTTTGATCAAAGCGGAATCAGCGCCTGCGGTCCCGGCTCTCTGGCAAAATATATTCGACGCGCCGGACTCCGGAGGGACATCGTCAGGTGGTGGCATGAACCGGGTGTGCGGACGGGTTGGGCTGCATATAAAAAACATCTGGGCTGGCTCACCGCTGAAAATTGGATTATCCGAGCACGGCGGGAGTCTTTGTCAAACAGCTAGGTTTCCATGCATTTTCTTTTAATCTATTCCAGCCCGGGCGTCTTGGGAGGAATTGAAACGCTCATCGTCAGAATGTCCCGGTGGTTGGTTAACAAGGGACATCGGGTCACTTTGCTCGTTGAATCGCCGGAGAATTGGGCGCACCTTCTGCCAGAGGACGCAAAGTGCATTGCTTTGGGAAAGCGTTTCCCGGAATTATACTACTATTACCGCGCACAACGACTCTGGAAGAGCTTGAACCTCCCCAAACCTGATGTGATCAAAAGTTTTGACATTGGATCCTCGTGGATTGCATGCCAACTGGCGGCCGTAACCGGTAACAGCAGCAAGGTCCTGGCTGGAATCTATAATCCGTATGTTTTCAAGTGGTATTATGCCACGGAATCGCTGCCGTTCTGGGAGGCAAAAAAACTCTACGTCAACAACTTCCTCGAAAATATTCCCGCCAATGCCCGGCTCTTTTGCGGCGTGGATCAAATTGAAGAACTGGAAGAGGTTCATCGTCGCCAGGGAATGTTATGGCCGATTCCGATTGACACAAGGGAATTTGACACCGCTGCGCGCAAGCCGAAATGGGGCAAGATCGTTTCCGTCGGACGTTTGTCGCCCATGAAAGAGTACAACTTTTATATGATCGATGTGATAAGGGCTTTGAGAGACAAGGGCCATGACGTCACCTGGTCGGTGTATGGAACTGGCGAATATGAAAGCCAGATGCGCGAGCGGATTAAGGAGCTTGACCTTGGGGGATCAATTTCAATGCAAGGCACAGTTCCGTACCGATGCTTTCGGCAGGTTCTTGCCGACGCTTACGTTTTCGTGGGAATGGGAACTTCTGTTTTGGAGGCGGCATTGTTCAAAGTCCCTAATGTGAATGCCCTCGCCTATGATCGTAAAGGGATGACCACGGGATCAGTGTATCAATTTCCCCGCGGTAGTATCGGGCCGGGAAGCAAGTCGCCGGCGAATTTGAAAGTTGTGGATGAAATCGAGCGTATTTTGCTACTGAGCCCGGCAGAATATCGGGCGGAAGAGGAGCGGGTCGGTTCGCATGTGGAGGTGCATGAGATGAAGTGTTCGATGAACCGTTTTCTTCAACTGGTTCGGGATGCTGATCCAATCGAAGTAAAAAAATCACTTTATCTGACGAATTACCCGCTCTGGTTTCTCCGGCGCGTGATGAAGAGGCTTGTCCGTCCCAGGGAAATTGGCCATCCGGCTTCAACCCTGCCTGCCACAATGGCCAATACCGGGCGGCCGAGTTAAGCACTGGCACTGGCAACCGGATTTTGTTTCTCCGATCGACATTAAAACTTGTATAAATCGTTGTATAATGAAGGAAATATGGAATAAAATCCTTGGCATTTCCGCACTTTTGTGCTATTTTCACCGGCGATTAAAAATTGCCCAGCAAGGTGACAAAAAACAGTTGGAACGTTGTTCAACAAGATGCATCTCACCGATTCCCATCTCCAACGGAACGACAATGAGAGAGGCAACCAAAGGTTTTTTATCCTGTTTAATTGTGGTAATTAAACAAATGAGGTTCATTGACCATTTTAAAATCTTCAATGAAAGCCGTTGTTTGCGGACGAACGCGCTGGCAATCACGCTTCTATGCGCGTTTATCCCGTTGTTTCCGGCTCGCGGCCAGGGAACCCTGCCAATCGTCGCAATTCATGACTCCGAGTTGACGCGGGCGTTGGAAACCATGCCGGCAACCGGTTCCACGCCGACCGGTCCGGGGACAACCGGCTTTCAATGGTGGCCGACCAATTGGCACTACTTTGTGATGCCGGATTCGGTCAAGGAAATGCTGCGTTCCGATGGCACAACGTTCACAGTCGTGGGAGATTCAAACATCGTGGCGGGAGTTTTAACGAATACCGACGGTTCGCCCAAGTACCCCATCGTCATCAGCCTGGCTTCCGAGGTAATTCAGGACGCAGAAATTGCCCAACTGACCAACTATGTTGCTGGCGGCGGATTTCTCTTTGTTGGTTCCTCGGCTTTCACCCGCAATCCCGATGGTACCACACGTACCAATTTCGCCCTGGCCAATGCGATGGGGGTGAACATGGTGAACCCCGGCCTTACAAACTGGGGGGTCGATCTGACATTCACCAAACTTGCCAATCACCTTCTGGTCTCTCATTTTCCGGGTGGTACACTCTTTTGGCAGATGCCATCATCGTCCGACGAAACGACCATTCCGGAGGCCGATGCCCTGACGAGTTTGACACCCAATGAAACGCCACCGAATGTTTTGCCGTATTGGGCATGGCAAGTCCAGGCAACCAGTGCTGCCGCAATTGCGGAAGGAGATTTATATCCGAACGTACTCGTGAAACAATTCGGCAAGGGATATTTTATTTACTATGCGGCGATGCAACCGCTCATTGGACATGGCGGCTGGGCGCCGTCCACCTATGCCTACAGCATTTTTCGTAATGCTATCGAATGGGCATTTCGATCGGCCAACCGGCCGGTCGTCAAACTCAGCCCATGGCCCTATCCCTACAAGGCCGCGGTGATGTTCCGCCACGATCTGGAGGCGATTCCCTCTCTGATTGATTCAGTAGAGAGTTCAGCGCAAGTTGAAAACCAAAATGGCGCAAAAGGAGAGTACTATTTATGCACCGGCTCACTGCGGGAGGATTACAGCCTTACAGCCCAAACCAATGAGATTGCCAGCCTGAAACGGGCGATTTCACTATACGGCGCCACCATAAGTTCTCACAATGGTGGGTTGACAAACATCAACACGTTCGTTCCGTCTTTGCCCATAATTGAACTTTTTTTTGGTTCGGATCCCAATTGGTACACAAGTGTTAACCCATATTACACCGACCAGGCTTATGGGTTCATTCCCACCGATTATGATTACTGGCATTGGGGCCCGGATGAAATGCTGGATGCCACCAATCTGCCCCCTGGCTATACCAGCGGCGCCCAGTATGCATTTACCTCAATTTCGAATTCGTTTTCTGACGTGGAGGGATGGGGGCTGGCTAATAGTAATATGCGGACCTGGGTGTCACCAAACTTTAACGCGACGCGCGAGCCTTCTTACCAGATCCAGCAGCAGTTGGGCATCAAAACAACCGGTGATGAAAAGCTCGGCCCTTTCCCAAGTTGGGTGTTGTCAACCCAAACACCAGATGAACGTTATCCCTTCATAACCCTTCCTACAAGCGATTGGTTTATTGGTTCTCAGATTGGGCAGTCCATGGAGACCGGACATACCATTTTGAGCGTTCAAAATGTTGTGGACTACTTTTACAACCTGGGAGCACTGATCAACCTTTACGCACATAGCTCATCGGCTGGTAATGCCGGCGCCGCCGGTCCGCAGGAATCAGAGTATGTCACCTACAGCATGAATTCCAGCCTCCATCCGAGGTTATGGGCTGCAAACTCGGAAGACATCTATTCGTGGTGGTTGCAACGATCAAACATGCAGATCACTGCCGCCACTTTCATCACAAATGGAAGCCAATCGCAGGTCACGATCAACTTTTCCGGGACAACGGGCACAAATACAGCCGTGGAAATCCTGACTCCCAGCGCTTCATTTGAGGTGGGCCAGGTGTTGACCAACGGTGTTCCGGCCAGCAACAACATCTATTGGACAAATGGTCAGGTGATCAAACTTCTGGTTGGCAACTCCGTTACCAATGCGGTCATCAATTATACGCTTCTTCCGGGCATTCAGAGCGTTTTGTACACTGCGCCGGAGGGGGGTTCATTGTCGGTCGCTGCGCCTGGGGTGCTGACCAACGCAACCGCAGGCCAGGGTGGCGGGGGTTTGACGGCCATCCCGGTAAGTGGGCCGGCCCACGGCGCGTTGACCTTAAATTCAGACGGCTCCTTTACCTACACTCCAAACAACAACTTTGCGGGCATTGACAGTTTTGCCTACCAGGCGACCGACGGATCGCTCACTTCCAGCATCGCAACCGCGACTATCATTGTTACACCGCCAGGCGATATTTTCTACGATGATTTCACGCGTCCATCCGGCAGTTCAAACTCGATTGTCCCATGGATTGCGGAGGCCGGTACGTGGACAATAACGAATAATCTGTTGTTGGGAACATGTGACCCTGGTCCGAATTCTTACGGGGGCGCCTACATTGACAACCCTAATTGGACGGATTATGTGGCTCAAGCGCAAATTCAGTTTTCCACAGTCAACGCTTGGGCGGGAGGATTGGGCGGGCGGTTGGATCCAACAACGGGAGCGCGCTATATGGCTTGGGTTTATCCGGATGGATCAGGGGGAGGGGCGAATACGATACAATTGTTGAAGTTTACCAGTTGGACTGTTGGTTCATCGTTGGCACGGTTAAGCGTGCCTGCGGTGGATACCAACTGGCATACGGTGACGCTGGCATTCAAAGGCACCAATATCAATATTTATCTTGATGGTGCCTTGATGATAAGCACAAACGATCCGGATCCATATACCAACGGGGGCATCATTGTTGACATGACAGCAGCATCGGCATTTTCACTTGGGGTAAAGGACGTGGTCGTGACCACATTGCCGATTGAGGCCGATAATGACAATTACAGCGTTTTGGAAAACACGTCCTTGGTGATGGGATCCCCGGGTGTGTTGGGCAATGACGTGGGAACGGGGTTGACCGCGGCGCAGGTGAGCGGGCCGACGAATGGCGTGTTGACCTTGAATTCAGACGGCTCTTTTACTTACACTCCCAACACTGATTTTGTCGGCACAGACAGTTTTACTTACCAGGCCAGCAACGGAGAGACCAATTCAAACGTTGCGACGGTGAGTCTTAGCGTCACTCCCTTTGCGGCCAACAATGATAGTTATACCGTGATGGCAAACACCACCCTGACCGTCGGAGTCCCCGGCGTGTTGGGTAACGACACCAGTGGGGGCAAAAGTTTGACCGCGGTGCAGGTAAGCGGACCAACCAATGGTGCGTTGACGTTGAATGCGAACGGCTCGTTTACTTATACGCCCAACAACGGTTATGTTGGTAGGGACAGTTTTACCTACCAAGCCAATAATGGCCAGACCAACTCGAACATCGCCACGGTGAGCCTTGCGGTGACGCCGGCTCCGCCGACTGCAAGCAATGACTTTTACACAGCGGCAGAGAACTCGGTCCTGACCGTCGAGGCCCCCGGCGTGTTGGTTAACGATACCGGCGGGAGTGGAACATTGACGGCCATACAGGCGAGCGGACCGGCAAATGGGGCGCTGACGCTGAATACAAATGGGTCCTTCACTTACACTCCCAACAATAACTTTGCCGGGATCGACAGTTTCAACTACTTGGCGACCGACGGGTCGCTTACTTCCAGCGTTGCGACCGTGACCGTTGATGTCACTCCACCGGGCAATTTGTTCTTTGATAATTTTACGCGCTCACCGAGCAATTCCAACTCGCTGTTCCCTTGGATTTATCAGGATGGTACCTGGACATTAACCAATAATCTGTTGCAAGGGGTGGGGGATGGACTGCCCGGCGATTACGGCCACGTCTATATCAACACCAACTGGACGGATTATTCAATCCAGGCACAGATTCAATTTACTTCGATCAACATATGGGCGGGTGGTGTTGGGGGACGATTGAATCCGGCCACGGGAGCACACTATGCCGCTTGGGTTTACCCGGAAGGATCGCAGGGACCAAATTTTCCTCCCGCTTTTGGAGCGACAGGGGTGCCTGTATTGAAGTTGATAAAATTCCAGGTTTGGCTGGCTTCAACCAGTGAGTTCACCGTGATGCAGCAGGTGAATTTGCCGGCGGTGGGCACGAATGTGCATACGGTGACCCTGTCCCTCCAGGGCACCAATATCAGTGCGTATTTTGACGGCACGCTGGAGATAAGCACCAACGATCCGGCTCCCTACGCCAGCGGTGGAATCACCTTGGATGCGGCATCGTATCCCACGCCGGCAATACTGAACTTTGATTATGTAACGGTGAATTCGTTGCTTCCTGGACAAACCATCAACTTTGGTCCGTTGACAAACAATATCTATGGCAACCCTCCGTTTACAATCAATGCGACGGCATCTTCAGGCCTGCCGGTGGCATTTACCATTGTTTCCGGGCCGGCCATGATTGCTAGCAACACCATCACCCTTACCGGCACAGGTACAGTTACTGTCCAAGCATCACAGGCAGGTAATACCAACTATCTAGCTGCAACGAATGTCTATCAGACTTTTACGGTGTTCCCGGCTGGGGTGACGATCAGTTCAGGCATTACGGCCAACAACAAGACCTATGACGGGACGCCGGCGGCGACGATCAGCTCGAACAATGTGATATTGAACGGAGTGGTGGGTGGTGATGCGGCGAACGTGAAGCTCTCGACGAACGGTTACACGGCCAATTTTGCGAGTACAGGCGTGGCCAACGGCATCGGGGTGACGGTCGGCGGCCTGACGTTGACGGG
>Ga0182017_10001074_pt1 | contig 21406 bp, 15 predicted proteins | sample 712E3DmetaG_FD_120492 | JGI IMG/M metagenome (GOLD analysis project Ga0182017, IMG submission 120492) | Permafrost microbial communities from Stordalen Mire, Sweden - 712E3D metaG | ecosystem: Environmental > Terrestrial > Soil > Wetlands > Permafrost | place: Sweden: Stordalen | collected... | reverse complement strand
TGGCAGTTGGGCCGACCACAGGTGCGCTTGCGCTCGACGAACGAGCCCGGGAGCATGTCGCGGAGGGTACCGAGGCTGCGAATGAGCCGGCCGCGGGTTCCGAGATCGGGTTCGTCCGGCATTATATATCTGACTCTAATAATAGTGTCAGAATAGGGGCAAGTCAAGCACTATTTGAAATTTGCAAGAATGCTCCAAACAGGCGTCGGTGGGGAAGGCGTTGTAAATTAACGGCCGACGGCGCCTACCGCCGCGGGGTTTACGGAATCACTGGAAATGTCAAGGGAAAAGCGAGAGAATACGAGAGAATATGGCGGGTTAGAGGTGGGGCATACGCGCCCAGCGCGCTGCTTTTCTCAGATGTCGTACATGAGTGGTTCAGGGATTCTGTTCGTGCGCGCAGCTTCCGAGAGGCGGATCAAATCGGCCAATGTTGTCCGGTCGAGTACGCCTGCCACCGCGTCCCGCACCTGCCGCATGATAATCCGGGTACCGCAGGATTCAACGTCCCTGCACTCCTCGCAGGATCGGAAGGCCGACTCGCTGGCACAGGGCAAGGCTGCCAGTGGGCCCTCCAGCATTCGGATCAGCGAGCCCATGGTGATGGTGGAAGGCGGCCGGTCGAGTTGGTATCCGCCGCGTTTGCCCTTCTTGCTTTCGAGCAGTCCCTGCCCCTTCAGGTAGAGCAGGATCGCCTCGAGGAACTTTAGTGGGATACCCTCTTCGTCGGAGAGCGTGGTGATCGGCACCGGCCCTTCGCCGTATCGTCTGCCCAGTGCCAACACGGCTTTCAGCCCGTATTGTGTTCGCTTTGAAATGGTGCGCATGTCCCAAGTTCCAGGGTACTCTACCGTGCGAGGCCGGGAACCAGAGGAAACGCGACCCAAGCCGACCAAGACCGGCTGGTGGCCTTGGAGAAGGCCACCAGGAACCGATCCCGCCCCTCTAAATCGGGACATTCCCACTTTGCTGGGGACAACATATGACCACTTTGTCCTGCCATAGAGTCGCGGGGGTTGGCCGCGCCGCCTTCCCCCACGACTCGGAACCCTAGAACGTGTACTTCACCGCTAATTGAGTAATACGCCCGTCGGCGGCCGACGTGATTGCTCCGAAGGTCGGAGATCCCAGCGCTGCGCCCGGTTGGTAGAAGTGGGGGTGGTTGAAGGTATTGAACGCCTCAATGCGAAATTGAATCTGACGGGACTCCGCGATAGGGAAGTTCTTGAACAGCGACAGGTCCGCCTGGTTGAACCCCGGTCCACGCACCACATCCCTGCCCTCGTTTCCGATTTGTCCCGCGTTACTGGCGAGCGTCAAGCGCTGAATCGCGCTGGTGTTGAAATACTGAGCCACCGTGTGTGGCGCGCCGTCATTGGGGTTGGAGAGGAGATTGGGCCGGTTGGAGAGCGAGGTTAGCGACACGTTGTTCGGTTCCGTCACGGTAAAAGGGAAGCCTGTCTGGACCTGAACGATGCCATTGAACTGCCAACCTCCCGCCGCGAAACGCACCGCGCGGCCCGCGGATTCGAACTGTGGCAGTTGATATCCGAAGGCGAGTACGACGGAGAGACGGACGTCGAAAAGCGAAGCGCCCTTCTCACGGGCTAGCGCCTGGTCGAAAGTGGCGTCGTTGCCGATGGTGACGGGCAATATCGGGCGCGACTCGCCGCCGATATTGAGGCCGGACACGTGATCGTCCGAATGGCTCCAGGTATAGGCCGCCTGCCCGTACAAGCCGTGCCATGGCCGCAACCGGAGACTGGTCTGCAGTGAGTTGTACCAGGACTTTGCCACCGAAAAGGTGGGCCGTACCAGGCCAAAAGCGGGAAACTTGCGCGCGCCGATGGCCACTTGCGGCGTGAGAACCGGCGTAGTCGGGTTGACCTCCATGAAGATCGGCAGATGGTCGCCGTTCGACGCCACATAGCCGGCCTCCAGGCCCCAGTGCTCTCCGATCTGCTGTTGCAGGGTCAGGTTGTAGTGCGTCACCACGGGTGTAGTGAACTTGGTGCCCCAGCCGATGAAAGTCAGACCGGAAGGGAATCCGTTTCCGCTGGTCGCACCGATTAACGGGTTGGCGAAGGCGGGGGCTGTCGCTTGAAGCGGAAAGTTCACTTCAGTCAGCGGCTGGAACGGCGGCGCCAGCGTGCCGTTTTGGAAGAAATCGCCCTGGCCGGGAACGGTGTCGTAGAAAAGGCCCCACGCCGCGCGAATACTGGTGCGGCCGTTGCCCCACGGATCCCACACCGCCGCCAGGCGCGGCGCGAAGTTGTTCCGATCGGTAGCGTAGGTACCGCGCGGCACACCTGTATCCCCCGGATAAACCAACCCGGTAGGCGCCTGCGGGTAGACCGCCGACTGCTGGCCCGGATGGAATGCGGCGAGGTGATTGTCTTTCTCGGCGAAGGGTGCGTTCACCTCGTATCGCAAGCCGTAGCTCAGCGTAATTCGCGGCCTGATACGGAATTCGTCCTGGCCATAGAGCGCATAAGTCCACGACGAGCCTATGAGATTGGGATCGCCCGTAGCCTGGCGGAACTGGACGGGAAAGCCCAGCAGAAAATCGGCTGCCGCACTGCCCGTATAAGTGCCCGAGAACGTGAAATCGCCGTTCGGCCGGTTGATGTAGGTGACATCGATCTGGTCGCGCCGCAATTCCCCGCCGAACTTGAGAACATGCCGGCCCGCAATTCGGGTGAAGTCGTCCGTAAAGCTGACGACGTTATTGACTCTGTTGGCGAACGGCTGCTGCGCATCGCCCGCGGTGAAGTAGCCGGATACCGTGATGTACGGCAAACCGGCGGCGGTGGAGTTGCTCCCGCTGTACGCAAAGCCAAGGTCCTTGAGATTCAGTCCGCTGGTCACCGTGGGTTGAGCCCCAATCCGGTTCCAGCCTACACGGACTACGTTGATCGAAGTGGGAGAGATCACCCACGTGTCCGATCCCAGCCCGTCCTGTAGTCGCGCCAGCGCACGGTTGCCCTTGGGCGAGAAGTTGGAACCGCCCAGCGGGTCGTAGCTGTTGGTGTGGGCGAACAGGTACCTGCCAAAGAGCGAGTGCTTCGCAGTGGCCTGATAGTCGACGCGGGTACCGAATTGCTGGCGTGAGTCCTCGACATTCGGGGATCGAACGAGTCGATTGGCCGCCGAATTCGGCAGCGGAACGTAACCGCTCAGGATCTTGGTCGCGATGGGGCTGATGCGGTCTGAGGGGATTCTGTTGTTGGCGAAGGGCAAGCCGCTCAGCGGATCTTTGACGGTGCTGGAGAAAACGCCGGCGCGCTCGTCGCTGGAGAGCACGGTAAGCGTGGAAGTGCTGCCCTGCCTGTTGTTGAAGCCATCGTAGTAACCGAACAGAAAGAGCCTGTTCCGGACTACCGGACCGCCGATACTGCCACCGTACTGATTCTGCTTCAACGCCGGCATGGAGGTGGCGAAGAAATTTCGCGCCTGCAGGGAATCGTCGCGGTTGAACTCCCACGCGCTGCCGTGCCACTGGTTGGTTCCGGACTTCGTCACCACGTTCACGACCGACCCGGCGTTGCGCCCGTACTCGGCCGTGTAAGAGTGGGTGAGAATCTTGAATTCCTGGATGGCGTCCGGCGGCGGACGCAGAACGAAGCCGCTGTTGAAGGAATCGTTGTTGGACGATCCATCCAACTGGAAGTTGTTGGATTGGTTCCGCATTCCGTTGACGTTGTAGCTGCCGGTTACATTGCCGAAGCCGCCCGGAGTCGCGGTGCCGCCCAAGCCGCCCAGTGCGCTCGGCGATGCTACCACACCCGGCAGCAATGTCCCGAGTTGCGCGAAATTGCGGCCGTTCAGCGGAAGTTCGACCACCTGCCGGCTATCGACTACCACGCCCAGGACCGAGTTTCTGGTCTCGACCAATGGGGCTGCCTCGATGGTTGTGATCTGTTCGGTAACCTCTCCGAGCCGCAGCGCGAAATCCACGCGCGATGTCCCGCTCACGGCCACCTGGATGTCGTTGCGCACTAGGGTGCTGAACGAGGGCACGCTCACTTTTACTTGATAAGTCCCAGGGTCGACCAGCGGGACGGTATAGACTCCGTCGCTGCCCGTCGCCACCTCGCGAACCCGCCCCGTGGCCTGATTCGCAACCCAGATCGCGGCGTTTTCGACTACCGCCCCGGACGGGTCCGTGACCACCCCGGTGATCTGTCCCGTCGCCTGAGCATAAAGCAGCGCCGGCGCCAGCAACAGGCTCGCCAATGCAAGAACGTTTACTTGAATCATAATAAGTCCTCTGTTGTTGTTGGATCGTCTGCTCTGCTACGGGGAACAGGAGGTATGCAATAGCGGAATCCCAGCTACTCTTCGTGGACGCCATAGCAGGCGTCTATTAGTGCACTTATTCAATTGACTAACACAGTTTAACCAAGCCTAATAGGTCTATCAGTACTTCTACCGACAAGTGTAAACCAGGACAAGCCGAGCGCCAGATAAGCCACGAACGCAGCCGGTAGCCAGTTGTAAGGCGCAGCGGGAGTTGGATAGACGCTTCCTGCAAGCGCGGTCAGCATCGTGAGGATGCCAAGTGCCGCCGGAAGAACGTGCCAAGGCCTTAGCTGGTTACGGTGGCGGAGCGCGGCTAGCGAACCGATCGCCACCAACAGGTACACAACAATGAACCCATAAGTGGCGAATGTTCCCAGCCACCCGTAGATATCGAATGGACTTACGTTGGCCAGGGAAAGGGCCGCCGCCGGCGCCAGGGCCAGCAGGGATATCGCCGTCACCGCGTGGTGAGGCGTCTTGTTACTCTCATGGGTTTTTCCAGCGGCTCGATGAACCGCGCCGTCGAGTCCCATGGCGAACAGGACCCGGGCACCCGCTGTGATACAGGCCAGAATGCAGGCAAAGAAGCTCGCTACGGCGGCTGCGTCCAGCAGGGGTCCGAGGACCGGAAGTCCGGCCTTCACGGCAAGCACGTGCATCGGGGCCGTGCTTCGGTCGAGCGATACCGGCTCACCGATAAACGCCAGCGTCTCGCCGTGGGCACACAGCACGAAGAAGGCGCCCACCAGGATTGCGCTCCAAAGCACAGCCCGAGGAATTGTCTGCAGGGGCTGGCGGGCCTCGGCTCCGAGCGATGCGGCGCTTTCAAAGCCCACAAAGCTGAACGTGGCCAGCACCAGTCCCATGCGTACCTTGTCGTAGGAGAGTCCCGCCGCCGAGGGCACAATCGTCGCTCCATGAAGCGCGCGCCGCAGGAGGAACAAGGCGGTCAAGCCGCCCATCAAGACTACCGAACAGCCCTCCAGCCAGACCATGAACCGCGCCGAGAGTTGGACGTTGCGGTATGCCGCGGCCCATGCCAAAGCGACGGGAATGCACGTGAGCAGGACCGGCGATAGCGATTTGCCGCAAGTCTCCTGTAGCAACACGTTGGTGTAGTTGGTGAAGCCGCCCGTCACGGCCGCCGCAGTCGTGGCATAAGCGGCCAGCAGCGACCAGCCGGCGGTGAGTCCCCAACTCCGCCCTAGACTTGCCGAGACGTAGCTATAGAGCGATCCGGGTGAGGCCGAGCACCGTGTGAATTCATTTACGCACAGGGCTATGAACACAACTCCGGCTGTCGCCAGCAGGTACGCCAGCCAGGTGCCGGGACCGGACACACCATACACCAGGGGAATTACCACCATGGGCGAGGCGGTGGGCGCGATGCTGGATACCGATTGTGCCAGCGTCTCCACGGGCGAGAGCACCTGAAACTTGAGACCATGAGGGTTCTTTTGGATGGACGTGGGCCGGACGCCCGGCGCCTTTGCCGCGAGCATCAGGGTGTCTTCAGTCATATGGGTGGAAGTCCCGGTGGCTGGGGAGGCCGGGCAGGCTGGCCGCCTGGGTTGCCGCGCGGACGATGGCTCGCGCCAGAACCTCGGCGGCAACCGCTCCGATGGCGCTGTGATTGACCGCTACCTTGGTCGTGTGCGTCGCCGCCGCAAAGAGCGTGTCTCCGTCCCACAGCGTGTGCACCGGGTTGATGGCGCGCGCCATTCCGTCTTGCGCCATCTGGGCGATCTTGGTCACCTGTATGCGGTCGAGTGCCGCGTTCGTGGCAACGATCCCGATCGTCGTGTTCATTCTCGATTGCGGGGGCAACTCCCACCCGGCGCCGCTTTCGATTTTGCGGATCGTATGGAGGAAGCCGTGGCCCTCGGGATCGCGCGCACCGGCAATGATCTTCGCGGTTGCGGGATCGTAAACGTCGCCCACCGCATTCACCGCCACGATGGCGCCGACGATTACTCCGGTATTGCCGATCTGTGCGCTGGCGGTGCCGAGGCCGGTCTTCATTGCCGATTTTGCACCGAACAGTTTGCCCACCGTGGCGCCGGCACCCGCGCCGATGTTACCCTCAGCCACCGGGCCGCTTGTGGCGGCAAGAGATGCCCGGTATCCGGCTTCCGCATCGGGCCGGATCCTGCCGTCGCCTACCGTCAGGTCGAACAGTATCGCGCCCGCAACCTGCGGGATCACACTACCGCCCATTCGGAATCCTCTTCCGTGCTCCTCCAGGTAGCGGGTCACACCGGTGATGGTGTCGAGTCCGAAACCGCTGCCGCCCGACAGTACGAGGGCCTGAGTCTCGGAGGTGACGTGCAGGGGGTTCAGCGAATCTGTCCCCCGCGTGCCCGCCGCCGAGCCGCGTACGTCCACTCCGGCCACCGCGCCATCGTCGAATAGCAGAACCGTGCAGCCGGTGGGCCGGCGCTTGTCGGTGTAGTGGCCGACACGGATGCCTGGCACATCGGTGATGCCGCCAGCGCTGGTTTCGGCGCGCGCGCCAGGCGTAAGCCAGCCGGCCAATGAGAGCCCGGCCCCGCCGAGCAGCGTACGTCTTGTGAGTTCCCTTTGGTACACGATGTTCTCCTGTTATGACGTTTCACGGCGACCGGCCGTAGCCCGGTCGCGGCTGCTCAGTGCTCCATAAACTCCACCAGGTCGCGCGCGAAGCGCTCGGGCTGCTCCCAGTGAAGGGCATGCCCCGTATTGGGATAAACCACCAGCCGGGAGTTGGGAATATTCGCAATCAGCTCGTCCTGATCGGCGCGGGTCAACAGGGTATCCCGATTGCCCCAAAAAACCAGCGTCGGAACCTGAATGCGGCGCAGGCGTTCGAGCGCGTCCGGAAGCGCAAGACCGCGTCCCAGTTCGTGCCACGTGTTCGCCTTCACTTTGAGCGCCTCGTCCACCATCGTCTCGAAGAAGCCGGGCGGGATCGGCCCGTAAGCCGTGCTGGCCTGGAAATCGCGCGCGAAATTGTAGCCGACAGGGTCTTTAATGCTCTCGAAGGCGTTTCCCAGTTCTTGCCGAGTGCTCGAATTGCGTGGCGCTCCGGATCCCGACCCGATCAGCACAAGTCTCTTGAGGCGTTTGGAGTCGTCAGTTTCCGCCACGAACTGCGCCACGAAACTCCGCAGGGAGTGGCCGGCCAGCGTGACGTTTCGCAGATCCAGTTGTTCGAGAAGCTCCGCGATATCACCTGCGAAGTCGGCGCGGGAGTACCCCGCGGCTGGATGGTCCGAGGCACCATGCCCACGCAGCGTGACGGCGAAGACGCGGTACTTCGATGGAAGGCGCGGCAAAACCAGTTCCCACGAGTGCCATGAATCGCCGGCGCCGTGGAGGAGCACGACGACCGGCCCGCGTTCCGCGCCCTGCACCACGTAGTGCAATGTAGTTCCGTTCCTCAGCTTTACCAGCGAGGACGCGAGTTGGGGCGCGTCCGGGGGAGCGGCGCCTGCCGCAATCGCACTAGCCGTTGAGAGAGCAGCGAGTAAGAGTGACTTCATTTCCAGCCATCCAAGTGGGGTCTGAAACCTGCCATGCAGGTAGGGGACGACGCCGGGGTCCCTGAACCGGTCAGAAGGTGTGCGATACCTATTAGCCTATTAAACTGATCGAGTATAGGACATTAAAATACGAATGTCAAGCACTGTGTATTTTTTGTGCCGCCGGAGGATGCTTCTGCACCCTATTTGGATGGATTTGGATATAAAGAGCGGATTCCATTTGACGAATCGGTTTGGAGTTGCTAAGATTATTTCCACAGTAGTTCTATCGACAATTATGTGATTCCCGGCAGCGGGGCGCGGAGGCCGACACTTCATACCCCATACGGGGATTTCCGGGATGGAGACTTCAGTGTCAACAACGTCTACGCCACTTCCTCAAGAGTCTGGGCGAGGCCAAAAGGCGCCCGGAGTTCAGCGACAGGATTCGTCCGGAGTATCGACGGGCGACAAGGTGGCTCTAGCGATCGGCGCGGATGGCACGACGCTCGAACATTTCGGATATGCGGAGCGGTTCGCGGTATACGAGTTCGGTCCGGGAACGCCCGTGCAGCGGGAGATTCGGGAAGCCGCCGCATTCTGCCGCCGGGAAGACAAGGAAGCCAATCTTCAGGCGGTAGCCGGTTTGCTCTGCGATTGCCGCGCCGTGATTTGCGCGGCCATCGGACCCTGTGCGCGCCTGGAGTTGTCGTGCTCCAATGTGGAAGCGTACGAGTTCGACGGCTCCGTGGAAGCCGCCATACAGGTCATCGCACGCCGTCCTCTATTCGGCCGGCCCCCACAACGGACCGAATCGGTTAGGGAGTCTTCCGAGTGAGTTCCAAAATCAAACAAATCGCGATCTACGGTAAGGGTGGCATCGGCAAGTCTACCACCACAAGCAACATCTCCGCGGCCTTGGCTCTCGCCGGGCACAGGGTGATGCAGGTTGGGTGCGACCCCAAGAGCGACTCCACCAACACACTGCGTGGAGGCCGGTACATTCCGACGGTCCTCGAGACGCTGCGGGAGAAATCCAAGGTCACCCTGGAAGAAGTCGTCTACCAGGGTTTTGGGGGCGTCTACTGCGTGGAAGCCGGCGGACCCGCGCCGGGTGTCGGATGCGCCGGACGCGGCATCATTACAGCGGTGGAATTGCTGAAACAGTTGCACGTGTTCGAATACCTCGAATTGGACATGGTGATCTTCGACGTGCTTGGAGACGTCGTGTGCGGCGGTTTTGCCACGCCGATTCGCGAAGGCATCGCGGAGCACGTATTCACCGTTTCTTCCGCCGACTTCATGGCCATCTACGCCGCCAACAACCTCTTCAGAGGTATCCAGAAATATTCCAACAGCGGCGGAGCGCTGCTCGGTGGAGTGATCGCGAATTCCATCAATGCCTCCTATCAGCGGGAACTGGTGAATGACTTTGTCCGCCGCACCAAGACCGGGGTGGTGGAATACGTGCCCCGCTCGATTACCGTCACGCAAAGCGAACTGCAGGGCAAGACCACGATCGAAGCGGCTCCCGAGAGCGAGCAGGCTGCGATCTATCGCGGACTCGCCGATCGGATCTACGAGCATAACGCTTCCCGCGTGCCGGAACCGCTGAACGATAAGGACCTGCGGGCCTGGGCGGGACAATGGGCCGCCGACATTCTGAAACTGGAAACGGAGAGCACTTCTCTCGTGGGCGCGGGCGTTTAAGCTCCGCGCCGCCGTCAAAAGAGATGCTGGAAATACTCCAAGCCGACACCCCGCCCGGAGCAGGCGCAAGCGTGTGTCCGGCTCACGGGATGCGCGTGGCCCTGCCGTCCTCCGTGGCGCAACTGGAAGGGCGCCACCCCTGCTATAGCTTCACCGCCGGCGGGCACCAGAGGAGTGGGAGGCTGCACGTTCCGGTGAGCCCGGCGTGCAACATCCGGTGCCGATTTTGCCGCCGCGAATTCAACCGCATGGAACAGCGCCCTGGTGTTGCCCGCAGACTGGTAGCGCCTTCGGAAGCCGTGGGGATTGTGGAGCGGGCGCTGACGCTCTGCCCCGCGATTCGCGTAATCGGTATCGCGGGCCCTGGCGATACCCTCGCTACCGGCCACGCGATACGGACCTTCGCGCTGGTTCATGCCAGGTTCCCCGATCTGGTGAATTGCCTTTCGACCAACGGACTGCTGCTCGAAGAGAAGAGCGAGCAACTGGTCGAGGCGGGTGTCCGGACCGTCACCGTGACGGTGAATGCCGTACATCCATCCATTCTCGAAAGGATCTGCCGCGGCATCGTGCTTCGCGGAGAAAGGCTGAAGGGAATTGCGGCGGCCAAGGCGCTGATCGCGAATCAACTGCGGGGCATTCGTCGCGTCACCCGTCTGGGTGCGGTGGTGAAAGTGAACACCGTGCTGATCCCGGGAGTGAATGAGGAACATATTGGAACAGTGGCGGCGGCGGTGGCGGCGGCCGGCGCATCGCTGATCAACGTCATCCCGCTAATTCCGGCGCATGAGTTGGCCCATATTCCGGCTCCGGATTTCATCCAGGTTCACGACGCGCGCGCGGCGGCGGAAAAGCACCTGACGGTCTTCACGCATTGCCACCGATGCCGTGCCGACGCCTGCGGCATTCCGGGGGAAACCGATCTCGCTTCGCGAGTCTACGGGGAGCCCGTGGCGGCCTCCGCGTTTTCGCATGGATAGGAAAGGGAACGTCTTTATGGGAGCCGCGATCCTCACCGAAAAGCACGAGACTCGCCTGCGCCAACGGTATCTGGGGCCGTGGGCGGTGCTCGGGCAGTCCATCTGGGCGGATACCACTTGATGATCGCGCTTCCCAGCACCGACCGCCTGGTTCTGGACCGCGCCTATGCCGGCCACCGGGGCGGATTGCGACTGATCGAGGATACCTATGCATCCGTGCTGTCGACTTACGAGTAACTCAACGCAAGAGGCTTCCCTATGCCAATCGTAAAACCCGTTGAAATCCGCGAGTCCCGCCTGGGAACCGTCATCGCCTGTGGCGGCTCCTGCCAGAGTGTGGCCAGAGAGGCGAGACAGGGCTGCCTCAAGCGGGCGGAGCGCACTTTCAGCCAGGCCACCGTCTGCCAGGAATGGTACAGCATGTTCACGCTGCTGACGGTGCAGAACTCGGTGGCGATCGTTCACGCGCCGGTCGGCTGCGCGTCGAGCGGCTCGACCATGAACATTTTCAACCGCATGGGCCAGGTGGTCCGCGGCGAGAGCCGCATCCGCAACGCCCGCTGGTTCTCCACCAACCTGACGGAGAGCGACACCATCCACGGCGGCGAGGACAAGCTTCGCGCCGCGGTGCTGGCCGCCGAGGAGCGCTACCACCCCGAGGCTATCTTCATCTTCACCTCCTGCGTCTCCGGAATCATCGGCGACCCGGTGGCCGAGATCGTCGGCCGCCTACAGGACGAGGTGAAGACGCGCCTGGTTCTCAGCCAATGCGAGGGCTTCCGCAGCAGCGTCTGGCTGACCGGGTTCGACGCCTCGTTCCACGCGATCTTGAACTACGTGATCGACGCGCCGAGGGAGACCGACCCAAACCTGGTGAACGTCATCTCTCCGCTCACGGTCGGACGTCTCGATGAGATTGAACTGGAGAGGCTGCTGAAGCAGTTGAATCTCGAAGCGAACTTCGTTCCGTGCTACGCCTCATTGGAAGGACTGCGCCGCGCCGCCGCGGCGGCTGCCACCACGGCCACTTGCCTCACTTATGGCGATTACTTCGCGCGGGAACTGACGAAACGCTACAAGATTCCTCACACGCGCGAATTGATGCCTCTGGGAATCGAGAGCACGGACCGCTGGCTGCTGCAGCTTGCCGAGTTGACGGGCAGGGGCGACCAGGCGCGAAGGCTGATCGAAGCCGAGCACGCGCGCATCGCCCCGCGCCTGGCTGAACTCAAGGCGCGGCTCCAGGGGAAGCGCGTCTTCGTCAGCGCCGGACAGGCACGGGCATTGAGTATCTCCAACTTCGCCGACGAACTCGGCTTTGAGCTGGCCGGCACCACCATCTATCAATACGACGAAGTGATTGCCGAAAGCCTCCAGCGCCTGGCCGGGCGGAGGGGAGCGCAGGCAGCCACCATCAACATCGCCAATGTGCAGCCGTTCGAACAGGCCAACCTGCTGCGCCGCCTTAAGCCGGACCTCTACATTGCCGACGAGATGACCACGGGCTTCGCCGCGCGGGCGGGCATCCCGACAGTCATGATCTACGATTACGGGATGAACTACCTGGGATACAACGGACTGATCGCTACCGGAGAGCGAATGGTCAATGCGCTGAAGAATCCGAGCTTCGCCGTTAAGTTGGCCCGGCACCGGCGGCTCCCGTACCGGGAGGAGTGGTACCAGCAGGATCCGTTCAAGTACATCGAGTAAAGGAGCCCTATGATCTGCACGATTTCGGAGAACCCGCGTTACTCCTGCGCCCTGGGCGGCGCCATACCGTCGGTGGCCGCGATCCACCGCGCCATACCCGTGCTCCATTCCGGCCCGGGCTGCGGAATGCAGCTCTTCAACGGGCAGAACTACGTGGCCGGATACCAAGGCTACGGCTACGTCGGGGGATCGGCCCTGCCCAGCACCAACACGTACGAAAAGGAAGTGGTGTTCGGCGGCGAGAAGAGGTTGCGGCAGGTCCTCGGCGCGGCGCTCGACGTGATGGACGGCGACTTGTACGTGGTCCTCACCGGCTGCACCTCGGAAATCATAGGTGACGATATCGGCGCCATCGTGGGCGAATTCCGTCCGCAACTGGAGGCTCAAGGCCGCGCCGTTGCCTTCGCATCGACGGGCGGGTTCAAGGGCAACACCTACTACGGGTACGACCGCGTCTTCGAGGCGCTCGCCAAACAGATCGTCGTTCCGGCGCGCCGCCGTTCGCGGAAGGTGAACCTGCTGGGCGTCGTGCCATCGCAGGACTTGTTCTGGCAGGGCAACCTCGAGGAACTGGCGCGCCTGTTGGACCGTCTCGGGATTGAGGTCAACACCTTCCTTACTGGAGACCGGGGTCTTAGCGAGGTTCGCAAGTCATCGAACGCCGCGCTGAATCTCATCTTCTCGCCCTATCTCGCGGACTCGGCGGCCGGCATCTACGCCGAGCGTTTCGGCGTGCCATCCCTGCGTTTCAATAGCGTGCCCGTTGGTCCGACGGCCACTTCCGAATTTTTCCGCCGGGTCGCCGAACAGCTCAAGATCGGCGAAGCGGTCCTTCGGAAGGCGATCGCGGCGGAAACCGCCTATACCTACGAATACTTCGACAAATCGTCGCTGGTCGTCACTGGCTTCAGCATCCAGCACCGGTTCGCGATCGTTGGAGACGCCGCCACGGTCATCGGAATCACGAAGTTTCTGGTGAACGACTTCAGCCAGTTGCCGGCCATCGCGGTGATTACGGACGATCCGCCGGACGAATCCCGTGCACGAATCGTCCACGATCTGACGACGCTGGAGTACGCCGATCCACCACAGGTGGTGTTCGCCCCCGATCTCTGGAGCGTACACGAAGCCGTGCGCCAGGCGAGCCCCACCCTGATTCTGGGCAGTTCACTCGATAAGGATCTGGCGCAGGAACTGGGCGTCCCCCACAAATCCGTGAGCTTCCCGGCGACCGACCGGCTCATTCTGAATCGCGCCTACGCGGGATACCGCGGCAGCGTAACCTTCGTCGAGGATTTGTTGGAATCCGGTCTGACGCCGCTCTGATTCGAAGGGCACCACGATCCAGGCGAGTGGCGGCAGTCTTGGCCGCCGGGCAGTTGAATTCGACCAGTTTCATCAGCGGGTTGGTGGGAGATTCGATCCACACAGCGGCGGCGCCACCGGCCAGCACCCTTTCGGTGGCCGCGGCATCCCGAAGATCCACGTACACGGCCTCGATCCCCTTGCCGCGCAGCACCGATTGGAACAGGCGGTAGGTGCCGCCATACAGATCGCTGTGGACCACGATACGGTCGCCGGAATCGAACATCATGAGGACCGTGGTTTCGGCTGCCATCCCAGTGGCAAAAGCGAATCCCGATGATCCACCCTCAAGCGACGCGAGACAGGCTTCCAGAGCTTTCCGCGTGGGATTTCCGCTGCGCGAGTAGTCGAAAGCTCCGGGGCGGTTGACGCCCTGGAAGGCGAACGTGGAAGTCTGATAGATCGGCGTCATGACAGCGCCGATGTGGTCGACGGGCGAATGGCCCGCGTGAATAGCAAGCGTTTTGAACTTCAATGAAATTTCGCGATTACAGGATTCTTTCGAAGAGTATGGAGGCCGGCTATCTTTCGCCGCATCGGGCAATCGGGAGGGGCCACACTCGCGGCCCCTCTCAAAAGCCCTCAGCGAAATAATACCATTGTCCATAGGGATAAGTCAGTAACCGCCAAATGCCCGCCAGCGGAAGTGGCGGCTATGGCCCTAATCCCCATGGACATTGTAATTTTTTTCTTGACACGCCGCGCAGAATCGTCTAATCTGAGAAAACATGATGGCCGGGACACAATTTACGGCTGCACCGCACCCGGCTCCATCGTGCGTCCTGGCCTCCTGCTGTCGCCCCATCTACTGCCTTTGTCGATAGCCGTCCTCGCGGACTGATCCTGGCTCTACTCAGTCTGCCGCAGGCACGGCGCACCCTCTAACGCATTTCTGGCTTTCCAGTGTCATTGAGGCACGCGGTGAAGATCCGCTTCGCGCGGTGTACCCGTGCCATGTAATTAACGAACAGTCATTCAAACAAGGAGACAACATGAAACTCAAGAACTTACTCACAGTGATTCTCGCCATCGCGCCTGCCGCACTGGCACAGCCGGTGGCCGGGCTTTGGCAAGCGACGCTCACTACCAGAGAAGCCGAAGTCCCCTTCCGCCTGGAGATCGCGGGCAGCGGGGCGAACGTGCAAGGCTGGTTCTTTAACGGCGATCAGAAGGTCCACTCAACGAGCGGCCGGTTTGAGAACGGTAAGCTCGTCCTCAACTTCGACCAATACGCCTCAAGACTGGAAGCCACCCTGAAGAACGGGGTTCTCGAAGGTACCTACGGCCGCTCCCCGGCGGCTTCGCGCAACGCCGGGCGGGGGGGCAATTCATTCCGCGCCACGATCTATACTCCGCAGCCCAAGGTGGCAGCCGCCGACGTTCCTTCGATCGATGGCCTGTGGGAGATTCCACTCACCCAGAGCAGAAAGCACGGGGAGTCTTCCTGGCGTTTCATCGTGCGCCAGTCCGGGGCGGACATCTCCGCTGCCATCCTGCGAATCGACGGGGACACGGGGGCGCTGACCGGCACATATCGGGACGGCAAGTTCGTGCTGAGCCACTTCTCCGGCGGCCGCCCGGCGCGCCTCGAAGTGACGCCCGCCGGCGACGGCACGCTGGACCTGGTTCTGCGCGATGGGCACGCCGAAGTGGCGGCCGGAAACCGGCTGAAGGCCGTGCGTCCTGCCCAGGCTAGGGCGCTAGGCCTGCCAGTGCCTTCGGACGCTTCGCTGCACACGGGTGTGAAGGACCCCAACGAGCGCTTTCATTTCCGCTTCCCGGACCTCAACGGACAGGTTGTCTCCGATGGCGACGCACGCTTTCAGGGCAAAGTGGTTCTGGTGAACGTCACGGGAAGCTGGTGCCCGAACTGCCACGACGAATCGCCTTACCTGGCGGAACTCTATCGCAAGTACCACAAAGCGGGGCTCGAAATCGTAGCGCTGAATTTCGAGGAGGAGGAGCAACTGAAGGACCCCACCCGTTTGCACGCCTACGTGAAGCAGTATGGAATCGAGTATCCGGTATTGCTTGGGGGCACGCAGGACCAGGTGAATGCCAAGCTACCCCAGGCGGTCAATCTCAACTCCTGGCCGACGACGTTCTTTCAGGACCGCAGCGGCCGGATTCGCAGGGTTCACGTCGGCTTCGCGGGCCCCGCTACGGGAGAGTTGAATACGCTCCTGAAGGAGGAATTCACTACCGAGATCGAGCGCCTGCTGGCGGAAAAGGCAGAGCCCTTGGTTTCGCAAAATCAGAGCGCGGCGCGTTAGCCGCCTGGATTCGGGGAGAACCCATGAACATGCAAACAAGCAGGCGCAGATTCGTGCAGAGTATGGCGGCCGGCGGAGCAATCGCTCAATACCGGCCGGCTCTGGCGGCTGCATCGGGCCGCGGAGGGAGCGGCCCGACCGCGGCCACCGATTACCTGGAACCCGCTCGACAGGCGGCAGCCTGGATTCGGGCGAATGCCATCCAACAGCCTGTTGGAATTGCCTGGCCCTCCGAGCCCGGTAAACCGGAAACCGTGGGGCCAGACATCTATAAGGGCAACGCCGGCACCTTGATTTTCTTCATCGAGCTGGCGCGCGCCGCCAAAGACACGTCTTACAGCGAGGACGCCCAACGAGCCGCCGATTACGTGATCGGCCGCGCTGCCGGCATCCAGGGTAGCGGGTTCAACCGCGAGGGGCTTGCCGGGGCATCCTACGCCATTCTGGAGACGTGGAAATCGACGGGAGACTCCCGATACCGTGACGCGGCAATATCGGCGACCGGCGTGCTAGCGAAGCGCGCGCAAACGGCTGGCGCCGGAGTGACGTGGGGGCCGGCGTTCGACATCAGCGGTGGGGATGCCGGGGTGATCTCGTATCTCCTCTACGCCGCCCGCACGTTCGACCGGGACGACTGGCGCCAGTTGGCGCGGAACGCCGGCAAGCATCTGCGCGAGATTGCGCGGAAGGATACCGGAGGCAACCTCTACTGGTCCGCAACGCCCAACTTCTCGCATGGCACGGCGGGTGTGGCCACCGTGCTGGCGCAACTATACTCGGAGACGCGGGAGCAGGAGTTCCTCGATGCCGCACTCTCGGGCGCCGCTCATCTCAAGAGCATTGCGCGCGCCGACCGCGACACCTTCCTGCTCCACCATGGCGCACCCAATGGCCAGGACCTCTTTTACCTGGGCCAGTGCAACGGACCGGCCGGATCGGTCCGGCTGTTCTACGAGCTCTATCGAAACACCAGGGACAAAAGCTGGCTCGATATCACCGAACGCGCGGCGGGCGCAATCCTGAAAAGCGGCATTCCCGAGCAGCAGAACGACTCGTATCCGCAGATTCCGCTGCGCGTCGAGTACTCGGTCAAGCCCGGCCACTTACCTGGTTTCTGGAATAACATCAGCCAGTGCTGCGGAGCGGCCGGAATCGCCGAGTTCTTCCTGAGCCTGCACCAGGCGACGGGGAAACAGCAGTATCTGGACTTTGCCCGGCGGGCGCTGGACAATGTGGTCAGCCGTGCTTTCGGCGACGACAAAGGCTACCGGTGGTACCAATCCGAGTTTCGTATTCAACCGTGGATCGTCACCGCCCAGACCGGCTACATGCAGGGCGCCGCCGGCGTGGGCAGCGCGCTCCTCCACCTGCACACGGCACTCAAAGACCAATACCACGCGGTCCTGTTTCCGTACAACCCGTTCCCCCGCGATGCGGCGCAGGTGAAGTCATGAGCGCCCGGCTGGTACGCGGTTCCGGATTGCCCCGCTGTTGTTGCCTCCGGTCTTCCTCCTGTGGCGCCAGGCATTCCCTGGCTTTTATCAACTAAGGGACCACTCAAGAATAACTCCCCAGCCACCGACGTGGCGCAGACTCTCAGTCTGCCGCGTCCCGACTCCTCGGGACGCGCTTTAAAGCACGCCCGGGCAAGCGTCCCGATGAGTCGGGACGCGGCAGGCAAGAGTGCCTGCGCTACGGGGCCAAGCAGCCAAATGTGAAGTTATTCTTGAGTGGTTCCTAAGACAGTTTTGCAGTAAGGGAGAGTGCCGCGAATCAGTCGCGACCGGTGTCTCCGCTTTCAGCGAGCCCGTTTCCGGCGAATTCGCGGCACTGAAAGGTAATCATATGAAACGGTTTGTCTACGTCCTTCTCATTTCCGGTTCGGCATTTGCGCAGACCTTTCAGGGCTCTTTGCGGGGCCGCGTCACGGATCCAAGCGGGGCTGCCACGCTGGGGGCTAAGATCGCCATCGCCGACGAAGCCAAGTCGGCGATCCGCACGACGGCCACTAACGATCAAGGCGAGTACGTGTTCACGGCGGTCACCCCCGCCACGTACACCGTGAGCGCCGTGGCCACCGGTTTTAAGAGCATGGAGCGCAAGGGCGTCGTGATCTCGACGCAAGCCGCCGTCACAGTGGATCTCACGCTCGAACTAGGCCAAGTCACCGAGCAGGTCAACGTTACCGGGGAGGCGCCGCCGCTCGAGACCTCCGACGCATCCACCGGGCAAGTCATCGAGAGCCAGAAGATCACGGACCTGCCCATCCTCGGGCGGAACCCATTCTTTGTCGCCAAACTGGCGCAAACGGTGGTGTTTGTCAACAACCCGAAGATGGGCCGCATGCAGGACCAGAACGCCAATTCCCAGGTTTCGATCGCCGGCGGCCCGGTGCGAACCAATAACGTTCTGGTAGACGGTATCTCGATCACCGATTCGAACAATCGCGCTGTGTTTGTTCCCTCGCCCGAATCCGTCCAGGAGGTGAAGCTCCAGGCAAGCACGTATGACGCCGAAGCATCTCGCACCGGGGGCGGAACGTTTAACTCGCTGCTGCGATCCGGTTCGAACAATCTGCATGGCAGCGGCGTGGGCCATGTTCGCCAGACGGACTGGCTGGCCAACAATTTCTTCTCGAATCAAGCCGGTCTGCCGGTTGCGAATCAGCCGTTCCGCGATTGGGGCGGTTCGCTGGGCGGACCGGTCGTCGTCCCCAAGCTCTACGATGGGCACAACCGTACATTCTTCTTCGTGGCCACCGAGGCGTACCGGCAGGAGGACGGAGGCAACACCGCGCTTGCCGTACCGACGGCGCGCGAGCGGGTGGGAGATTTCTCCCAGAGTCTCAGCCCGAGCGGGGCCAAGCAGATCATCTACGACCCGATCAGCACCAGTTCCACGGGGGCGCGAACGCCATTTGCGGGAAACATCATCCCGCAAGGCCAGTTGAATCCGGCCGGGCTGAAACTGGCGTCTTACTACCCCCTCCCCAACGCGCCCACGGCCTACTACGGAGCGACCAATTTCAATGTCACGGGGGGTTATCCGAATCGTGGCGACCAATACACATTCAAAGGCGACCAGCAGTTCGCCTCCTGGCTTCGCGCCTCGGCGTCTTACGTTCACCAGAAGACCGGAGAGACAAACTCCCCTCCAACCTTCGGCAACGTGGCGTCGCCCGGGCAGAGCCTGCTGTATAGGCGGATCGATGCCACGCAAGCCAATGCCACGGCGACGCTGAATCCCACCACGGTGCTCACGGCCCGCTGGGGATTCAACCGTTTCTTCACCACCAGCTTTCCCACGTCGAGCGCGGGATTCAACCTGGCCTCGCTGGGTCTGCCGCAGTCGCTGGCGACCGCCACTCCGAATACGGCATTTCCCGCGGTCACCATGGGAACACTCGCGAACTTCGGGGGCGGCACGACCACCCGCGACGTCTTCTATTCGCGATCGGCGAACACGACGATCTCCAGGTATCACGGCCGGCACAGCCTCAAGGCCGGCTTCGACTTCCGCACCCTGCATGACGCCGGCACGCCCGCCGTTGGCCCGACCAGCTTCGGTTTTTCCGATGTTTTCACCCGCGCGACGCCGCAAATCTCGACCGTTGGAACCGGCTCCGACCTCGCAACCATGCTCCTCGGCTATCCCACCAGCGGCAGCATGAACGTGGTTGCCAACTTCAACGACTTCGTGCGCTACTACGGCGGCTTCGTGCAGGACGATTTCCGCATTACGCCCAAATTGACTCTGAATCTCGGAATCCGGTTCGAGCACGAGTCCGGTATTCGAGAATCGAATAACAAGTTGATCGTCGGGTTTAACCCCACGGGCGCCAATCCGCTGCAACAAAACGTTGCGGGTTTGCAGGTTCCAGGCCAAGTGGAATATGCCGGAGTGAACGGCAATCCGGTGGAAACCGGCGATGCTCTCGCCGTCAAGCCCGCGCCGCGCATCGGCTTCGCGTACTCGCCCGACGGTAAGACTGTGGTTCGCGGCGGATACGGAATCTACTGGGCGCCGGGGTTCTTCAGTTTTCAGAACGCCAGCGGGTATTCGCAGACCACGTCCATCATAACTTCCACCAACGGGAACTTCACCCCGGCCGCTTCGCTCTCCAATCCCTATCCAACCGGGCTGTTGCAGCCGACGGGGAATACGCTGGGGGGCCTCTCGGGAATCGGCCAGGCGATCACCGTGTTTTCGCCCACCTCGCAATCCGCGGGCTATGTTCAGGAATATTCGTTCGAAGTGCAAAGGCAGACCCGCGCCGGATTCGTCGTCACCGTGGGCGGCCTAGGCTCCCATTCGCTCCATCTGAACGAGACCGGCCTGAATATCGACCAGATCAACCCGTCGCATCTCCCGCTGGGTTCGGCGCTCACGCAAAAAGTCGCCAATCCGTTCTATAACAACGGTGGCGTGGGCACAGTGGGGACGGCGACCGTTACCCAAGCCCAACTGCTGCTGCCCTTTCCGCAGTACACGTCGGTGACGATCGCCAATTCGGATACGGGTTACGCGTTTTACTATGCCGCGTATTTCCGGGCGGAACGGCGCCTCGCGAACGGGCTGACTGCACTGGCATCCTACACATGGTCGCGCACCGAGACCAACGTTCTCGGCGTAAGCACAGCGGGCGCCGCCCAGATCACCTCCCTATCCGGCGCCCAGAACGCCTACGACAAGGCCGCCGAGTTCGGACTGGCCACGCAAGATGCGCCGAACCGGTTCACTACGGCAATCACGTATGCGCTGCCGTTCGGAAAAGGGAAGCCCTTCCTGAATAGCAGCCGTATACTCGACCTGGTGGCGGGAGGATGGTCCGCGAACGCGTTCGGCATCCTGCAAACGGGATTTCCGCTGGGGGTGACGCAGCCGAATAACAATAGCGTGATCGGCGCCAGCTTACAGCGGCCCAACGCGACAGGCGGTTCTTCGGCGACATCCGGATCCACCGCCGATCGCATTAACGGCTGGCTCAACCCTGCAGCGTTCTCGCAAGCTCCGCAATTCACCTTTGGCAATACTTCGCCGTTCCTCAACGTCCGCGGTCCCGGTTTGTCCAACTGGGACGTGTCGGCGTTCAAAACGTTCTCGATTCGCGAGCGGCTGACGGCGCAGTTTCGCGCCGAAGCTCTGAATGCGGCCAACACGCCGTACTTCAGCTATCCGAACACTTCGTTCACCAGCCCGAACTTCGGAAAGATTACGGCCCAAGCCAACAATTCGAGGCTGATCCAGCTCGGTGTGCGGGTTAGTTTTTAGGTCTAAGTCTGAGAGAAGTGTTAGCGACTCAACTAAAGGAGAGAAAGAAATGACAAGCCATGTTATATCCAAGCGCCTGTTCGCATCTCTGGCCGTTTGGGCTGCGATCGCCGGCATCGGCGGCGTCCGGCCGGCTTTCGCGCAGAATGCCGCGTCCCGACAGGCGGCCGAAGCGCCCCCCATCGTCGAATGGGTCTACCAGGTCAAGTGGGGCTATTTTGACGACTTCTATGCGATCTTCAAGAAGTATCAGATTGCGATTCTGGACGAGGAAAAGAAAGAGGGTCTCGTCACC
>Ga0182017_10001073_pt1 | contig 21410 bp, 12 predicted proteins | sample 712E3DmetaG_FD_120492 | JGI IMG/M metagenome (GOLD analysis project Ga0182017, IMG submission 120492) | Permafrost microbial communities from Stordalen Mire, Sweden - 712E3D metaG | ecosystem: Environmental > Terrestrial > Soil > Wetlands > Permafrost | place: Sweden: Stordalen | collected... | reverse complement strand
GACCGGGGCCGGGTGGCGATCCAGAAAACCGATGGGATCGCCTTCGGCAAAGCTGCGCTGATCCAAATCGTCGAGCAGAACGTAGGCGTGGCTTTGCGCCAACAGGTGGCGGAGTAGGGTGGTCTTTCCCGACTGCCGGGGACCGCTGAGGACGAGGGCCGGAAACGCGCCAAGGCTTCGTCGTAGGTGGGACTCGGCAAGGCGCGGAACGTAGACCACGGTATTGACCAATATAAACTACAACTTCATATCGGTCAACCTTGACGATTGTCCAAGGGGTCATGCTCGGCCCCCACGCAGTTCGTTTCCTACGGCCCGCCGGCGTCCCCACCCTGGGGACGACCGCACGCCGCGCCTAGGCAAAAGTTGTAGGTTGATTGCAGATTCGAAACGGGGCTGGTGGCGGTCACGCTGACGACCAGATCGCTGCCCGCATCTGGTTCACCGTCGGGGACCGTCCAGGTGGCTGCGGTGGCGAAAGCCGGGTCCAGACCCAGCGATACGGGATCCCCAGCAACCGGGGCCGCGCCCGGGGAGGCGGACCAGGCGAAGGTCAAGTTGCCGCCTGCTGGATCGGATGCGATAGCCGCGAAGGTCACGAGGCTCCCGCTGGTGGCTATGTCCCGTGATTGATAGGCAATGCCAAAGATCGGCGGCACTTGTACGACCACGGGGGGCGTAACGGCCAGGGTCAGACTGGCGGTGGAAACGTTTCTGACGAAGCTCGTGCCCGGCCAGTACCCATCGCTCACCGCCACCAGGAAAGTGCAGGAGGTGGTGCCCGCCGCTGTGCCACTGACAGTGAAGAGGGTCGAAGCCTCGGTCGGGGTTGCGAATTGGACTGTGCAGAAAGAATCGGACGGTACCGTCCAAGAGTAGCTCAAAGTGTCGTCTTCCGGATCCGTGGCCAGCGCGGCCATTACGCCGCTGGTCGGGCCGTCCAGGGAGATCTGGGCGGGGTCAGCGGTGAGGACGCTGATAATCGGTGCGCCGTTGAAAACGGCCGAGACCCTGGCACTCCCAACTCCACCCGGGCTGCTCGTCACGCTGATTGCGAAAACGGCACTGTTGGCAAGGCCAAAGCTGTCCTTGACCACGAGAGTAATCGAGCATTTCTCATCTGCCTGGGGAGCCGTCCAGGCGGCCGTGGACTCGGAAGGATGGGCGAAATCCGTCCCTGGCACTGTGTTGACGTCGGATATCGCGCCACAAGCGGTCGCGGGAGTCCAACTGAAAACCAGCGTTGCGGTCTGCCCCGAATCCGGATCGTGCGCCGTGGCCCCGACCGCAATCTGGCCCCCAGGCGTTACTGAACTGGCAGACAAGGTGATTGCGTCGATGAGTGGGCCGGAATTGTGGTACGGCGACGGCTGGTTTATCTCGTTGAGGTAAATGATGACAGTGGTTGTCTGACCCTTGCTAATGACCACACCAGCCGCCATCCCGTGTGCGAGCAACTGGCCTCTGTCGCCAAACGCCTCGGCGGTAAACACGTAGTCAGCCGCCACTGCCAGATTGCTCAGGACGGAGGAGAACTGGTCGTCCTTGGCTGCTAGCACGACTTTCAGGGGGCTGGGAAGCACGCTGGGGGATTGTACTGTCAGTCTCACTTCGACCACGGCCAACGCAGTCAATGCATGAGCCGTGACCGCCGCCGCTCCACTGTCTGGAAAGGACGACCGGCAGGCAAAAGATGGTGATGCGCCGAGCGCGATCAGCAGCGCCGCCAGAGCCGGAAATCGTGAAATGGATTCCGGCTGGAGCATATTCTATTGGGCCACACGGGTGGGGATCTCACGGGGTTGGCTTGACCCGATGCCCAACTGACCCGCCGAATTGTCGCCCCAGCACCACAGCGAGCCACCCGTGGCAAGCGCGCAGGTGTGGGTGACGCCTGCAGCCACCACGGCCCAGGTTTGCCCAAAAGTGACGACAGCAACAGGTGTGCTCTTTGAATCGAGGGTATTGTCACCCAGCTGGCCCGACTCGTTGAAGCCCCAGCACCAGAGAGTTCCGTCCAGCATGATCGCACATGTGTGCGACTGACCAGCCGACACGCTCTGCCATGTGGTGCCTGTGACCTGTAACGGATCGCTGGTCTGCGAGGTGGGAAGCGGAGGAAGGCTGTCGTTGCCAAGTTGGCCGGAGAAGTTGCCCCCCCAGCACCAAAGGGTTCCATCCGTCTTGATGGCGCAGGTGTGGTACAAGCCGGTCGTCACCTGCGTCCAGGTGGTGCCGCCAACCTGAACCGGTGACCACGGAAACTGCGACGTGGTCCCAGCCTCGAGATTGGCATTGAGGCCCCAGCACCACAGGGTTCCGTCGGTTTTCACAGCACAGCTGTGCAAGTAGTTGGTACTGACCTGGCTCCAGCCTTGTCCGGTGACCTGGACTGGGACGGTACTGGGATTCGTGTCGCCAGTTCCGAGCGTGCCATTGGTATTGTCACCCCAGCACCACAGTGTGCCGTCCTGCTTGATGGCGCAGGTTTGATACACGCCGGTCGCCACGCTTTGCCAGGGGCCGCCGGGCACATCCACCTGTTGCCCCGCCGCAGGCGTGGGAGTCGCTCCCAATTCACCTGAGCCGTTGTTGCCCCAGCAGGACAGCGCGGCCTGGCTGTTGACCGCGCAGGAGTGGCTCTGTCCGCAAGCCACCTGAGTCCGAGACGCGCCCGCTGCCTCGATCGGGGTCAGGCGGTTGAAGGTGCTGGGCAAGAGGAGTTGACCGTAGCTGTTGCCGCCCCAACACCAGAGACTGGTGTCCGAGCGAATCGCGCAGGTGCTCTGCTTGCCCACAGCCACCTGGACAAAGGGGACGGCGCCACCCGTTGCGGCGACTTCCGGCAGGCTGCTGGTCCCGGAGTCGGCCTCGTCGGTCTGACCGCCATCGACGGACGCAGAAACTCCCGGCGTGTTGGGAAGCACGGCCAATTGCACCGACAAATCGATCCGCCCGCCCACGACGATCTGTCCGCTGACTGTGCCATAGCCAACTCGGGTTAGCTTGTTGTCCAGCGCCTCGACCTGCACTTGGATGGCTCCACTGTGCGAGCCAGACAAGATCAACACGACCGAGCTGGGAAAACCGAGTTCGGCGGAAACGGCCTCGGGAATAGTCTTCTGGAACTCGGGAGTGCCCGGGTTGACGACGGTCACGCGCATCTGGTAGACGCGGGGCACGTCGCAGTTCACGTCTGTGCGAAGCACCACATACGCGTCCTTTGCCGGCTGGCACGAGAGGGCGCACAGAACGACCGCGGCCGTAAACAAGGTGGCCAGGCGAGAGGTCATGGCGAAACCCGAATCGCCCCGTAGGTGGAGGAGGGAACCTGATTCTCGGGACGGGTGAACCACCAGGCTGCGGCGCCGCCCGCAGCCAGCGCGACACCCACCGACGTCCAGAACCACCACTTGCTGTAGATATGGCTGGGTGGCGGCGGCTCGCTCTCTTTCGATGAAAGCGACAGGGCCGGTGATGGAGGAGGTGGTGGGGGCGGTGGCGCCAGCGCGATGGGCGGCGGCTCGACAGCGGCTGGCGCCGGTTCAGCCTTCTGCTCCGCCACCGGCGCTGGCTCGACCTCAGCCGCGACCGGAGCCGGCGCGTTCATCAAATTGTCCAGTTGCCTTTCCTGAGGCGGTCGCTCCGCCGGCCGATTGAGCAGGCACGAGGTAGAGGTAATTGCCTCTATCTCTGCCGTAGCTCGCTCCAACTGCGTTCGGTACTTGGGCATCGAACCAGCCGCACGGAGAAATGAGCTGTATGAAGCCAGCGCCTTGTCCGGCTGGCCAGCCAGTCTGTAAGCCTGGCCCAGGCTGAAAAGCAAAGTTGGATCCTGGGTCAAGGTGTAGGCCTGCGAGAGATGCTCGATGGCCTCTTCGTAGCGGCCCAAGTTGAGCGCAACGATACCCTTGGCGCGTTCGGCCTTCGCGACCGGATCTTCGCCCTTGCCCCTGGCCAGCACCGAGGGGCTCGGAATCACGAGCAGCAGCGCCACAGCGAGGAGCGGGAGCCGCAACAACTGACGACAGCGACACATGACAGGTGACCTTCGCAATGCAAAAGGGAATATCAAGCGGACAATCGGTCAGATCAAGAGCGGATCGTGGCTGTGACAGGACTGTCACATGACCTTTGCACAGTATTAACAACTCTGCTCCCGTTTGCCTCATTGACCGGGGAGTGTGAAGCGAGAGGTTCCCGTCGGTGAGCCGGGCCAATACTGCGCAATCCGGCGTCGGCGTTTGCAAGAGCGTCAGTCGGGTGTTGCGAAGGGTTGGCAAAGCCCTCACACACGCGGGGCTTGCAAGCTGCTATTGAGTGTGCCGCCGGAAGAGGGAAGCGGCCAAGGGGGCGCGCGACCGAGCCGGCGCAAGAGAACGGTTTTCAAAGGAGGCAGCAAATGTCATCAGCATGGACTCGCATCGCAAGGATGCTCGGGATGACCATCCCGACATCGATCGCCGTGATGGCGATGGCAAGCGGCGCCGCCTGGGCGCAGACAACCTACGTACTCGAAGGCTCGGACACACTCACTGACGTGGTGAAGGCGTCGATTGCGGCGTCGGGCGCACGCCTGAGCTACAACAACGCCGGGTCGGGGCAGGCGGAAAAGGACATCGCCTCGCTCTCTGGCGCGAACCTTCTGGAGGGCATTGGCCCGATGTCGCGCAACTTCGTGGCGTCGGTGCTCTCGGCCCACCCGACCTGGCAGCCGACGGATGCCAACGTGGTTTGCCTCGACGCCCCGGTGGTGTCAGTGAAAGCCTCGAGCTCGCACTGCAAGGACATAACGGTCCCAACTCCGATCACAACCGGCGCGATCAGCGAACTGGCGGTCATTTTGGGCGGCTATCCTGCGTCCTGCGCGGGCAAAACTATTGACCAATGCATCATCGGCGCCACCGGGACTCCCCTGAGTCCTACCGTCGCCAGCAAGGCGACGACCGCGGAGTGTTCGGACCCGGTTCGTCTTGCGGCCCTGGCCGACCTTGTCGCTTGCCAGAAGGTGGCCCGCATCGACCACATCTACCGCCGCGACGACAAGTCCGGCACGCAGGACACCTGGCGCGAGAAACTGGGTTTCCTCAGGTGGTGCAACGGAAAGTCCGAGGGACCCGCGAACCTGAACAACGAGGACCTGGATCCAATCCGAACCCCCTGCGAGGCCAGTGACTGGGTGACATCTGGTGGCTTGACTACCGGTAGCATTGGGCAGAGCCACTGCAGCTACTCGCTCAAAGGCGCGGCGGTGGCTGCCCCGCTGAATCAGTCCTGCACGGCCGGAGACCCCGACATCACCGTAGGTGGCCAGACATACTCATGCACCCAGGGTCTGGTTGTCGCGTTATCGGTGGGCGACGATGGTCCCAACAACACCTACGCCCCGGGACAGATCCCCGCTGACGTCACCCAATCGATCGGAAGGCGCGTTGGCAACGACCTGAGTGGCTTCTTCATGGGTCTGGCCGGCCTTGGCAGCGTCAAGGACGTCACCTGGCTGGCTACTGGCACCACCCTCAATACCATCAGCTACGCGCCGACCAGCATCTACCCCGGCGCGTACCTGCTCTCGCGCCGTTTGTTCATACAGCGGGCCACCGATGTGCAGACGACGATTGCGGCCAGCAGCACGCTTGGGGGCCAGGACCGCGTGGACCAGGAGAACCTTCTCTTCGGCTTCATGTCGAACAAGTGCAGCATCGCGCCGATTTGTACACAGTACGGCTTTGTGCCGCCGTATGCCGGTCTGTGCAGCGACTCCTGCGGTTCGCCGAAGGAGAACGGAAACATCACTTGTCTGCCTGGCGATCCCGGTGTTGGCACGCCGAAGATGAACATCAACGTGGGCGAGACTTGCGACAATTCCCATCCTTGCGTGGACAGCGGTAGCGTTTGCGCTATTGGTGCGGGGCTCGTTTGTATCTAACCGCAAAGTGCTCAACGACGGGCTGCGGCCGGATTGCCAATAGCTTCTAGGACAGTGATGGGCGTTGCGAGTCGAGGTGGGGGCCTCGCCTCCCGCACAGCGGGAGGCGGGGCGGTGTGGGGCGGGCGACAGTCACCGGGGCAACGAACTGCATGCGCGGTGGAGAGATAGGGACCTTAGTAATGAGACAAACAAATGAGTCAAACAAGAGCAACGGAAACAGTTAGGCAAACTCAACAGTGTTCAAGGAGGATCCAAATGCGACGTAATCAAATGACATGGATGGCGGCCGTGCTCGGCACGGTCGCCCTCAGCGGCATGGCGAGCTGTGCCAAGGGCAAGGACGCGGGCTCGGCTGCGGTGAGCGTGAACGGGCAGAAACTGACCCTCGGCGACGTCACCAAGGTCACCGTGACCATTTCGGGTGGAATTGCCACCCCGCTGGTTGTTCCCCTGGTGGGCGGCGGCGCCCAGTACACGGCACTGGTCAGCGACCTGCCCATTGGCGGCAACTACGTCTTCACGGCCTCGGCCCTGAACGGCACCGCGGAGGTTTACCACGGTGCCGCGACTGGCGTGACGATCGCCAAGAACGCGACTGCCTCCGTCATCATCGACATGAACCAGGTGGCCCCGGCCGTTGCGATCAGCAACGAGGCCCCCGTGATCGACTCGTTCACGGCGAGCTCGCTCTTGGTTTCCCAGGGCGACACGGTGATCATCAAGGGCACCGCGCACGACCCTGACAAGGGCCAGACTGCGGCCATGGGCGTGGCATGGACCACGACTTGCGCCGGCAGCTTGAGCAACGAGATCGACGTCCTGGGCAGTGACAACGGTGCAGTTCCGCCCGCGACCTTGACCTACACCGACGGCAGCTCGCAAGTGACCTTCACCGCTCTCCCGGCTAAGGGTGATGGCCCCTGCAACGTGACCGTCACGGTGACCGATGCCAATGGCGTGCTCAAGAACTCCGCCTCCCTCACCATCGTGGTGAACGCGGCCTCCGCCGCTGGCAGCGCCAAGATCATTGCCAACCTCGACACCTACCCGGTGATCTCGGGCCTGGGCATCGTCGCGCCGGCCACCGCGCCCATCGTCACGGGTGTGGCGATTCCCCTGTTCGTGACCGCGTCCGATTCGGACGGAGACGCCCTGAACTACAGCTGGGTTTCCCCAGACTGCGGTGCCGACGGCACTTTCGGTACGGCCAACCTGGCGACCACGACGTTCACGCTGAAAGTCGGCGCGACCGAGACGACCTGCACCTTCCTGGTGACGGTGGATGATGGGAAGTACCCGGACGGCACGGCCAAGGGCGGCGTGATCACCAACCACCTGAGTCTCCCAGTTTCCGGCCCAGGCAACACCACGGAGACCGCGCCCGTGTTCGGCTACGACTACCAGTCGCAGACCACCATCAAGGGCGGCGATGTGGTGGGCATGGCCATCGTTGCCACTCAGGGTTGCGTTGGCGGCGGCACCATCGGCTTGGCGGCAGTCGCTTCGGACGGCACCACGCTCGGCGCCTCGACCCCGGCCGCGCTCGGCCTCGACCCCAGCGTGTTCACCGCCGCCCTCACCTACACCGCTCAAGCGGGCGCTGAGAACGGCTCGCCGGTCACGGTCACTGTAACCGCGACCTGCAGCACCTCGGGCCTCAAGGCCACGCACGTGTTCACCCTGGTCCCGCTCAACAGCGTCTGCAACGGTGTGGCGGATGGCACCAACTGCACCGCGACCGCGAGCGCCTCCAACAAGTGCGTGCTGGGCGCGTCCTGCCTGGCGGGTGTCTGCCATGTTGACACCCAGGTCACCTGCTCGCAGAACGGCGTCGATCAGTGCAAGGCCAATGCTTGCGTCCCGACGACCGGTCAGTGCGCGGTCGGCAACAAGCCCAACAATACGGCTTGCAACGACGGCCTGGCCTGCACGGGCGCTTCGGCCCCCGGCGATCTCTGCACGGCCGGCGTTTGCGGCGGCGTCGCCACGGTCTGCTCGCAGACCGGTGTCGATCAATGCAAAGTCAACGCTTGCGTCGAGCCGACTGGCACCTGCGCGCTCGGGAACAAGCCCGACACCACGGCCTGCAACGACCACAATGGCTGCACCGGCACCAGCAACGGCACGGTTGATTCCTGCACCGCCGGCGTCTGCGGCGGCCCGGCCGTGGCTTGCGTGCCTTCGAACAACGTCTGCACGTCGCTGACCGACACCACCCACAGCTGCTCCGCGCCGATCTGCATGAGCCCCTCGTTCTCCAGGTCGACCAATACGACGGCTCCCGTGGTTGGACTGTCTGTGGGCCCGGATGGAAATCCGTGGGTCGTGGGTACGCTCTTCGCGAGCTTCCCCCTCAACCTCGGCTCGGGTGTTGTGACTTCTTCTGGCGGCGCTGACATCTATCTGGCCCAGCTGAATTCGGCCGGAGCGGCCACGCAGACCTTGACCTTCGGCGATACCGGCGCGAACGACCAGATCCCGTCTGGCGTGGCGGTTTCGAAGTCAGGGACTGTGGGCGTGATCGGCGTCTACACCAGCGAGATCGACTTCACCGCCAATGGCGGCAATGGCAATCTCGGCAATGACTACCTTGCGACGTCGACGCCTGGCACGGGCTTCTACGTTTCCTTGCTCGCCACGCCTGTTGCGCACAACGTCCTGTTGGGCAACGGCTCCCTGGTCGCGATTGCCTCCAATCCGGCCCTCGATGGCTTTGTCCTCTGCGGCGAAGCCGATATGGTGGTTGCTGCATCGACCACCAGGAACGGCCTCCTCAAGGGTCATACGTCGTCGTGGGTTACTGGCAACGGCATGGACGTTGTGGTGGCCAAGCTCAATGCGGACGGGTCCGTGCTCTGGGGTACGCAGATCGGTGGCGTGGGCGACCAGCTGTGTGAGTCTGTGGCCATGGACAGCAACGGGGACGTGCTCATCGCTGGTAACTACGGCGCCGGCACTCCGGCGAGCTTCTTCACCACGTCGTCACCGACACCTGCTGCCGGTACGGCGTTCATCTACGTTGCCAAGCTGGCGGGAGCCACTGGAAACGTCATCGCGGCCCAGGGCTGGGGCACCAGCGGTCGCTCTGACGTCAACGCCATTACGGCGATCGACACCAGCAACATCCTGATCGCGGGCAGCATCTCGGGCTCGGTCAACTTCGGCAGCGGCGTCAGCCTGGCCTACCTTGGTCTGACTGATGCTTACGTGGCGAAGCTCAGCGTGAGCGGCACGGCGATCTCGGCGGTGTGGGCGAATGCGTACGGCGATGCGGCCCACGACCAGAGCGCCAACGGCGTTGCGGCCGGCTCGAACGGCTACATCTACGTTGGTGGCACCTACTCGGGAAGCCTGGGCGCCCTCGGCCTGAGCTCCGCGAGCGCCACCTCTCCGGACGGGTTCACCGCCGAGTTGACCTCGGACGGCCAGACCGTCAAGTGCGCGCAGACCTACGGCGACTCGGCCGGCACGCAGGGCGTCCTGACGCTCGGCATCTCCTCGACCAACAAAGTGTTCCTCGCCGGCAGCTACTCGAACTCGATCCAGTTCAGCCCGCTCACGGCGCTGACCACTCCTGGCTCGGGTACGGCGTACGGCTTCATGGCCGGCCTCGGGACTCCATAGTAAGTAGAGAAATAGGTTGACCGAATTCGAGTTCGGCCAGCGCAGCTAGTAAGGGGCGCCCAGCAATGGGTGCCCCTTTTCTTTATGCGTGTGGGGTCGTTATGCAACGGCATTGTCACGACGATGTGACAAGAGCGCACCGGCGTGTATTTCTGTTGACCGGTCAATTCGGCCGCTGCTATAGGCACCCCAGCATGAAGCGGCCGGGAGGCAACCCATGAAGCACGCGAAGACTCTGGCAATTTCCGGCATCCTGCTGGCTGGTGCAAGAATCGCTGGAGAGTCTGCGGCTCTCGCACAAGGCGGGATCCCCCTCTGCTCCACAGTGGCCAGCACATATACGAAGGTAATCTACATGGGCGGTACCACAGCGGTATTGCCGGTGATCAAGCACTTTGGCGCCCAGCTGAAGCAGGCCGGCGTTCTTCTCTTGTGGAACGAGAGCACCGAGGGATGCTCGGCCGTCGCCAACATTGTCACTCCTGCAAAGAACCTGACCCGGCCCACCTTTTCGCACTACGACGAGGTTGGCTCCGGCGCCACCAGCAAGATCACGCCTTCGAATTGCATCGGAGGCCTGGATCAAGTCCCGGACCTGGTCATCAACGACACCTATTGGACGAGTTGCTTTACGTCGTACGGCGCGAGCACCGGGGGCGCGCAACCCTTGAACTCGAATTTCAGGGAGTTCCTGGGGCCCGTGCAGGGTCTCGTCCCCATTGTGGCCACGACCTTCTACTACGATGCCATGACGGTCGATGAGCTACTGGACGTGTACGCATGCGGTGCCAAGGCGAATATCCTCACGTTCACCGACAATTCCACAATCTTCAACTATGACGGGACCATAAGTGGCATGCGCGAGCTGTGGGCCAGGGGGCTTGGTGCCAGCAACGGCCAAGTGACCATTGTGGGCTCCGGAAGCCTGGGCATCACCGCAGAGTCGATGGTGGACAAGGTGGATTACACAACCTCGCCTGACACGACGATCGGGTACACCTCGACCGAGTTCTACGACGAGAGCCGCGATGTCATTCGTGCCTTGAAGGTCCGCGGCGTGAATCAACTCAAGGCCTATTTGCCTGACACCGACTCGACAAGCCTGGACAAGATCAACATTCGCGAGGGACGCTACACCATCCAGGGCGCTCTCAAGTTCGTCACTCAGGTGGACTCAACTGGCATGCCCACCAACGATGGCGCCAAGAAGATCATCTACTGGATGCAGGGTAATCCCCTAGCGGACCCGCTGCCCTTTGACATCAACGAAATCTATGCCCAGCGCGGTGTGGTTCCTCAGTGCGCGATGCGCGTGACCAAGGACAGCGACCTGCCCGTGTTCAGGCACTATACCGACCCGTCGCCTTGCCATTGCAGTTTCGAGATGCTGGCCACGGGAAAGACAAGCTGCACCCCTTGCTCGACTGCGGCGCCATGCGCCACAGGTCAGTGTAGTCACGGCTACTGTGAGTAGCCTGTCACGAGCGACAAGGAGAAGAGAGATGTACGGGCAACTGACACGAGCAATCTTGACCGCCTTTCTAGGAGGCCTGCTGCTGGCTGGGTGCAGTGCGGGCGGCAAGGCGCAGGTGGACGCGCCCCCCCCACCCTCGCCACCAGACGCTGGCCAATCCCCGCAATTGGACGTCGCGCAAGCCGTGCAACCAGACGGTGGTACGCAGCCGGACAGCGACGGAACAGACGCGGGCTGCGACGAGGACGCCATGGGTACGGATTGGTGTATCAAGAACTGGCCATCCAACGTCGGGGGTGGAGAGATTGTGACGCGGCAGAAGCCCGTCGACTACAACACCTGCAAGCTGTGATGGGCGTGCAGTCGATGAAGCGCGAATCCTCGGAATACGAATGGCGGCGGCGCAACCCCTGCGTGGCAGCCCTGCTCTTGGCCCTGGTGGCCTACAGCGCCGCGGGCACTGCTCTTGCCCAGAGCACCAAGGGGAAGAAGGCGAAGCCGGAGCCCGGGCCGGATCCGATCGCCGAGATCGAGAAGCTGAGGGCCGAGTTTGAGCAAAAGCTCAAGGAACAGGAAACCGCGGCCCAGAGTCGCGAGGAAGCTCTGAAGAAGGAGCAAGCCGCAGCGGTCGAGGCCGCCCGGGACGAGGCGGACAAGCGTATGGCCGCTGACCGCAACGAGCGACAGGCGGAGGTTCTCCGCCTGCAGAAAGCTTTGGATGAGGCCGCCGCGCGCGAAGATGCGCGCGAGAAGAACGCGCCGCCCGCTGTGGGTGCGAGCATGGCCGGGGTGTCGCTTTACAGCTATGTGCAAGCTGACTATCAAGTCCGGCAATCATCCGAGGATCAGCTTGACTCTGTGAGCGGGCAGTCCCTGAACCAGGATCGGTTTCTTATCCGGCGCGCCCGGCTGGGCGTGATGATGGATCGGCAATTCGGCGAGGGCCGCTTGGAGATTGACGGCAACACAGTCAACGGACCCCAGTTGCGGCTGTTCGATGTGGAAGCCTCGGCGAAATGGCCGGGCCACGGCGACGGCGCTCCACCCGTGGTCATGGGAACCGTCGGCTTGTTCAGGATCCCGTTCGGGCGCGAGGTGCCGCAGGATGATCGTCGGCGCTTCTTCATGGAGCGAAGCACGGCCGCCCGCGCGTTGTTTCCAGGAGAGGCCGACCTGGGCGCCAGGGTGGGCGGCGGCTGGCACTTTGTCAGGTACGTCTTGGCAGTGATGAACGGTCAGCCGTTGGGCGGCAACGGCTTTGCCGGACTGGACCCCAATCATCAGAAGGACCTCGTTGGCCGCCTGGGGATCGAGCAATCGCTGGCCAAGTTCGATGTTGCGGGCGGGGTTTCCGGGCTGCGCGGCACGGGATTCCATCCGGGAACGACAGCGACCAAGCCGACACTGCAATGGAACGACGCTGACGAAAGCGGCACTATCGGCACAGGGGAAGTGAGCGGGACTCCCGGCGTAGCGGCCGGGCCATCGTCGAACTACACGCGCTTCGCCTTCGGGGCGGATTTGGCGCTGTCCGCGCGTTTGCCACACCAATTGAAGACAAGCCTTGAGGCCGAGTTTTTCCTGGCCAGCGACGCGGATCGCGGCGTGTTTCCCGCCGACCCGCGTGGAACCTTGGATCGGAGCCTGCGCGAGATGGGCTACTACCTGGCCCTGATCCAGGAATTCGGGCGCTGGCGCCTGGGTTTGCGCTACGACTATTACAACCCCGACCAGGATTCGAACAAGAACGCCAAGGGCAGTCCCGTCCCGACGGATGTGAGCTATTCCACTTTGGCGGTGGCCGCGGCCTGTGTGGCGCCCTGGGGCAGACTGATCGTCGAATACGACCGCAACCAAAACCATCTGGGCATCAATACTTCGGGCATGCCTGCCAATCTGGGTGACAACGCCCTGCTGGTTCGCGGCGAGGTGAGTTTTTGATGGGCCGCGCGTTCGTGGGTCTAGTGGGACTATGGTCGCTGTGCACTGGTTGCCAGTGGTCGTCGAATTCCTCGTCTGGCTTGACCTCATTGATACGCGTGCAAGGCGGCCAGGCCGCGCACGGCTCCATTGCAGGGACGCCTAGCACTATCCCGGCCACAGTGACTCTCTTGTCCACGACTTTGACGATCTTTCCAGGGGCGAGCAACAAGCTGATCCACGGGATTGTGGGGCCCGACGCCAACGCGGTCGCCCTGGGCGTGGCCGGTGACGATGCCTACTGGCTGGTACCCGCCCTGGCCCCCGAGCACGACGATCCGCATGCGTTCGACTACAGCGCCAGCTTGTCATTTTCGCCCGCCCTGGCCACTAGCCCGCTGCTGCTGTCCGACCCGAATGACCCGGTGACGCTCACGCTCCCCCTGTCCCTACGCGCAGTCGATGCAGCAGGGAATTTCGGATCTGCGGCGATCTATACGCTGTATCTGAAACCGCAGGGGCTTGATGGCACGCTGGTGGTTTCTCTCGATTGGGACGCGCCGGTTGACCTGGATTTGCACGTACAGACCCCGATCCTCGCTCCAAACGATGCGGGCTTGGTGACCGTCTGGGCCGAGGGGCGCAGTGCAGAGCCCAAACTCCCGGACGGCGGCGTGGACGGCAATCTAGATTTCGATTCCAACGAGGATTGCCAGATCGATGGGCGCGATCTTGAAAATGTGGTGTGGACAGGGCAGCCGCCGGCTGGCCACTACATCGTGCGGGTGGACGCCTTTTCGCTGTGTGGACAGACGTCGGCTTCCTGGCACGCCATTGCCTATTCTTCGCAGGGAACCCTGGGTGAAGCCTCGGGCGTGCTCACCGACGCCGCCACCCGGGAGGCTCCCACCGCGGGCGCTGGCCTCACCGCCTTCGAGTTCTACTACCCCTAGGTTCCGAAACCATGCGTGTTTTCGCAGTTGCCGCCACCTTGGTCCTTGCGGCAGGGATTCCCCTGGCAGCGCGGGGTCAGTCTCCGCCGAGCGAGGCCGCGGAACCCGGCAAAGGCTTGCGGCCACCCAAGCTGAAGAAGTTCGTCGAGGCGGTCTATCCTGAAGACAAGCGTGCCGCTGGCACGGGGGCCAAGGTCGTGCTTTCCATTGAAGTGGAAGACACGGGACGCGTGGGCAACGTGGAAGTGGTGGTGCCTGATGGTCCCGACTTCGATGCGGCCGCGGTGGCTGCCGCCCGACAGTTCGAATTCGATCCCGCTATTTTGGACGGAACCCCGGTGCCGGTGAAGATCCAGTATGCGTACAAGTTCGTGGTCAAGGAAGTGCTGGTGCCGGTGGGTCCGCAGGTCAATCTCGAGGGCGTGGTCATGGACCGGTTCAGCAAGGTTCCCTCGCGCGGGGTCAAGGTCAGGATCGTGGATCAGGGAATCGAGGCGTCCACCGACCAGGATGGTGCCTTTGCCTTCACCGACGTACCGCCCGGCCCGCATGTCATCGAGCTGTCGTCGCGCGAGCTGGTGACCATCAAGACCGAAGAAGTCATCAGCAAAGGCAAGAAGAAGTCAGTCAAGTACATGGTCGAGCCCAAGGAAGCCGACGTGGACGAAGAAGCGGTGGTGCGCGCCCCGCGCATCAGGAAAGAAGTGGTCGAGACACGGGTGCGCACCGAAGAGGCCAAGCGTGTCCCCGGCACGCAGGGTGACACACTCAAGGTGGTGCAGAACCTGCCCGGGGTGGGTCGATCCGCTTTCGGTTCCGGCGCGCTCATCGTGTGGGGATCGGCACCGCAGGAAACCCGGGTCAACGTGGACGGGGTCGAGATCCCGGTGCTGTACCACGTGGGCGGCATGCGCTCGACCATCAACGCGGATCTGGTGCGCTCCATCGATCTGTCACCGGGGTCGTACGGGGCGGACTACGGCCGCGGACTGGGCGGGCTGGTGCGCATCGAGCTGCAGGATCCCGGGCGCGAGGGCGTACACGGCTACGTGGCTTCGGATGTGATGGATGTGTCGGGCATGGTCAGGGCCGCCATCACGCCCAATCTTCGACTGGCTGTGTCCGGCCGCCAGGGCTATCTCGACCAGACGCTGAAGGCCGCCGTGTCCAAGGACGTGGGCGACTTCTTCCCCATTCCTCGCTACGACGACTATCAAGTGCGGGTTTCGGCCACCCTGGGAAAGGACGAGGAACTCTCCGCAACCTTCTTGGCATCTGACGATCACCTCACCCGTACCGTTCCCTCGTCGGATCCCATGGAAGTCAAGACCCAGGACCAGAATCTGCTCTACCGTCGTTTCATCGTGCGCTACACGCGCCTGTTTGCCGACGGTTCCAGCATCGCCGTCACACCTTCTGCTGGCTACGATCGCAACCAGCAAGAGTGGAACTTCGGCGGCACGCCTATGTTGCTGGACACCAGCGCCTGGCAGTATGCGCTGCGCGCCTCGTACCGGCGCCGGGTAGCTGATAAGGTCGTGCTTTCCATGGGCCTGGACTTCCAAGGCCGCAGCAGCACCTCTGACCGCGTTGGCTCACTGGAACTGCCGGCCCGCGAAGGCGACATCACGGTCTTCGGCCAGTCGCCCGGTACCGATTTGGCGTCCGATCACTGGAAGGTCAATCTGCTGTCAACCGCGCCCTATGCTTTTGCGGAGATCAATATCGGCCGCTGGACCCTGACGCCGGGATTTCGCTTCGAGCCCACGGTTATCGACGGCAGCCTGCGCCTTCCCCACAGCTACATTGCACCGGACGTGGGCTACCGCCGCATGGATCTGGCACGGAACCCCCACTTTGGAGCGCTGGCCGCGCTTCCCAATCCCAGACTGTCGGTTGCCTTCCGCGCCACCCGCAAGCTGACCTTCACCGCGGGTGGCGGCATCTACGGCCAGCCACCAGCGGTCGAGGATCTCAGCCCGGTCTTCGGCAATCCGAATCTGTCAAGCTCGTCCGCAATTCACGTCAGCGGCGGAGTTTCGTACAAATTGACGGGAACCCTGTCCTTGGAGACCGTGGGGTTCTATAAGCGGCTGTACAGTCTGGTCGCGCGCAGTGGACTGCCGTCGCCGCCTGAGGGCCAGTCGCTGCAGCAGTCCGGGATCGGTCGCAGCTATGGCGGCCAGGTGCTGTTGCGGCAGGAGCTGACCAAGGGATTCTTCGGCTGGCTCAGCTACTCGCTCATCCGCAGCGAGCGCAAGGATCGGCCGGACAGCAACTGGCGTCTGTTCGACTACGACCAGACCCACGTGCTGGCGTTGTTGGCCAGCTACGAGATCACGCGCGGCCTTTTGGCCGGGGCGCGCTTCCGCTACACCACGGGAGCGCCGCGCACGCCAGTCATGGGAGCCTATTTCAACAGTACAGCTCAGCAGTACGAGCCCATTTTCGGGGCGCAAAACTCGATCCGTATTCCCGCCTTCTACTCGCTTGACGTGCGCGTCGAGAAAGCCTTCGTGTTCCGGCGCCTCAAATTCAACATCTTCGCCGACGTGCAGAATGTGACCAATCGGAAGAGCCCCGAGGAGATCATCTACAGTGCCAACTACGGCCAGCGCAGTTACATTGCTGGCTTGCCGGTATTGCCCGTGATTGGGGCGCGAATGGAGTTCTGATGAAAACCACAAGCCTCAGAGCTTTGCTTCTGTTCGTCCTGGCTTCTGCCTGCCGGCCGCAGGTCGGTGCACCAATCTCATCGATTAGCGGGCCGGCGATCCTGGCTGTGAAAAGCGAACCCGCGGAGGCTGATCCCCGGTCTCCCGGGGAAGCGACCTTCCATTACGAGGCCCTGGCCGTGGATAGCAACGGCCGCGTGCCAGGGCCCGCACCGACCGCCGACATCAATACGCCCCTGCTCTGGGCCACGTGTGACAAACCCAAACCACCGACGGAAAGCAACTCGGTAAGCACCGCCTGCCTGGACGAGATTGCATCGCCCGGCGTGGCCGGTGACTCGCTCGACACCTACTCCGCAGTGGCTCCGTCTGACTCATGCACCTTGTTCGGTCCGTTGACGCCGCCGCCCGTTGGCGACCAGCCACCCTTCCGGCCGCGCGATCCCGACGTCACCGGTGGGTACTACCTACCGGTTCGGCTTAGCCTGTCGGTTCCTGAGGATATGCGTCGTGTCGGGATGGGCGCCGAGGATTCGATCGTTGCCTTCCAGATGCAGCGCCTCTATTGCGGGCTAGCCAATGCTCCGGGCTTGGCAGTAATCCAGTACACAAAGGACTACACGCTTAACCAGAACCCGGTGATCGCCTCTTTCACTCTACAGGAACCCGGTTCCGATCCGGTCGAGGTGCCTCCGGTCTCGGTCGGGGGCGCGCCGTTCCCGGTTGCGGCCGGGCAGACGGTCTCGTTGACGGTCAGCTGGCCTGCCGACTCGGTAGAGAGCTACCCCGCGTGGGATGTGCTCACTCACACGCTTCCCAACCACTACGAAGCCATGCGGGTTTCCTGGTACGCCACCGCAGGTTCTTTTGCACATGACATCACCGGCAGGAGCGAATTTGAAAACGATACAACCTTCGCCGACAATACCTGGACGTCCGGGGCTCCTGGTTTGGTCCATCTGTGGATCGTGCTGCACGACAGCCGTGGCGGCACCGACTTCGCCGGATACGACCTCGAAGTTACGCCCTGATGCCGTCGATCGCCGTGAATGGGGATGTTGTCCGTAGTGTTGTCACAGTCGTCACAAGCCGGCCATTTGTGTTTTCGTAATTGTCGCGTAGCCGTCGCGTGCGCTGCACGGACGAAGGAATAGGGTGCGACCGTCCCCATAACCCAGGGAGGATTATCATGTTGCACCTTCGCTCGTCTCGTTCCGCCTTCTTGCCCCTCGGGGCACTTGCCATCGCAGCAGCGCTCTCCGCCTGCGGGCAAAACAATCAACCCTCTGCAATGGGCTCGGCCGACGTGAGCGTGCAGGCGCTCAGCGCCGTTCCGCTCGGTCCGGTCACTGTCACGATCTCCGGCCCCGCACTGTACGCGCCCAAGCCAGTGACCCTGTCTCCGCAGGGATCAGGGGGAAGCTACGGCGCCCTCATTTCCTCGCTGCCGGCCGGCAGCAACTACACGTTCACGGTCAGCGCCAGCGACACAAGCAACGTCCTGGCCTACGTCGGACAAGCGACCAATGTCGCTATCTTGCACAATCACGTGACCACGGTGGCCATCACGGCCCAATCCGTCAATGCTCCCGCTGACTTCGTAAACACCGTCCCGGTCATCGATTCGCTGGTGGTCTCATCCACCAACATCGCTCCGGGAGCGACCATCACCGCGAAGGTCCAGGCCCACGACGACCAGGTCAAGGACACCATCACCTACGCGTGGTCGGCCAATCCTGCCGGCGCGGGCTTCTCCGCCCCCACCGCCGCCACCACGACCTGGACCGCCCCCGCCAGCGAGGGCGACGTAACGCTCACTATCCAGGTGAAGGACAATCACGACGCCACCACGTCGGCGTCCATCGTGATCCACGTGTCCAACGCCAATGGCACGGGTCAGGCCGACGTCAATGTCAAGTTCAACAACTGGCCCGTGGTCAGCGATGTCCTTGCCACGCCCGGCTGGATCACCCTGGGCGCGCCTACCGGACTGTCGGTGACGGCCAGCGATGCCGATGGCGACGCGCTCACCTACCTGTGGAGCACCGGCACTACCTGCGCTGCGGGAACCTTCACCAGCGCGAGCTCGGCCACGCCTTCCTTCACGCTGTCGGCCTCTGCGACCGACACGTACTGCGAGTTCGACGTGGCAGTCAGCGACGGCCACGGCGGTACGACTCACGGCACCTTGTACCTCCCGGTGGGAGCGCCTGTCTCCATCATCGCGCCGGCCATCGTCGACGCCGCGCAATCAGCCTTGGTGGTTGATCCTTCCGCGACGGTTGCGTTCTCTGTCGAGGCGATGGACCCGCAGGCGGGCACCATGACCTTCGTGTGGTCGACGTCGGCCGGCTCGCTTTCCGGGCAGTCCGACACCGGCACCACCTCGCAAGTGAGCCTGACCGCGCCTGCCACCGGGTCGACAGACCTGGTCGTGTCCGTGGTTGTGACCGACGCGGTTGGCGCCAGCAAGAAGTACGACTTCTCCGTGCACACGGCCGCTCTGGCCAGCGTCTGCACTCCTCCCACGTCCTCGGCCTGGAAATTCGGCGTGATGTCGGACACGCAATGGACGACCGCGGATCCAGCTAGTCAGAACCCGACCACAGTTGCCGTTTCGATCATCGATCAGCTGAACCCGCTGTTCATCCAGGCAGGTGTCAAGTTCGTCATCCAGGTGGGTGACCTTGCCGACACCGGCAACGACGCCGACGAAACCGTGCGCGCCCAGGCCGCTCAGCAGCTTTACGACGCTGGCATCGGCTTCTTCCCGATGCGCGGCAACCACGAAACCTATGGCACGGGTAACAGCTTCTCCATCCCGATTCTTCAGACGCTCTACCCGCAAACACGTGGTCTGAGCCAGACCTTCGGTGCCACCAACTTCAGCAGCCCGACTTCGGTCAGCACCGAGCTGGATGGTATGAGCTATTCGTTCGACTACAACAACGCCCGCTTCGTCATCGTCGATCCCTGGGTGACGCCGAGCGTGGACATCTCGCAGGCAGGCTACGACTTCGGCTACTCGATCACGCAGCAGCAGCCGTGGATCAGCAGCCGGCTCGACAAGAGCACGCGCGGCACCGACCATGCCTTCGTGTTGTCCCACCAGCCGCTCATGGCGGAGAGCCACCAGGACACCATGTTCCAGGGCTACACCAACGCCAATCCCGACATGCAGAATGCCTTCTATGCCAGCCTGCAGAGCAACAACGTCAAGTACTTCCTGGCCGGCCACGACCACATGAACCAGCATTCGATCATCGCCAGCCCCGACGGTCTGTCGAGCGTGCATGAGCTCATCGGCGCCTCGGACAGCAGCAAGTTCTACACGCCCAAGGCAACGAACAATGCGACCTGGTACGGGCAGAAGGTGCGTGAGACCGCTGTGGCCCAGGAGCTCTACACGGTCGGCTACTACATCTTCACGGTGGATGGACCGAACATGACGGTGGACTTCTACTCCGACACGCACGGCAACTGGCAGTCGGACGCCAGCTACCCGATGGGTGCCGGGAACGCCGCCTATCCTATCAACGTCACGCCGGTCCTCACCTTCGCCAAGAAGCAGACCTGGGGTTACAGCTCGAACGGAACCGAGTACCTGGTGGCCGAGGGCGCTTCCTACCCCACCACGCCCTTCACCTTCTCCGGCACCACGGCGCAGTTCCTGGCCGGAAAGAACACCAGCACGGCGACGGACTTTATCAGCCGCGCCCTTACCCATGCCGTGGACATCGGGTGGGATGCCCCCACCTGCGCCACATCAAGCGCCATCCTGTCCTTGTGGGGCACGGCGGACATTGGCAGCAGCAGTGGCGACACCATCGCCCTGTCGATGTCCTTTGACCGCAACAGCGTCAGTGATGCCACGTTGGTCAGTGGCAACTTCGGCCTGGCCGCGGTGGACAGCGCGGGCAACCTGACCGGCGCTGTCGCGCAAGACGTGGGTGGAACGCCGAACTTCGTGTTCGGTCCCTGGAACGCGAGCTACACCCTCGGCACCTACGGCGTCGACCCCGACACCAACACCGTGTGGGCCGTCGTGAATCACGCCGGTCGCTTCGCCGCTGGCCGGTTCTAAAGAGCAGCAGCAGCAAGTAGCCTGGAAATCCGACGCGGCCCTGGCGCATTCATTGGTGCCAGGGCCGAATTCATTATTGCGGCGCTCTACCAGCCGGCTGGGTATAGGGATCTCAGCGAACGATAGGTGCGGTTCCCCAATTGCGCCGCTCAATCCGCGCTTTCGGTTCGTACGTCCAGCCGCGAGCGACACGAAGCTGCTCGAGAACGTTGGTCCCGAACAAGATCGGAGCCGCAGCCGCACCGATCCATCGTCCCATTCCTCCGCATTCGGCGTTGATCTGCCGCCGGAGCGACTTCACCTGCTGGCGAGCAGACGGTCTGTTTTCCAGCGCAAGCCTGTACTCCATCGCTCGAAGGCTCGCATCCATGATGTGTTTGTATACGAGCCTTTCCCGGTGAAATCGGCGGCTCACCCGGGGATCGGGGTGTTGCGAATATCTTCGCCAGCCGGCGAGCATGGTCTTGAATAGCCGGTAGACGCTGGAGCCGTTCCTTTCGTAGTCGCGACGAAATGCCCAGTCAAGCAGCAGCTTGGACTCGTCCCGTGAGATCTTGGGATGCCGGAAGTTGAACTTGAACTGTCCATGGATGTCGGCGTACGGAACCTCGGGAAGCAGGGATCCTTCTCGCAGGCTCTTCTCATGGAGAGGTGTTCCCGGCATCGGCGTGTAGAGCATGAACTGATGGAAATCCGTCTCGTGAGAGATGGCATACTCGATCTCCTCCCGCACGTTTTCGACCGTATG
>Ga0182017_10001072_pt1 | contig 21430 bp, 19 predicted proteins | sample 712E3DmetaG_FD_120492 | JGI IMG/M metagenome (GOLD analysis project Ga0182017, IMG submission 120492) | Permafrost microbial communities from Stordalen Mire, Sweden - 712E3D metaG | ecosystem: Environmental > Terrestrial > Soil > Wetlands > Permafrost | place: Sweden: Stordalen | collected... | reverse complement strand
GCGACGAGCCGAGTCTGGGCCATCCGGCGTCATACGGTTGCATTCATCTCGCCGCAAACGATTTGATTCCGCTCTTCGATAAACTGCCCAGTGGCACGCTCGTGTGGATTGAGCGTTGAAGCGGCATCTTGTTCTGGTGGTATAGCTTGGTGGTGCGAGGCTACTGACGAGCCGGCTATGGAGTGCGGTGACATGTCACCGCTTTCCAAAGCGGCGACATGTCGCCGCACTCCAAAATCTTCGGCTCGCGGGAATCCGTCTCCGCAGACTGCTTCGCCGGGACAGACGCTCGCCCCACCAGTTTCCGCCAAACTGATCCGCTACCACTTAGTTCAACACGTGAGGATAATTCGCGTCATACTTCGTGCCACCCACACCGCCAACATTGCACTGTGGCGGTATGCCCATGCTGCCTATGGTATAGCTGCCGTCAAAGCCGCCGGTGGGATTTAACGGGCAAACCACAGAGGTCAGACTGCCGTTGGCACCATGTCCCAGATAAGGCTGAATATCAGAATCTACCGGCGTATCATTTATCATCTTGCCCTGTTCCATCGCCCATTGCTGCTTGGCACCGTTAATCTGGCGCAGGTTATTGATACAGGTGTTCATTTGGGCTTGTGAGCGCGCGGAGTAGTAGTTGTAAACCGCCATCCCAGCCAGGAGGCCGATAATGGCCACCACAATCATGATTTCCACCAGTGTGAAACCTGCTTTGCAGGAGGTCTTAATTTTCATAATACCATTTTTCCCATTCTGGCACGGTGCGAACTTTGCAACAAGCAGGTTATTTGTAAATTCAGCACCTTCGCTTACGTTGGTATCACTGGTTCGCATGCATAGGATCTAACACAGAGTCTTGCCCGCATAATGTCCCATCCGTGTGTCCCCCAAATACCAAAGGTTATCCGACAGACCAGAAAAAAGATTACTTGTCCCGGCTGTTACTCTGTTGAAACCAAAAAGGCCTGAAGCATGAACTTCAGGCCCCTTGAATTTACACTGTCAACCAAACTCGTTTAGTTCGGCAACACGTGTTTATAATTACCACCCGCATCTCCGGTGGGTAGTATTCGGCAGGCCGGTGCCGTGGAAACGTTGCCGATCGTGTAACTGGTGGCAAAAGTCTTTGCCGTATCAAGTGGACAAAGAATGACGGGTGTAACACTGCCAGCACGGCCAAGGTAAGGTCCAATGTCGGCTGCAACAGGTGAGGCCAATGCCGATTGCCCTTTTTCCATTGCCCACTCTTGTTTGGCGCCGTCAATCTGACGCATGTTGTTGATGCAGGTATTCGCTTGCGCACTACTGCGAGCCCTGATGAAGTTGGGAATCGCGATTGCAGCCAACAGGCCGATAATGGCCACCACAATCATGATTTCCACCAGTGTGAAACCCGCCTGGCGGAAGGTTTTGGTTTTCATAATATCCCCTTCTAAAAAAGGCCTGAAGCATGAACTTCAGGCCTCTTGAATTTACACTGTCAACCAAACTCGTTTAGTTCGGCAACACGTGTTTATAGTTACCACCCGCATCTCCGCCGGGCAGTATTTGGCAGACCGGTGCCGTGGAAACGTTGCCGATCGTGTAACTGGTGGCAAAAGTCTTTGCCGTATCAAGTGGACAAAGAATGACGGGTGTAGTAGCACCAGCACGGCCAAGGTAAGGTCCAATGTCGGCTGCAACAGGGACGGCCGCTGCCGATTGCCCTTTTTCCATTGCCCACTCTTGTTTGGCGCCGTCAATCTGACGCAGGTTGTTGATGCAGGTATTCGCTTGCGCACTACTGCGAGCCCTGATGAAGTTGGGAATCGCGATTGCAGCCAACAGACCGATAATGGCCACCACAATCATGATTTCCACCAGTGTGAAACCCGCTTTGCGGGATGTATTGATTTTCATAACTATTTTCCCATTCTTTTGCGGCGTGAACTGCGCAACAGGCGGGTTATCTATGATTTCAGTTTTGTTCACTTATTGCCTGCTGCAACCGCATCTTATTAAACTAGCAACATCAATGCCATGAGTCAGAATAGACAAATACCGTTCTTTAGCAAGCCGCCACCAGCAATTTTACGACATTTAACCGTGTTTTTGGGCCATGGCAGCCGGAGCGTCTGGATTTGGCGCACAATGTAACATTCCTGGACACCATAAAAAATCAGCAAGGTAGCGCAGCCGTCCCGGCTGCCCCCCCCCCCGGCCTTTCCCCTTTTCTCCATGCAGGCGGGGACGCCTGCGCTACTTTTCCATTTCGTCAATCACTCGACTTCACGCATTAATTTGTTACGTTTGAACCGTGAGTTTTGCCGCCGAATTCAATTCGCTGCCTGTGCAATCCCTCTTGCGGCAGTCGTTGGATACCCATGCCGATTCTGTCCGCAAAAGTTTGACGAAATCGAAATTGTCACTGACGGATTTCGCGCACTTGATTTCTCCGGCAGCTTCGGAATTTATCGAAACCCTGTCACAGCGGTCGCATCAATTAACGCAGCAGCGTTTCGGCAAAGTGATTCGCCTTTTCGCGCCGTTGTATCTTTCCAACGAGTGCATCAATAATTGCCAGTATTGCGGCTTTTCCCGCGACAACCCGATCCTGCGCGTGACGCTCACGGTGGACGAAGTGGTGCGCGAGGCGCGCGCGCTCCGCGAACAAGGCTTTCGCAACATCCTGCTTGTGGCAGGCGAACATCCGAAATTTGTCTCGACCACGTATCTGCGCGAATGTGTCGCAGCGCTGCACGCGGAAGTGCCGGGTGTGTCGCTTGAAATCGGACCTTTGGAAACGGCGGATTATTATCCGCTCGTCGGGGCGGGTGCGGACGGGCTGGTGGTTTATCAGGAAACTTATGACCGCGGCATTTACGCGGAAATGCACACTGCCGGGCCGAAACGGGATTTCGATTGGCGGCTCGAAACGCCCGAACGCGCCTACGCGGCGGGATTTCGACGGCTTGGCATTGGCGCGCTTTATGGATTAGCGGATTGGCGATACGAAGCCATTTGCGTCGCGGCACACGCGGATTATTTGCTGCGGAATTGCTGGAAGGCGCAGTTGACGATTTCGCTGCCGCGGCTGCGACCGTGTGCAGGCGAATTCCAGCCGCCCGCGCACATGACCGACCGCGACCTGGCGCAACTGGTCTGCGCGCTGCGGCTGATGTTTCCCGATATCGGCCTCGTGCTTTCGACGCGCGAACCGGCGAAGCTGCGCGACGGGCTGATTCCACTGGGTATCACGATGATGAGCGCGGGCAGCCACACCGAACCGGGCGGTTACACCGGCGCTGGCCGGGAAAAACTGCACCAGACCGTGCGCGGACGAATCGTGGAACTCGGCGCACCTGTGTCGCCGAAGCTGAATAGCGAAGGCGCAAGCGAATGGGTAAAAGCCGGCTCGCGGGGACGCTCGCCCCACCAAAATCATGTGACGAATGCGACTGGACAATTTCAAATTGCCGACGAGCGTTCATCGCAGGAAGTGGCGGATTTGATTCACCGCCTTGGTTACGAGCCTGTGTGGAAGGATTGGGATGCGGCGTTGACGGCCTGACTTTATGCTGAACCACAAAGACACGAAGGCACAAAGTTTATTGCAGATTAGTGTCTTTGTGCCTTTGTGGTAAAAAATTATGTTTGTCACCGCCAATGGGAAGCAAACCGAGGCGAAGCTGCCGTGCTCGATTGAGGAGTTTCTGGTCGCGCAAAAGCTGTTGCCGCGCAGCGTGGTCGTGGAGCACAACGGCGAGGCGGTCGCGCCATCGGAATTTTCCAAGCGTCAGTTGAACACGGGCGACAAATTGGAAATCGTGAAAATTGTCGCCGGTGGATAATGGGAGGGACGCCATGTTGGCGTCCCTAATTCAAGTTTGGGACGACGGCACGCCGTCCCTCCCAAATCGAGTCTTTACGCTTTCGGTTTTGGCGGCTGGGCTTAAGCTGTGGTCATTATGGATTGGCTGACCAACTTGATCTGGCAGGATGGGAAATTTCTCGGCACCGATTGGACTGCTTGGATGATTTTTTGGAATGTAATCGGCTGGTCGGGCAACGCCGTTTTTTCCTCCCGGTTTCTTGTTCAATGGTATGCAACTGAAAAGAAGAAACAGGTGGTGGTTCCGACCCTCTTCTGGTGGTTGAGCCTTCTTGGTTCGCTGCTATTGCTTTCGTTTGCCTTGTTTTACGACAAACATTATGTCGTCATCTTCGCCTACGCGTTCACATGGATTCCCTACACCCGGAATTTGATTATTCACCGTCGTTACAAGGAAGCGCACACGGATTGTTCCGGCTGCGGGAAGAGCTGTCCACCGCAGTCAAATTTCTGTCCGAATTGCGGCGCAAAATTGTCAGCGGCTATTTCTTAACCGGCGGATTGGGGGCAACGGGATTAGTCAGCGGAATTCCGTATTTTATTAAAATAGGTTGGAAATCCGGATGCATCTGCCCGTAAGCAACGAGTTGCGGAATTAATTTTTCCACGATGGGTCTTGTTTGGTTGAATGCATTCACCACCTGCATCGCTTGCGGCTTATTGGCATCAATTTCATTCCCGGTGACGCGGGATTGATACCACAAATAAACCGTGAGCGTGCCACTCACCACAATAAGCGCCAGCAACAGCGTGAAGACCTGCCGTTGCAAGGCTGCAATTTGATTCGCCGGTTCGGTTGGTTGGAGAGAATCCATTTCAGATTCGTTCATGGCAATCAGTGGGCGGCAGGTTTTGAAACCAGGGGTTGAAGGATGCGATTGATGTCCGGATGTGTCTTGCCGTATTCGAAGCAATTATTGAAAAAGGCCTGTTCACGCAGAAGTTCCGTGGCGCGATTTGCCACCAAACGCATTTCACGCGTGTGGTTAATCGTTTTCAGGGCAAAAACCACGCCCAGGAGCACAAGAACGCCCAGGATAAAAGTCAGAACCGTGTTTGTCGTTTCGCATTTCATAATGAGTCCGGCAAGCTTAACGAATCGGCAAAGGTTGTTCAACGCGTTTTCGCGATGAAAATTTCATTCACATCAGCGTTGGTGACAAGGTCAACGTCGAGATGTCACCTTATGATCTGAACAGGGCGCGCATCACCTGCCGGCATTCGTGACACGCGGAATTCGTTAAAAATCCGTGTTCATCCGCTCGCCTCGGCGTAGCTTGGCGAAGCCGGGTGTCCATCCATCTTCCGCAGTGTTGCTACGGAGGACAGGTTCGTGGTTAAATTCGCCCCATGCGAATCCACTTCTTCGGCGCGACACGCACGACCACCGGCTCGATTTATCTGCTCGAGATCAATGGCAAACGGTTGTTGCTCGAATGCGGCCTCTTTCAAGGCCGCCGCGAGGAATCCATCCAGCGCAACTGCCGTTTCCCGTTCGACCCCAGGCAGGTGGACGCGGTCGTTTTGAGCCATGCCCACATTGACCACGCGGGCAACCTGCCGAACCTGTGCAAACAGGGTTACACCGGCGACATTTACTGCACGTTCGCCACGCGCGACCTGTCCGGCATCATGCTCGTGGATTCCGCGCGAATCCAAAGGGATGACGCGGCATTTATTTCCAAAAAGCGCGCGAAACAAAAATTACCGCCGGTCGAACCGCTTTACTCCGAGACCGACGCCGAGCAGGCGCTCAAACAATTTGTCGCCTTTAATTACGACCGCCCATTTCCCGTGCTCGACGGTGTGACCGTCACGTTCCGCGACGCCGGGCACATTCTCGGCTCGGCGCAGGTTGTCCTGGACATCCGCGAAAACGGGCGGGGATTCCGCTATCTGTTCAGTGGCGATGTGGGCCGTGGCAATGATGAAATTCTCCGCGATCCGGAGGCGGTGGAAAACGTGGATTATCTGCAAATCGAATCCACTTACGGCGGGCGCGAACATTCCATCCGCACGGACGCCGATGAAACCGTTGGCCGGCTCGTGTTGGAAACGTTGAAGCGAAACGGCAAGGTCATCATTCCGGCGTTTTCCGTCGGGCGCACGCAGCAGATTGTTTACGTGCTGAACCAACTCACGCTCGCGGGGAAATTGCCGCGCGCGCCGATTTTTGTGGACAGTCCGTTGAGCGTGAACGCCACGGAAATTTACCGGCTGCATCCGGAATGTTTTAACGACACGATCAACAAATTTCTGCATGAAAAGGCGAACCCATTTGGCATGGAAAACCTGACTTACATCCGCGAGATGGCCAATTCGATGAAGCTGAACAATTTGAAGGAAGCCGCCATCATCATCAGCGCCTCGGGCATGTGCGAAGCCGGCCGCATCCGGCACCATCTCAAAAACCACATCGGCAACCCTGACAATTTGATTTTATTCATCGGTTATTGCGCGGAACACACGCTCGGCGCGCAAATCGTGGCCGGACGGAATCCAGTCAACATCTTTGGCGAACCACAGGCGGTACGCGCCAAAATCGTTTCGCTGGACACCTATTCCGGCCACGCGGACAAAAATGAATTGAAGCAATACGTCCAAAAAATGTCCGGCGACATCAAAAAAATCTGCTGCGTCCATGGCGAGGAATCGCAATGCCTGGCCCATGCCGAGACGCTGCGCGCGATGAAACCGAAGGCCGAAGTCATCGTTCCAGAATACAAACAGGTGGTGGAGATTTGATTACCGAACCATTTTGGCAGTCCAGCTTGTCAACACGATGAGCATCAAACGACAATCTTTGTGGAACATGGCGCCGATGTTGGTCACTGCGGCAATGGGCTTTGTTTCGTTGCCATTGTCCCGCCGCTATTTGGGCGATGACATGTTCGCACTGTGGTGTTACGTCATCTCCTTTGGTGGCATGTTCGGGTTTGCTGACCTTGGCTTGGGTGTGGCGGTGGGACGTTACATCGGCGTCGCACTGGGGAAAAATGATCAGGAAGCGGTGCGCGGCTACTGGGGCACGGGCAATTTGATCATCATTCCGTTTTTGATGTTGATGACGGTGACATTTGTCGGCCTCGGGGCTTGGCTTGGTCCAAAGTGGTATAATGTGTCACCCGCACATGCCAACCTTCTCCGCGCGTGTTTTGTGGCGGGCGGGTGCGGACTTTTCTTCGGTTACTACTCGCAATATTGGAACATTCTGACGCAGGCGCATCTCGATTTTAAGTTCATCGGCGTTTTGCGCACGACCACTGCCTTATTGCAGGTTATCCCGGCGCTGGTGTTGGCATATCTGACCCAAAATCCGCTGGTGGTCGCCTCGTGGGGCGCGCTGATTGCGCTGCTGGAGCTGGGCATATTCGTGTGGCATGGGCGCAAAAATTACCAGCTCGGCTTTAATTTTCGAACGGCAAGCTTTGCCCGCGCACGCGAAATGGCAGCCTACATCGGGAAAAATTTTTTCGGGCTGATCGTAGGCTCGACCTTCAGCCAGATTGACCGGCAGATTCTGGGCAGGTTCTCACCCCATGCTGATTATAATAACTATACGTTTGCAGGGAATATAGGCAACCGGCTGCAATCCCTAAGTGTCGCGGTCATGGGACCCGTTTTTTACAACACGACTCGCGCGGCGGGCGGAGCACGCAATGCCTCGGCATCGGCGATTTACAACGAAACTTTTTCTTTCGTGTTTGAATGGTACCTGCTTGCGGCCATTTGGGTCGGACTGTGGCATCCGGTGCTGGTTCGATTTTGGCTCGTTCACACCATGGGAATGGAACTGGGGCAACAAACCGCTTTGCAAGTTGCGCCGCTGCTCACGCCGCTGGTTGTTGCGTGCTGTATCAGTGCCATCGCCAATATTTCCGGCGCGCAGTTGGCCTCGATCAACCGCTTGGGCGCGGCCATTGGTTTCACCGCCACCGCGGGCGTACTGGCTACTGCGGGCGTGTGGATGGGATGGCATGTTGCGGGCATTGTTGGTGCGGCTTACGGTTTTCTGTTCAGCCGCGTTGCCTACCTCGCCCAGGATTTGTTCACGGTTCATTTGATAAAAGCCGGTGGCTGGCTGGACCTCCACACGTGGTTGAAAATCGGCGCGCAAGGCATGGTCGGAGCCGTTTTCGCATTGAGCTATCTCTTGTTCCAGTCCGATTCGTATTGGCTGCTGATTCCCGCCGCGTTACACGGGGGTCTGACGGCGGCGTGGCTTTTGCGCCATTCGGCGCGCAAATTCATTGCCAGCGCCTGGCAAACAACCGAATGACCTCAAGCAAGCGACAGTATCCAAGCCAATGAAAATTATTGTTTTCCCGAATAATCTCGGCTACGGCGGCACTGAAAAAGCGGCCTGCCGTTGGGCGTGGGGTTTGAAGAAACGTGGACATGATGTGACCGTCCTGTCCTTGGCCGACGGCCCGCGCCGCACCGACTTGGAACAACACGGCGTGCCGCTGAAAATTCTCCGACCTGATGCCGCCGAAATTGCCGGCGCGTTGCGCGAGATTTCACCCGAAGTTATCCATGCTCATGTCGAAGATTTTCTCCGCCTATCGCTGAAACTGTTGCCCGGGAAAATTCCAGTCGTTCAAACCAATGTCTTTGGCCGTCTGGAAAACCAGAAAGAAGACGCATGGACGGATTTCAGGTTGTTCATCTCCTGGACAAGTTGCGTGCAGGCGGCCCGCCGATCGTTCAGGAAATTGGATGAAGACTTTTTCCGCCGCGCCAGCGTGGCGGTTTATCCAGTGGACCCGGTGGACCCGCCGTCCGCCACCGACATTGGCGCGTTCCGAAAACAACTGGGTGTATCCGACGACGAGGTTTTGTTTGGCCGGTTCTCGCGGCCTGAACCGAACAAATGGACGAACTTGGCCTTGGATGCGTTCCGGCTGGCCCTGCGGCGCAACCAAAAAATAAAACTGCTGCTGCGCGAACCGCCGCCGGCGGTCGCCGAGCGATTACGCGTGTCGCCGGATGCGGATCGTTTTGTCATTCTGCCTGCCACGTCCGACGCCGATGAACTACGCCTGACGATGGCCGCGCTGGATTTGGTGCTGCACACGTCTTCGATCGGTGAAAGCTTCGGCTACGGCATCGCCGAACCGATGAATCTGGGCAAGCCGGTCATCACCCATTCCGTCCCGTGGTGCGATCAGGCGCAGATCGAGCTGGTGAGGCATGGTGAATGTGGTTTCGTGGCGAGCACCGCCGCCACCATGGCGGACGCGATATTGACGCTGGCTGACGACCACGCATTGCGGGGCAGGATGGGAACAAAAGCGCGGCAACACATTCGTGCGCTGGCGGATCCGGAAACATCCATTGCTCGGCTGGAGGCCGTTCTGCGTGCCACCGTGGAAAAGCGCGGTAATCCGTTTGCCGCCGAAGATTTGGAACAGGCAAAATACGCCGCCGCTTATCTCGACGCGCAACAGTTCGGCCATTCTTTGCTTGAACAACTCGCCCTGCGCCCGTTTTATTACCGCGTGCGGTTTCACCAGTTCAGAAGGAAAACTAAAAAACAAGCGTCAGTTTGATATAGCCTTGGAACAATGTCTTAAATCATGCCGCGAATTTTTTATACTGCCCGACGGCTCAATTCCATTTTGCGCGGCTTTCCAAAGCTCGCCCAAAAACTGGATTCCATTTGTGTAGAGTATCATCATATACAGGAAAATTTCAGTTGCGACATTAATACAAATGGTGAACGCTGGCTTTTACAAACACTGGCCGGCCGGAATTTATTGCAGAACAATATATTCGATGTTGGCGCAAATCACGGCGATTGGACGGCACTGGCATTGAAGGAAAATCCTGCCGCAAAAATCCACTGTTTTGAGATTTGTCCGCCAACTTTCCAAAAACTTTTCGCGCATCTTGCTGACAAGGGGGAAAATGTCGTGCTAAATCCGTTTGGTCTGTCGGATATGTCGGGGGAGGTGAAAATTAATTATTACCCGGATGGTGACTTTTTAAGCACGCTATTCGGTGGTTTATATGATCGAAAAGTGGAGGCATTAAATGTCCGGGTCATGCGCGGCAAGGATTATTGCTCCAGTCTTAATATCAAGAAAATGGATTTTCTAAAATTGGATGTGGAAGGGGCCGAACACCTTGTGCTGTGGGGTTTTGATGATCTCTTGACGCCAACCAGTGTGCCGGTGGTGCAATTCGAGTATGGCATGGTCAATATCCTGACCAAATTCTTGTTGCGAGATTTTTACCAGTTTTTTGAAGGCCGTGGCTATCAGGTCGGGAAATTGTTTCCGGAATCGGTCAGGTTCAGGCCATACCGTTTCGAGGATGAGGATTTCCACGGCCTAAATTACGTTGCTGCGAGCCCTCAAATCGCCCCTTTGCTTGCAAAGAAAAACATTCACTGACCAGTCCGGTCATTCTTTGCTTGAACAACTCGCCCTGCGCCCGTTTTATTACCGCGTGCGGTTTCATCAATTCCGGAACACTGTCCGGTCGTGATTCCGGTTGTCTGCGAATTAAACATCAGTCAACATCGCGCCAAAATCACAAAACTGGATTGACCGGAATTTTATGACCGAAAAACCATACAACCCCGCCGTTTGCAATATCTGCGGGAGCACCCAATACAGGCAGGTGCATTATTTCAAAGAATGGAATTCCGGACGCGACCCGGTGCGCGATGTTTTCATCATCCAATGCAAGAATTGCAAAGTGCGCCGCCGGATGCCGGAAATTGTGAACGATTACGAGGCGCAATACCACGCTCCGTATGTAGAGCAAGGGCAGGCCATCCATCCGCACCAGCTTCATCACTTTGCGGATTTAATGACCGCCCGGTTGCGCCAGTTTGAAGCCAAGAATGTCAAATTTCTTGACGTAGGCTGCTCAACCGGGCGGGCGTTGCGGTTGGCTGCGACAATGGGGTTTGAGGTGACCGGTTTGGATTATTCACGCTGGGCGGTTGAACACTGTGCAAAACTGGGATTTGCCACACGCCACGGCAGTCTAATGGGGCAATGGCAGGAATCGGAGTTGTTCGATGTCATTCATTGTTGTCACACGATTGAACATGTTCCTGATCCAGTCGCTTATTTTCAAGAAATGTATCGGCTGCTCAAACCGGGCGGACATCTCATGCTGGCGTGCCCCAATTACGCCTCCCTGCCGCGACTGTTACAGCGTCAAAAGTGGATTTGGTGTCTTGATTCGCATCTCTGGCAATTTAGTCGCGGGCAGATTAGAAAATTGTTGGTGGCCCAGGGCTTTACCATCGTTTCCGCGCGAACCCATCACGGGTTGACCCCGAACAACCGTTGGAAAAAGCGGGCGCTGGATATCAGCGCGGCGCTCGGCTTTGCCGACGGACTTAACATCATCGCCCTGCGACCCTGAACATGCCTGCCATTTCCCTAGTCGTTTGTCTTTACCGGGAAGGCGATTTGCTGGCGCGGCTGCTCCAGCACGCGGCGGGATGCTATGATGATCTGGTGGTCGTTCACGACGGAGCGGAGGACGCGACGGCCGGTCGTTCAAAAGAAGCAGAGAAGCAACCGGCCATCAACTACAGCGACTTGAAAACCGACACGCCGTTACCTGGCGGATACCGCAAGCCGGATTCGTTGCCACGCGTGGGCGGCATTCATGAATTGGTGAAGCGTCATGGCGGTCGCTATTACGAAGGACCGCGCGCGTTTCAACAGGAACCACACTGGCCGTTCGCGTGGTGGCAGGCGAGGCACGACTGGATTTTGCGGCTGGATGCCGATGAGTTTCCCAGCGACGAATTGAAACAGTGGTTGCAGGCCTTCCGGCATGGGCCGGAGCCGGCACCGGACGTTTCCGGCTACACCTGCATCTGGCCGCTTTGGAGCGGAAAGCGGGCGACGCCGGGCAAATGGCCGGACGGACGCATTTTTCTCATCAACCGCCATCGCGTGCGGTTCTTCGGAATGGTCGAGCAAGTGCCCGTGCCGGACGGACGATTCACACCGCTCGAACTGGTGTTGCACCATCAGCCCAAGCGCAAATCGCATGGCTATAGGAATCTGATTTTTCGCAAACAAGCTTACCATTGGCGCCACGTCATCGCTCTCTCGCTTCTCGGAAAACCAACTGACCTGCCATGCTGGCGCTGGTCCAACACGGATTGGCCGCCGGGTTGGCGGGAGATTGTGGAAAGGCCCGTTAGAACTGGATTCAAGCGCCTCTTGTTCACACCGTATGCGATGCTTCGCATTTTTCTGCGTCATCGACTCTATAAATTGATTTATGGGGCGCCGGGAGGCGGGCTGAACCACTTTTTGATTTGTGTGGAAGTGGCGAGGCTGAAACGGAAACGAATGCTCGTCCAACCTGCAAAGTGATTTTTTATGCCACGCACACCCGCCCATCCTCTGGCAAAGCATCCGCTGGACGATCTGCCCAAGAACTTCAAATGTTCCGCGCCGACCAGCCACCGCACTTTTCTCAACACCTTGATGTTGGAAGCCTCCCTGAAACAATGTGGCGTCTTTGTCAAAGGCGTCACACTGGATGTGGGCTGCGGACGCAAGCCCTATGAAAAAACCTTCTTTGCCGGCGCGGAAAAATATGTGGGCATGGATTACCTCACCGACCGCTCACACCCGGACGTGGTTGGCTCCGCCACCGACATCCCGCTGGGCGATGCCAGCTTTGACACCGTGGTCTGCACCGAGGTTTTGGAACACGTTCCCGACCCGTTGCGGGCGCTCCGGGAAATGTATCGCGTATTGAAGCCCGGCGGGTATTTGATCTTGAGCACGCCGATGTATTGGCCGCGCCATGAGATGCCGTATGATTATTTCCGGTATCCCTACGACGGCCTGCTGCACTTGATCAACACCAGCGGGTTTGAACTGGTGCAATTGTTCAACCGCGGCCGTTCCTACGTCTTCATCGGCCAGATCATCCAGCATACGCAACCCATCGTCGCCCAACCGGTCAACTGGCTCATCAATCGCTTCTTCCTCTGGTGTGATTTGCACTTAAAACATGATATCCACACACTCGGTTGGACGTTTGTTGCCAGAAAACCGGAAGCTACAGCACAGCCTTTATCCTAATTTCGAAACCTTGCAGCCACTCTCCGTAACGCACGCATCGGCAGGGAAAAGTAAATGGAATTCCCGGCGGTCAGCGGCGCGGTGATCTTCCAGCTTTGGGGCCAGGCGGACGGCGGCGCGGCGGTTGCCGGCAAGGCCGCCAGCCACCGGTCGGTCATTGCTTCCACGGAAAATTTCATTTTTACCCGCTCGCGCGAGGCGGCGGATTTAGCGGCCAGTTCATCGCGGTGCTCGTGCAGGTGAACGATTGCTCGGGCGTAGCCAGCCACGTCATCCACTGGCACGAGAATACCGGTGGTTTTGTCTACCATTTCTGGGATGCCTGCAGGTAAATCGCTGACCACAGGCACGAGGCCATATCCCATCGATTCAACCACGCATAGTCCAAAACCCTCGTAATCCGATGTGAGCAGACAAATGTCATGTTGTTTCAGCAATGCTGGCACATCTGCGTAGCGCACCGGGCCGGCAAAGGAAACGGTCTGGTTGGGCGAAACCGGTTTTAGGTTCGCCTCCAGAAAACCGCGCTCCCCGCCTTCGCCGGCAATCGTCCAGTGGAAGGAAATTCCCGCCGCGCACAGTTGCCGCAGGATTTCCGGGAAGAGCCGGACGCGTTTTTGCTCCTGCTCCAGCCTTCCGAGATAAAGAATACGCAACGGCGCGGTGAAATCGCGCGCGGGCAATTCTGTGTCCAGGCACATCGGCACGCCGTAGGCCAGATATGCCACCGGCACGCGGGCAAATTCCGGCATGGCGGCGGCCTTTTGTCTCATGGTTTGCGAAACCATTGCCGCCAAATCCATCCACGGCGTGTAAAGCCGCATCATGTCATAAACAATCGGGTCATCCGACTGCCCCATGCCGATGCGGAAAATGCCCGGCGGCAGGTAGCGCAGCACTTCAAAGGACACAGGACCAAGATTGGCCACCACCACGGTGGGTTGAAACGCGGCCAGCCGCTGCAAAACCTGGCGCAACCGGTCTTCAAAAATCAATCGTCGTTCATTCCAGACCTGGATGGGAATATTCAACCGTTGGAAATCCGCCGCCAGCGGGTTTTCCCGCTCAAAGCTGAACACCCCGGCGGGAACGCCGCGGCGGATGAATTCACCGGCCAGATTGCAAAGGAAGGTTGTACTCCCCCCCAGCTTCAAACCTCCGGTGACAAACGCCACCCTGTGCGGTGAGGAGGAGGAAACGTCTTGCATCGGATTTTTTGATTATTGAAAATCAACCCTTAATGCAAGTTGTTTTGGCAACTCCCGCAGCCTGGTATCTGCGCAATACGGCCAGGGCCTTTGTGAATAGCGCCTGCGCCGGTATCAACGGCAGGAAGGCAAGAACAACCGCAGCCGTTAAGTGATTTTTGATTTCAGCCGGTTTATCCTCCAGGCAATGCTCTGAGCCGCGCGTTTTTTCAATAATTGAATCCGCCTTCCGAATGTCAGGGGGAGATTTTGGTGGAGGTATGAAGCGTGTTTGTAAGTCGCGCGAAGATAACCGCGGCAACGCATCCAGGAATCCACGCGTTTTTCAAACAGTTCTCCGCAGTAATCCGGATAGCGTGCGGACGCGGGATGTGAATAGTTGTAAATCGGCTTTCTGAAATCCTGCACGCGGATGAAGTAACACTGGTCGGAAAAACCAAAGCCTTTGAAGAAATCGTCGGTCTCTTCCGATGATTCGCTCTTCGCTTCCACAGAATTCCTGTCCCACAAAAGATTAGCCACCTTAACGCGTTCGTCTTCGGTTAACACGCGGATGGCTTTTGGAACCCATGCGCAACGCTCGGCGGGAATGCAGTCACCGGTAAAATGGAGCAAAAACTCTGTCCGGCACAGATAGATGCTGACCAGTTCGCCAATGGAAAAAGCATAACCTTTGCCGAGTGCCTTGCGGCTCAATCCAAAAAAAGTCAGCGCCTCATCTGAATATTCCTCGGCAATGAAATATTTCGAGAGCCACCCCTTTTTGACCGCCTCGTCAGCATAGCGCTGGACTTCCCGATAATCCTTCACGTTGTTGATGATCAAAACTTTTTCGGCAAAGGGGAAATCATTCAAATCAGCCATTTGGCACAAGCGATCGGTCTGGAGAAGACGCTTCCAATCACGGTACCAGCATATTGTTTCAAAAGTCACGCTTGCTTGCATCAGAAACAAGTTGATTTTTGTCGTGCCAGCGACGTTCCCACAAGCAAAAACCCATTTTCAGAATCTTTGGCCCAAACACCCGCACCAGCCATTGCAGAACCGCATAGCCAGCATTTGGCGGTTTGCTGTGGGTGAACAGCCACGCGTTGTAAGCCAACATCCGCCGCGAATATCCACGGGCATACCGCAGCAACACCCGCGACGGGATCGGGCTTTTCTGCAAATGTTTTGTGCGTTCAAAGGAAATCTGAATGCCCTTTTGCTGCCGGAGCAAGGTGAGGTTGCGTTTGCGTTGCGCGTTCTCCAGCGCCCACCGCCAACCCTTCTGATCAACGTGGATTGAGCCGCGATCCTGACCATAATGTGAACGCGCCACGGCAACTTCTGCTGCCGTCTGTGCCGCGCCGCCCCGCAAGGCGAGCCTGAACCATAAATCCCAGTCGCCGGTGTAATAGGAATTGGGCCGGACTCCGCCGATGGACCGGGCGCCTTCAATACAAAATAGATTTCCCGGAAACATCACGAAACAGCACTCGGCGAATTCGATTGGATCGATATCACGCCAGCTTTTTCCCCATGACACCGCTGGCGCAGAATAAACCTTTTCGTCTTCTTTCAATTGGCTGGAACGGCCAAAATACAAGGCTCGTCCCGGAACTGTTTTTGCCAAAGCCAGCATCGTCTCAACGAAATTCGGGTGCAATAAATCGTCGTCGTGCAGAATGGAGAGCCACGGTGTGCGGCAGTATTCCATGCAGGCGTTCCAGTTATCAAACAAGCCGCGATTGCGCGGGTTGCGGAAGTATTCGATGCGATTGCCGAATTCCCCGACAATCAAATTGCGAATGGATGAGTCCAGCCCGCAGTCTTCCACCACGATGACTTTGACGGGAACGGTCTGGTTCAACGCACTGCGGATGGCGTCCAAGACAAATTGTCGCCGACTGAAAACAGTAACGGCAATCGTGATATGTTCAGGTTTTAATTCCATGTGAGGCTCGTCTGACAAACATTGTGAATTTTTCCACTCCACGAGTAGCTGTGCAAGCGCGCATTTCGTCGGTCCGGCAAAATAGGTACCGGCCATTTGTATGGTATCGAAGCGGAGCGGATGCGGCGGACGTTATACGAGTGTTTTCAAAAGTGCGCAGCGAAAGAATAGTCCGCGCCCCTTAAATTCTCACCGGCCAAGAGCTTTTTCGTAATTTGTCAGCACCCGCCGGCCATAGTCATCCCAGGAAAAACCGGTCTGCGACCTTTTTGCCGCGCGTTGTCCGAGCAAAAAGGTTTTTCCCCGGTCGGATTTTGCCTCAATCAACGCTTCGCAAAGCGCGTCCACGTTGTTGGCCGGGATGAGCCAGCCCTCCGGCGCGCCGGGAGTGAAGAAATTTTCCACGCCGGTATTGGGTGTCGCAATCAAAGGCAGTCCGGAAGCCGCCGCCTCCAACAGGACGCGCGCGAAACCTTCTTCAAAAGATGGCAGCACGAATACATCGCAGGAGCGATAAAGTTCCGCCAATTGCGGGTGAGGGCGGCCACGCTCCAGACGCAGGCCCGGCATCGGTGGTTTGAAAAGATGCTCCGTTTCCTTCGTAATGCCGCCAATCCAGACCAATTCCGCGTCCCGCCAGTTGAGTTTTCGCCACGCTTCGGACAAGACGCGCGCGCCTTTGCGCAGATTGATGCCGGACGGGCAGATGACCCGGAACGGCTGGTTTTCCGATGGTTGGATTCTGGGTTTGAAAACTTCAAGATTGGCTCCGTAGGGCGCAAGGAGAAGTTTTTGCGGATCCATCCCGTTTTCCACGAACGTACGAATGACAAAGTCCGATGGAAGCTGGATGTAGTCGGCCAGTTCAAACTCGGCGCGCACGCGGTTGCGATAAGCTTTGGGAAACAGCGGCGTCGAAATGCCGTTGCGCTTGAATTCTTCCAGGACGATGGCGTGCTGAAAATCCGTGTGGGTTGAGCCGCACTCCACCACGGTGACAATGCCACGCCTTTGTGCGGCGCGAAAAGTCTTCAGGCCGACTCCCGAAAGAATGGCGAGCAAATCCGTGTCCCATCGGATAACCGACCGGAGCCAACAGTCAAAGAGACGGCAGACCTGAAGATAGCCATGGGTGCCAGTCAACGATTGCAGATACATTTCCCAGACGCGCAGAGCGTAATGTGCCGGATAAAAACTGTGAGCCAGTTCCGGCTGAATCTTTTCCATGTTCGGCCGAAGGCGTGTTGAGTAGTAGCCCCGCAAAGCCCCAACCCTCTGAAGATACTGCGCCTGGTTGATGACATGAAACAAATCGAGGCTCGCGAGGGTGATCCGGGGCATGGTGGCGGACGGGGAAGGAGTGCCCGGGAGTCGAAGTTCATTCTTCATGCCGAGGCTGTGAGAAATCACCGGATGACGCGCGCGGGATTGCCGGGCCGCTTGATAGGCTTCCATGAGGCGGTTGGCGGCTGTTGACGGCGACAGGTAATCGCGGAGACGTGCGAGGGTATCGGCCTCGACAAGCCCTTTGCCAAACAGGGGGTGTTCGCACGCACTTTTGATGGCGCGGACGAATTCAGACACATCGTTGACGGGAAACAAAAGGCCGTTCTTTCCGGGCAAAATGTAATCGGGGATGCCGCCGACGTTGCTCGCCACAACGGGTACCCCCGCCAGGGCAGCTTCCTTCACCGCCATCGGTCCGGTGTCAGCCCGGGTGGGCATGAGCATCATGGTCGCTGTTTCGAGTTCTCCTGCCACGTCTTGCGGCGTCAGGTTGTGCTTGAACCTGATCCGTTGCCAGCAAGCGTCCGATACGGTTGCCCGCAGGGTTTCAAGTTGGTCGGGGGGTGAACTGCTGATCAGGGTCAGCTTGAAAGGGAGTTGCGGAGTGAGTTGATCCAGTGCCTTGAACAGCAAATCCAGTCCCTTGCGATAATCCAGAGTGCAGACACTGATAAAATGGACGGGGTCAGTTTGCGGCCGCCGCCGCACCTGATGAAAAAGCCAGTCCGGCACATGTTCAACGTGGCGCACATCCAGATGAGGATACCGGCGACGAAGATATTGGACTGTGAAAGTGGACTCTCCGGTGACAACCGGCGCGCGTGGCAGACTGAAGCGTTCCAGTTTTCCAACAAAGCGTTCATAGATTGTCAGTGGGACAATTTTCTGATACCAGGTCAACAGTCCCTGAATGGTGGCCACGTAAGGATAGCCAAGCCGGCTGGCAATCAGCGGGGCGCCTTTTTCGCTGCCCCATGCGTGGATCACGTCCGGTTTAATGCTGCTGCAAATGCGTTTTATCAAAATGGTATCAATCCAAAAACCCGACAAAGGCCGCAACCAGGTTGGAACTTTCAGGACATGAAATACGGTGCCATTGCGCTCGAAATGAAAACTGCGCTTAATTCGCCGGCGCAGGCAGATCACATGAACGTGCACCAGGGGGGTTTTTTGCAATTCGGCGAGCAATGCGATCTGCCAGGTGGTGGGGTGTCGCCGCGGCGAAACGCGCAGTGGCGCTGGCAAATCCGGCAGCCATTCCATCGGGAAATCCGAAATCCATGCGACCTTTAAATGCCTGTTAGACACGACACAACGCGAAGCGGTTGGCTGACAATTACATTACCTGGATGACATGTAAAGTTGAAATGGCACGGAACGGTTTCCAGCAGATGACATGTCTTGCACGGAAACCGCCGGGGCGACTGGAGTCAAATCTTTGTGTAAAAACCTGACTTGCGAATTGTCGGGCAAACGACAAGCTTTGGTTGACTGAAGATACGCGCATGAGCGCAATGAAATATGAATAACATCCCGGCCGTTTTGCGATTGTTCATCATCTATGTGGTTTGCATAGCGCTGGCCATCACTGTGGGCTACTCTCTGACAAACCCGTTGACTTATTCCACGTTTGCCGTCGTTGGCATTATAGGACTGGTGCTGGTTTCCCCGCTGCTATTGCGATGGCATTACCCGTTGTTGCTCTTTGCCTGGTACACGAACGTTACGTTGTTCTTTATCAAAGGGATGCCCACTGTGTGGCTCGCGCTGGTGGCGTTGAGTTTGGGGATCTCGATAATGCATCGCGCCTTAAGCAAGGACATGCATTTTATCCGTGTGCCGCAAATAACGTGGCCGCTCATTTGCATGATTGGTGTTGTGGTTGTCACGGCAGAATTAACGGGAGGATTCGGCTTGCGGACTTTTGGCTCGGAAATATACGGTGGAAGAAAATACATTTTTTTGCTGGTTGGCATTTTGAGTTATTTCGCATTGACGGCACAACGCATACCATCCAACCGGATCCGGTTGTATGTATCACTGTTTTTTCTCGGCGGCCTGACACTCATTATTGGTGATTTCTTTTCGGTGGTCCCTTCATCGCTCCAGTTCATTTTCTGGATTTTCCCGCCATCCATATACACCACCGGGGAGTTCCGACTTGGAGAGACGCGCCTGGGAGGATTCACGGGCGCCGGACTTGCAATTTTATACTGTCTCATGGCCATTTATGGAATTCGCGGCATTTTCCTTTCAGGGAAATTGTGGCGGCTATTTTTGTTTGTCCTGTCATTTGTGATGATTTTTCTGGGCGGGTTTCGTTCGGCAATTTTGGAATTCGGAACCATTTTCACACTGGTTTTTTTCTTGGAAAAAATGCATCGGACAAGGCTGTTTTTGGTCTTTCTGTTTGCCGGAACCCTGATGACGGTGGCCTTGGTTCCTTTGGCCTCTCATTTGCCTTTCACGTTTCAGCGGTCGTTGGCATTTCTGCCATTAAAGTTGGATCCTGCGGCAAGGCAATCAGCACAGGACTCCTTGAACTGGCGCATTGAAATGTGGAAGGCGCTTCTCCCGCAAGTGCCGCGACATCTGCTTCTGGGCAAGGGCTTTGCGATTACACACGAGGATTATGAAATGATGGGATGGAATTCACCGTTTCAAACCGTGGATGCCAGTCAACAGGGATTGGCGCTCTCCTACGATTACCACAACGGCCCGCTTTCGGTGGTGCTGCCATTCGGCATATGGGGAGTGATTGTATTTCTCTGGTTTATGGCAGCCAGCCTGCGCGTGGTGTATTGCAACTTTCGTTATGGTGATCCATCACTGCAAACAATCAATACACTCTTGTTGGCCATTCTTCTTTTTCAGTTTGGCGGCTTCATGTTCGGTGGCGCATTTGCCGATGGCATGATGCGTTTCATCGGCCCTCTCGGATTAAGCATCGCCGTCAATGGCGGGGTGTGCCGCCCTTTTAGAACAACAGATCTGAACCATCCCACCGAAAAAATCCAAAACCCCGGAGATATGCGGCCATCATCCCTGCCGGCTCCTCAACAATAATATTGAACGCCTACTTGTTAAACCGGAAGTTCGTCACGTCGTAGTCCTGCATGACGTATTGCTTCGTCTCCAGCCGCATTTTGTTGGCGCGCTTGGCCTGGGTCTCGCCGCCCGCCACGATAAAATCCGCAAAGCTGATGATTTCCGCGCGGATGAAACCCTTCTGGATGTCGGTGTGAATGGTGCCGCCGGCTTCCCAGGCCGTGGTGCCTTTCCGGATCGGCCAGGCGCGGTTCTCCTTGCCGCCAACGGTCAGAAATGAAATGTAGCCGCCCTCCCGAAACGCGCGCAGCAGCAGGGCGTCGGGATTTTCCAGGTCCGGCGGTTCGGCCACCACGATCGGCTTGGCGGTGAAAAAGTTGTGCGCGGCGACGGCTTCCAGATCCGCCGGCGCCAGACCGGAATTGAAAACAAATTTTTCCTGTTCGAGGAGCGCCTTGATTTTTTCCAGCGCCAGGCGCTCGGCTTCCTGCGGTTCGCGGCCCAGGCGCGTTTCCACAAATTCCAAGTCCTTCAAAATCATGTCCGCCCGGCCTTCCACCGATACCAGGATGGCGTCGGCGTCAATCAACTGGTCCTCGCCCGTCACATCCACCTGCGCGTGGGTTTTCTTGTCCGCCTCGACCAGTTTGTCCGCCTCGTCGAGGCGCGGGTCCTTGAGGTTATGTTTGCCGGTTTTAATCCCGGGGAGACCGAACAATGCTATTTTCATAAATTTTGATTCACCGGCTGCTCCAAGACCTGGCTCAAATACTGTCCGGTAAAACTTTCCGCGCAACGGGCCACCGTTTCGGGCGGCCCCTGCGCGACAATGCGGCCGCCAGCATCCCCGCCCTCCGGGCCGAGGTCAATAATCCAATCCGCCGTCTTAATCACATCAAGATTGTGCTCGATGACGACGAGGGTGTTGCCGGTGTTGCGCAATTTGAACAGCACTTCGAGCAGCTTGGCCACGTCGTGGAAATGCAACCCGGTCGTCGGC
>Ga0182017_10001071_pt1 | contig 21432 bp, 17 predicted proteins | sample 712E3DmetaG_FD_120492 | JGI IMG/M metagenome (GOLD analysis project Ga0182017, IMG submission 120492) | Permafrost microbial communities from Stordalen Mire, Sweden - 712E3D metaG | ecosystem: Environmental > Terrestrial > Soil > Wetlands > Permafrost | place: Sweden: Stordalen | collected... | reverse complement strand
GTGGAGTGGGCCAGCAAGTCCCATGTCTCGCCTTCAATTACTTGGATGGCGCCGCCCGGAATGCGTTCCTTAAAATCCGAGGCCATGAACCGGCCCGCCGGCAGCCCCAGCGCCAGGTTGACCAGGAGTTGTTGCCGAATCCGGGCCGCCGCCTCCGCCAGCGCCGGCATGTGCCGCCCCGCCTCGTCACGCCGCGAACCCGGCAGCAGCGCCACCAGCGGCCGGTCCTGGGCCAGGCCGTGCTTCCGGAAGAACGCTTCCCTGCTCAGCGTCGGCCGGACCAGCCTGGAAAGCGGATGGCCGATGTAGGTCACCGGAACGCCGTGCTGCCGGAAGAACGCTTCCTCGAACGGGAAGATGCACAACAGGTGGTCGATCGACCGGCGCATCGCCGGCAGCCGCCCCTTTCTCCACGCCCACACCTGCGGCGCCACCAGGTACACCACCGGGACTCCCATCCGCTTCAGATGACGCGCCAGGCGCAGGTGGAAATCGGGGCTGTCGGTCAGGATGGCGAGCGCCGGCCGTTCTTCGCGGGCTGCCTTGAGCAGCTTGCGGTACTCCCGCCAGACGCGCGGGATGTGCCCAACCACCTCGATCAGCCCCACCACGGCCAGGCTGGCCGCATCCACCACGGCCCGCACCCCGGCCTCGCGCATCCGCGGCCCGGCGCACCCGAACAGTTCCGCGTCCGGATGCCGCCGCCTCAGCTCGGCCGCCAGCCCCGCGGCGTACAGATCGCCCGAAGCCTCTCCCGCGGAAATCAGGATCTTCAACCCCACCACCCGTCAGGCTACACTGCGGGGGGAGCCAGGACAAGCGAGCGGGGCGCGGGCGGAACCGTCCGCGCCAGGGGCAGGCGGAACCGCCTGCCCCACGGGTATCAGGCCAGCCGGGCCCGCACCTTGTCGCTGAGCACCTTGCCATCGGCGCGCTTGCCGGCGAGCTGGACCGAAACGGCCTTCATCACCACGCCCATCTGCTTGGCGGAAGTGACGCCGGTCGCCTCCAGGGCCGCGGCGATGGCGGCATCGATCTCCTCGTCGGTGGCCAGGGCCGGCATGTAGGATTCGATGAGGCGCAGCTCGGCCTCCTCCTTTTCGGCCTGCTCGGGACGGCCGCCTTTGCGGAACATGTCGGCGGCCTCGCGGCGCTGTTTGATCAGCGTGTTGAGCACCTGCTGCTCGGTCCGTTCGTCGAGCGGTTTCATGGAATCGATTTCGTGCTTCTTAAGCGCTGCCTTCATCATGCGGAGCGCGCTCAAACGATCTTCTGCCCGGGCCTTCATGGCCTCGGTCATGTCTTTTTGCACCCGGTCGAGTAGAGCCATCACTCTGTTATTCTATATGGACTGGAAGGCCGAACCGGTGGCCGTCCAGAAGGCGAGCCGCGAACGTGAAGCGGCGCCGGTCTTAGGAGCGCACGCATAATGAACATCCTCATCGCTGAACCGATGGCCGCGGCGGGCATCGAGCTGCTGCGGTCCCAACCGGGTTGGAATATTATCGTGTCCAACCCAAAGGAGTATCTCAACAGTCTTCCGGAGGCAGACGCGCTGGTGGTCCGCAGCGCCGTGAAGGTCACCAAGGAAGTGCTCGAGAAAGCGCCCAGGCTGCGAGCGATCGGGCGCGCGGGCGTGGGCGTGGATAACGTGGATCTGAACGCCGCAACGGCCGCGGGCGTGCTCGTGATGAACACGCCGGGCGGCAACGCCGCATCGGTCGCCGAGCACACCATCGCGCTGATGCTGGCGATGGCCCGCTCGATCCCCCAGGCCAGCGCCTCGACCAAGGCCGGGAAGTGGGAGAAGAAGAAGTTCCTGGGCAACGAGATCCGGGGGAAGACGCTGGGCGTGATCGGCCTCGGGAGCATCGGGCGCGAGGTGGTGAAGCGCGCCCGCGCGTTCGAGATGCGCATTGTGGCCAACGATCCCTACGTCAGCCCGCAGATCGCCGCCGACCTGGATATCGAGCTGGTGGACCTGCCGCGGCTTTACGCCGAGAGCGACTACATTACGCTGCACCTGGCGCTGACGCCGGAGACGCAGAAGCTGATCTCGCGCGAGGCCCTGGCGCAGATGAAGACCGGGGTGCGCATCCTCAACTGCGCGCGCGGCGAGATGATCGACCAGGACGCGCTCACCGAGGCGATGCAGTCGGGTAAAGTGGCCGGAGCCGCGCTCGACGTTTTCAAGCCGGAGCCGCCGCCGCCGGATCTCCCGCTGCTGGCGCTCGAGGGCCTGCTGGCGACGCCGCACATCGCCGGCTCGACCGAGGAAGCGCAGGAGATCGTCGGCGTGCGTATCGCCGAGCAGATCGCCGAGTACCTGAAGAACGGCGTCGCCATCAACGCGGTCAACATGCCGGCGATGACGCCGGAGCAGTACCGCTCGCTCGGGCCGTACATCGACCTGGCCGAACGGCTGGGGTGCTTCGCCGGCCAGATCGCGCGCGGGAACCCGGCTGGAGTGCGCTTCGTTTACTCGGGCAAGATCGGCGACGGCAGCACACACCTGATCCGCAACGCCGGACTGGTCGGTCTGCTGAACCGCTGGCTCTCGCAGAAGACGACGCTGGTGAACGCCATGCAGGTGGCCGCCCAGCGCAGCCTCGGCGTTTCCGAGCGGCACGAGAAGAAGACCGCGCACGTAGATTCGGTCACGCTGGAACTCGAGACCGACCAGGGCGTGACCGCGGTCGAAGGAAGCGTGGTGCTGGGCCGGCCGCGTGTGATGCGGGTGGACGGCATCTCGTGCGAGGCGCCTCTTTCGGGGCACCTGGTCTTCATGAAGAACCAGGACGTGCCGGGCGTCATCGGCCACGTGGGTACGGTGCTCGGCAAGAACGAGATCAACATCGCGAACTTCTCGCTGGGCCGGCGCGACGCTCCGCTCAAACCGGGCGAGCCGCTCGAGGCGCTGGCCATCGTCGAATCGGACACGGCCGTGCCCGAGACCGTGCTGGCACAGTTGAAGCAGAACCCGGCCGTGATGGTGGCGCGGGCGGTGGATTTCGCCCGCTGAAGAGAGGCCATCGGTCGTCCGTCCTCAGCCATCGGCGAAGCGGTCCGCAGTGAGGGCCGATGGCTGGGGACCGGCCGCCGTCCCGGTTTACGCCCGGCGTAGTCAGGCTGCGGTTGAATGAAGAAGGGGACGCCCCGGGCGTCCCCTTCTTGCGAATCGGCATGCGGACGCGGCTACACCACCGAGTTCTTGACCTTGGATCCGCTGAAGCCGTAGAACATGATGAACAGGTAGCACAGCGCCGGGACGACGAAGGACAGGTGGAATCCGATGCTTTGGATGTCGATCAGCCTGCCTTGCAGCAGCGGAACCACCGCGCCGCCGAAGATGGCCATATTGAGAAGCCCGGAAGCCTTTCCGGTGAGCGGGCCGAGTTTGGCGACCGCCAGGGCGAAGGTGGTCGGGAACATGATCGAGTTGAACAGGCCAACCAGAGCCACGCTCCAGACCGCTACCGCGCCGCTCGTGAACATCGTCGTCAGGCACAGCAGCAGCGCCACCACACCGCATACTCCCAGCACCTTCCCCCCCGAGAACCTCCCGAGAATCGCCGTGCCGAGGAACCGGCCGACCATCGCGCCGCCCCAATACAGGGAGGCGTAGACGCCCGCGTTGTTGGCGACCACGCCCGGCATGTTATAGAGAACGTAGTCGATGATGTGCCCGCCGATGGTGACCTCGGCGCCGACGTACACGAAGATGGCGATGACTCCAAACACCAGGTGCGGGTACTTCCAGCAACTGCCCCACGTGCCGGCCGCTCCGGCGCCCTGATCCGGCTTCGGCATCTTGATCCGCAGGATCACGAAGGCCACTACGAACAGCGCGATGGCCATCCCAATGTACGGCGCCTTCACCAGCGCCGCCTGGCTCAGTTGTTCCGCGTGGGACATAACGGTCCCGGCCGCTTCCGACCTGCCCGACAGGATCAGCTTTGCGCCCAGGAACGGCGCGATGGTGGTTCCGAGAGAATTGAAGGCCTGCACGATGGTCAGGCGGGCGGGAGCTTTCTCGGGAGCGCCCAGCAAAGTGGCAAACGGATTGGCCGCCACCTGAATCAGCGTGATGCCGGCGGCCATCACCCACAGCCCGCAGAGAAAGAGACCGTACGATAGAATGCCGGCGGCCGGCACGATCAACAGCGCGCCGAGCCCCATGACCACCAACCCGACCACGATGGACTTCTGGTGGCCAAGCCGGGTCACGACCAGCGTCGAAGGGATCGACACCACGAAGTAAGCGATGAAGAACGCAAACTGGATCAGGTCTCCCTGCGCATGGCTGAGGTTGAAAACGCCAATCAGATGGTGAACCAGCGGGTCCTTGAACGCGGTCGCGAAACCAAAGGCGAAAAAGACCGTGGCCAGCACGATCAAAGCAAAACTGTTATTCTGCGGGGCGGGATTCGCGGCCGCTTGAGTCTGCTCGCTCATGTTCTCTCCCTGTCGCGTTGGCCGCCTGCCTGACGCTGCGAGGCGCTGGTTCCAAAATTGGCGGCCCGCGAGGGATGAGTCTAGCACGGAGCGGCACTGGTCCGCTGGAGGTGGCGGGACTCAACACCCGCGCCGCATTCAGCGCAGGGACCCCATATCCGGGGAGAGCAATGGTCATCGGGCCGAGGCGCCTGCCCGCCTGCCCCACGGCCTGCCTGCCTGCCCCACGGCCTGCCCGCCTGCCCCACGGCCTGCCCCGCGGGGGCGGCATCTGCGACAATGCTATCTGATTCCGATGATCAGCCGCCTTCGATCGATTTGGATTTGGGGCGCCAGCGCCTGTCTCATTCTCCTGTGGACGCCTGTGGTGACCGCGGTCTGGCTGTTCGACCGCGATCCGTGCCGCCGGCGCACCGGCCGGACATTCCGTCGCCTCGGACCGCTTCTGGGGATGATCAATCCGTGGCGCATTCGAGTTTCCGGCCGCGAAAACGTGACTCCGGGCCAGGTCTACGCGGTGGTGAGCAATCACCAATCGCTGGCGGACATTCCGGTCATCTCGCACCTGGTGAACGACTCCAAGTGGCTGTCCAAGGCCGAGCTGTTCCGGGTGCCAATCGTGGGCTGGATGATGAGAATGGCCGGCGACATTTCTGTCGAGCGGACCGACCGCCGCAAAGGCGCCCAGGCGATGCTGAAGTGCGCCCGGTACCTTCGCCAGGGATGCCCAGTGGTCTTCTTCCCGGAAGGGACGCGCTCCCGTGACGGCTCGATCGGGCCGTTCAACGAAGGCCCGTTCCAGTTGGCGATCCGCGAGCGGGTGCCCATTCTGCCCTTGCTGGTCGATGGGTCCGGCGCCGCTCTGCCGAGGAACACCTGGGTCTTCGGCGGGACACAGGACATACACCTGCGAGCTCTCGCACCCGTCGCCGTCGACGGCTGGGACCTCCGGCAGGTCGCGGCGCTCAGAGACTCAGTCCGCCAGAAGATGGTGGACGAGCTCGCCCGGCTGCGCAGCGGCGACGGGCCTCGGTGAGGCGCGTAACCGGCCCTCCAGGACAGTCTCCAGCAGAGGCCGCATGCAGCCTACGCGCCGGGCTCGAAGAATCAGGTCCCACAGAGGTTCGAACTTCTTCCAGCCGGCGGCGTAGGCGAAGTGCCGCAGCCGGCCGGCACAATCGGGCTTGGTGAGGGCTCCGCGGAGGATGGCCGGCCAGCGGGAGAAGTCGCGGCGGGCCCGCCAGTAGCCTTCCTCGAGCTGCCACGGCGTCATTCGGGCGGGCCGGAAGACGGCGTGGCGCGTGTCGTAAAGGTCCCAGTCGCGGTGCAGAATCCGCCCCTGCGCTTCCAGGCGGGCATGGAGCGCGGTGCCAGGGTAGGGCGTGAGGATGTGAAACGTTGCGGTCTCGATCCCCTGGGAGACCGCCCATGCGACGGTTCGGTCGAAGACGCTGGCGTCGTCCTCATCCATGCCGAAGACGAAGCTGCCGTTGACCATCACTCCCAAGTCGTGGAGGCGGCGGATCGCGGCGCCGTAGTCCCGTCCCAGGTTGTGGTGCTTGTGCTGCTCGCTGAGATTGGCGCCGTTGACGGTCTCAAAGCCCACGAACAAACTGCGCAGTCCACAGGCCGCGGCCTTGTCGAGCAGGCGCGGCTCGGAGCCAGACGCGAGAATGGAGTCCACCGTGCCGGCCGCCTGCCAGAGGCGCCCCATGCCTTTCATGCCGTCGAACAAGGCGCGCGCGAAACGACGGTTCCCGAACAGGTGGTCGTCAAGGAAGTAGAGGTGGGGCCCGGGCAGGCGGTCGATTTCGGCGAGTGCGGCGTCCGCTGTTTGGGAGTAGAAGGACTTGCCGCCCCGGAAAAAGGACTCCTTGTAGCAGAAGTCGCATCTGTGAGGACAGCCTCGTGTGACCACGATCGAGTTGGGAACCAGGTAGAGATGCCGCTTGATGAGGTCGCGCCGGATGGGGGGGAGGCCGCTGAGCGTCCGCTGCCGCGACTCGTAGCGGCTGGCTGCGCGTCCGCAACGAAAGTCACGCAGGAACCGCGGCCAGGTATCCTCCCCGGGGCCGAGGAAAATGGCGTCGGCGTGCTGAACGGCTTCCTCGGGAAGCGACGTGACATGGAGTCCGCCCAGCGCGACGAAGGCTCCGCGGCTGCGGTAATGATCGGCGATGGCGTAGGAGCGTCTCGCGCTGGTGGGGTAGACCTCGATGGCGACCAGGTCGGGCGCATCATCGAGAGCGACGGCCTCCACGTGCTCGTCAGTCAGGGTTACCGCGTCGTTTGGGGAAAGGTGGCCGGCCAGAGTGGCGAGTCCGAGCGGCGGGAACAGCGAGTACTTGATGGGGCGGAAGAAGGGGCTGGTCGCTTCGGTGAGCGCGGGAAGGAGGAGTTTGACATTCATCTACAGGCAGAATGCCACAAACCGAAAGATAATGTAAAGTACTTTTAGAAATAAAGTGTGGCCATCCGCCGGAGACGGGATCGACGCGATCGGGTTGTGGAGGCTGCCGACCCGGCGCGAGCGGACGGCCTCAGACCCGCCCGCGGCGGCCTGGCTTGACGCCTGTGATGCACCACACATCCTGGTGAACGTTCCGCGCCTTGACGGCTCGAAAACCGCACGCCTTGACAGCCGCGACCATGTCCTTGCGGGTGGCGAGGCCGAAGGAGGAGCCGGCGAAGTGCTCGGCCAGGCGATCCAGAGGCTGGAGGCCGTCGTTCGTGAGGTAGCGGTCGGCCAGGACCAGGAGCCCCTGGGGTGGCAGGCACCGGTAGGCGTTGCGCAGGTGCCGCGCGGAGACCGCGCCGACATCGCAGAACATGACCACGTCAAACCCGGTGGGAAAGGGGTCGCGGATGTCGCCGGCCAGCGTTCGGACGCGCCGCGAAAGGCCCGCCCGCCTCACGTTTCCGGCAGCGACGCCGCAGACCGGAGCGATGTCCAGAATGCACGCGCCGAGGTGCGGGTTCTTCTTCGCCAGCGCGATCGACATGACACCCGATCCGCCGCCCGCGTCCAGGAGAGCGCGGCGTCCGGTGAGGTCGAGGCGGGCGGCCAAAGCCGCCGCGTCGTCCTGGTGCAGGTAGAACAGCATCTGGGTGAAGTCCCGTGCCTCGCGCTTGTCGCGCTTCATACGTTCCACATAGCCCGGCTTGCCGGGACCCGCGACCGGTTGAAAGGGCTTGCCGGAGCGCAGGGTCTTCTCGAGCCCGGCGAGCCGCTCGTAACCGGCCGCGCATTCGGCCGAGAACTGGCGAGTCCAGTAGATCGAGCGCTCGCGGACGAAGTACTTCCCGGCGAAGGCGGAGTTCCGATAGGTGTCGCCCGACTTGCGGAGCAGCCCGAGCGAGGCGAGCGCATCCAGGAAGGGCCGGAGATAGAGCTTGTGGATGTGGAGCGCCCGTCCGATTGCGTCCGCGTCCAGGCGCTTGCCGTCGAGGAGGCGAAAGACCTGCAGCCGCTCGGCCGCGACGACCACGCGGGAGACGATGAAGGCCTTCTGGACGTCGATTTGCGCCAACGCGCTCTTGGGGAACTTGTCGAGAGTCGGCCGGCGCATCGATCTACGTTTTGACCTCTTCGGGGAAGACGGCGTAGCCGTCGGGCGGCGGGAACATGTCGTGAAACAGCTCGAGGCGGCGGCGGAGGTGGCGGCTGGGAAGCTGGCGCGGGCCGGTCTCGACATCGATGTCGCAGCAGATTCCGTGCAGGTACAGCGTGAGCGAATCGATGAGCGATTGCCGGGCGTAACTGCGGAACAGTTTGGTATCCCGGCGCACGTCCGACTGGCGCTCGAAAAGCGACTGCTTCAGCTTCCAGCCTTCCTCGTCGAGCTCGCCGTGGACGCGGCCGCGCAGCTCCTCGCGCAGCAGCTCGTGGAAGCGGGCCAGCCTTTCGGGGCGGAAATGGTCCGCGGTGATGGTGGCGACGGCGCGGTAGAACAGGTAGTGGTATTCGGCCACCTGCTGGTCCTTGATCGCGAAGACCAGCACGGCATCTCCGCCCGCGCTGAAGCTGGCGGACCAGATCCGGACTTTCTCGGCCGGTTCCTCGAAGAGCACCTTCTCGCGGCCGGCGGCGGCCCGCTCCAGGTACGGAACGAAGAGGACCGAGATGCAAGGCAGCTCCGCCCGTAACGCCGTTGGCAGGGCGGCGATGGGCTCGTGGAGATACTCGCGTGCATCGTCGTCCCCGAGCGGCACCGCGGAGAAATACGCGAGCCTGGCGCTGAGCGGAATCATATCCGCGCGCAAACGTTTGGCGAAATCCTGGACGTCGGTCCTGGCGAGGTCGGCTGGGGTGGGCATCGATCCACTCTATATTCTACGTCAGCGCCTGACCCGTTCCGGCCGATCTGCCACGGCCCTCCGCGACGCGGAGCACTTGCCGTCTGCGCGCGCCGCGCCGGTGGGTTTGCCCCGCTTCCGCGCCGCCGGGTCTGCCGCCCGGGACGCCGCTCTAAGCAGCGAGCGGACCTCGGCGGGCGTGAGAGCGCGGTGTTTTCCGATCTCGAGCGCGCCGATGCGGATGGGCCCGATGGCCGTCCGCACCAGCTTCAGCGCGCGGCTGCCCACGGCCTCGATCATTCTTCGGACCTGGCGGTTGCGGCCCTCGGCGATGGTCACTTCCAGGAACGTGTGGCTGCCCGAATCGCGCTGGCGGCTGACTTCGGCCGGCTTGGTAGGACCGTCCTTCAGCTCGACGCCGTTGCGCAGGCGCGCGAGGTCTTCCTCCGTCAGGCGGCTCGCGGTCTTGACCAGGTAGGTCTTGGGTACCTTGAAATCCGGGTTCGTGACGCGCTCGGCGAACTGCGTGTCGTTGGTGAGCAGCAGCAGCCCGCTGGTATCCAGGTCGAGCCGGCCGACGGGGAAGACCCGCTGCTCGATCGCGCCGAGCAGGTGGTATATGGTGGGCCGTCCCGCGGGGTCCTTGTAGGTGGTCAGGTAGCCTGTAGGCTTGTAGAGCAGAAGGTAGACCTTCTCGACGCCGCGGACGGGCTTACCGTCCAGGGTGACGCGGTCGCGTTCCAGGTCCACCCAGTGATCGGGCGTTTGGATCAACCTGCCGTTCACGCGGACGCGGCCGGCGCCGATCCACTGGCGGGCCTCGGTGCGCGAGCCCAGGCCGGCCTTCGAAACGACTCGGTCGAGAGTCTTCAGGGGGCGCTTGCCGGGGGGCACAAGACCAGTGTAGTGCGGCGGGCTCGGTAGGGCTGGCCACCGGTGATCACCCAAAAAGGGCCACTAACACCCACACCAGGACATTGACGCCGACGAGAGCTGACCCTCTCGGCCGGCATGAACAATGTCTTGGGGGAAGAAACAGCCAGTCATAGCACTGGGCGGCTGGGCTGGTCGCTGCGGCGCATTGAGCGCGCGACCGGCGTCCATCGGGAGACGGCGGCCGGCTATCTGAGAGCGGCCGGAATCGAGCCGCGGCCCCCAGAAGGTTCGAGGCGGTCCGTGCCTGTGCCGGCAAAACCGGCCACCCAGGTGACCACCGGCTGTAGCCAGCCGTCGCCGGCCGGTCAGCGGTCAGAGCCAGGGCCGACGCGGCCCACGCGCAGCCCAACCGCGAGCGCCTGCGAACCCTGCCGGGAAGCGATCGAAAACCAAAGCGGCGATTCCAGCCTAAGTTCGATCACAACATCCGCCTCTCTGGCAGTTGGCCGGGCTCAAGCGTTTGTGCCTGTTAAGCCGCAGCCATCAAGGTGCAACATAGCCTGGAGTTGCCCCGATGTTGGCCGGCAGGGTCGCTCCGCGGCCGGGTTCGGCGGCCGGCCCGTTGTCGCTGTCCCGATAGCCCTGGAAGTTGTAGGATTTCGATCCCGAGCCCGCGAGCTCGAAAGCCAGCCCGCGATAAGTCGTCAGGTCGGTCAGATTCGATTGCAGGGGCGCGGAAAGCACATTCTGTCCGTGGAAGACGCTGCTTCCCGTGTCGCCCCATGTGCCGGGCGCGGGATTGGTGAGGGCGCAGGTCGAGCCTCCGCTGCAGCTTACTGTCCAATTGCCCCCTTTGACGGCGACCGCGCCGGCGTCGCCGGTTGCCCCGGCGGGTAGCAGGCGGAGGTTGCTAACGGTGTAACCGAAAGCGTTGGCAATCGGATCCAGGGTGAAGGTGATTGCCCAGACCTGAGAAAGATCCATCGGTACCTGGTTCTGGCTCCATGCGCCCTGCGCCATCTGCGAGAAGTCAACCTCAACGCGGCGCGGGCCGGGCGAAGGCGTCAGCGTGACATAGGCGAAGTAATAGGCGTAATCGGGGATGATGCTAGTAGGCTGCACCAGCGCCACTTCGATGGGGAAAGGTTCGCCGAGCTGGTTATGTTCGGCGATCCCCGCCGACCAGTCCGCGCCGACCGCCGTTGCGCCCGGAGCATAATTGATGCCCTGATGCTGTACGTCGAGAAACGTGTTGTTCTCGATGGTGTTGACGCCCGTGATGTTGGTTCCATTCCACAGAATGTGCTGCGCGAGATTGTCGTGCAGATAGAACTCATGGCTTCCCGCATCCAGATAGATTGCGGCGCCCCAGCGGGCTTGATTGCCCTGCAGAATGTTATAAGCGATCTCCGTGCCCTGGTCATCCCCGCTCCAGGCGTTCAGGTTGCCGCAATCCTCCATGAAGAGGCAGGAGTCTTCCACCAGGTTTTTGAGCACTTTCAAGTCGCTTCCCAAGGTCATGCCCGCCAGGGCGGTGCGCTGAATGGTATTGTTCTGAATCAGATTCTGAGTGCCGTCCGAGGCGACGATACCCGTTTCGTCGCTCCAGGTCAGGCCTTGATCCTGAATGGTCACCTGCTCGACGGTATTGTTGGAGCCCGCCAGATGAATGCCGGCGCGCCCGGCAAACTCAATCGTCCCGCCGCCGATCAGATTGCCCGAACCGGAGACGTCAATGCCGCCGAAAAACAGCGGCGTAACCGCGTACCCGTCGTAGGCACGCAGCCAGTTGGGCGCATAGAGGAGGAAGTTCTTGACGGTGCAGGAGGTGCTGTTCTGCAGATTAAACCAGCCCCCGCGCGCGTCGAGCCCATTGACGGTGATGTACGATTGCCCGCTCAGATTCAGGACGGCGGCAGCCGCGCCGGCCTCGATGCGCCCTGCCGGCGAGGCTCCATCCTGGGTCCAGACGTAGAGCATCTGCGCGTGCGGATCCCAAACCCACTCGCCCGGCGCATCCAGCAGATTCAGCTTGCCGTAGACAAAAAACTTGTTTCCGCGACGCGGAATAAGCTCGGGGAGCTGGTTGACCGGCTGGTTCCAGGACAGCTCTCCGGTGGCCTGGTTGTCGGTGGCGATCTGCCGGTCATAACCCACCCATGCCTGTCCGGCCATAACGCGAATCCACGCGCCGGTCAGATCCACGGGCGGCAGATTGGCCTTGGTCAGCGAGGTGGAGTCGCCCGCGTCGGCGATCGCATAGGTCATCCCCGCAAGGTCTTCGATAGCCGAATTCGGCCAGCGCGCCTCGTTCAGCAGATGCCCATCGGAGAAGACCTGCATCGGCTGTGTGGGCCATGGCGCCATGTAAATGGAACCGTTGTAGACCGTCCACGGCCCAGTGACAGGTTGCGCGCCGATCAGCGTCGGTGTCTCGCCGGGATAAGCCGCCAGGGTAATGGGAGAGCCGGCGGAGCCGGAGCGCGCCACGGTCACGAACTCGCGATAATTGCCCGCGCGCAGGATGAGCGTGTCGCCTGCCGAGAGCTGATTGACCCCGTTCTGTACGGTGGCGAAGGGCTGCGCCTGCGTTCCCGGCGAGGAGTCGCTGCCGGTGGGCGAGACGTAATACGTCGTTGGACTGTGCACGAGGGTTGCCTTCGCTTCATTCGAGTTGGCGCTCTCGCCGGCGCTGTTCCAGGCCGAAACGACGTAGTAGTATGTCGTCCCACTGCTCACCGAGCCGTCCGTGTACGAGGCCGTAGAGCTCGAGGCGAGCTGCGCGTACGGCCCTCCGCTGGCCTGGCCGCGCTTCACGTGGTAGCCGCTGGCGTTCGCGCTCGCGCCCCAATTGAGCGTGATCTGCGCATTGCCGGCCGAGGCCGTCAGAGCGGCGGGCGCGGCCGGAACCTGCAGCGCACCACCCAAACCTCCCGACTGATTGCCCCCCGCTGTCTGATTCTCTCCGCCGCAGCCCATCATGCCGACAAGAAACAGAGTGCCGACGAATCCGAAGAACGCTCTCATGGACAAGCTCCTCGCAGGCGGAGATGCCGCCCGCACACAGCAACGATTATCCATGCTGCCGGGCAATTCTCAAGGAGTTTGTGACGAGGGCGCGTCACGCAGGGACGAAGACGCCTGGGCGGAGCACGATCTCGGGTCAGAGCGCGCCGGCGGCGAAGCGCAGGAAGGATGCGCGATAGGTGAGACTGAGTTTCAGCGCGACGCCATCCCTGAGGACAATCTCGTATTCCCCGCGCCCGGCGGGATGCATCTCGCGGATGGCGTCCAGGTTGACGATCGCGGAGCGCTGTATGCGCTGGAACTTGCCCGGATCGAGTTGTTTCTCCAGGGTGTTGATGGTCTGCCGCAGAAGCAAGGACTGCGCGCCGACGTGCAGCGCGACGTAATTGCCTTGCGCTTCGATCCACGATACTTCCTCGGGGCGCACAAAAATGGCCTTCTCGCCCGACTTGACCAGGATGCGCTTCACAAGCTGTGGGCGGGCGCTCCGCTCGTGGAGAATGCGCAGCAGAGCTTCATTCACCTCCTCGCGCTTCTGAAGAGCGATCTGCCGCTTGGCGCGCGCCAGCGTCCGTTCGAATCGTTCGCGGTCGAAAGGCTTCAACAGATAATCGATGGCGTGAACATCGAAGGCCTGCAACGCGAACCGGTCGTAGGCTGTAACAAAGACAATGTTGGGAAACGCAGCCGGTGCCAGGGCCCGCAAGACGCCAAAGCCATCCAGGTCGGGCATCTGAATGTCGAGAAAGACCAGCTCGGGCGCGGCGGAGTCGATCATCTCGATGGCGCTGTAGCCGTCTCCGCACTCGCCGACCACTTCAATCTCGGCGTCTTCCGCCAGAAAGCTGCGCAGCAAGGCCCGAGCGAGCGGTTCGTCGTCAACGATCAGCGTGCGTATGCGATGCGGAATCATGAACGGTGTTCTCGATTTCTTCCGAGATGTGAAATGGGATCTCGATCTGAACGCGGAATCCGCCGCCGGCAACGTTCTCCAGCGCCAGACGCTGCGCTGTCCGATAAAGCTGGCTGAGGCGAGCGCGAGTATTGGCCAGGCCGAGGCCGGAGGGCGAGGGAGCGAGGTCGTCCAGAATCCCCGGACCGCTATCCTGCACGGTCAGCAGCAAGCGATCGGTGTCGCGGGTGGCGCGCACGGCAATCTCTCCGCCGCAGCCGTGGGGAGCGATGCCGTGACGCACGGCATTCTCGACGATCGGCTGCAGGATGAGCTGCGGCACGGCGGCATCCAGAATCTCCGGCGCCGCCCACACGCTGAAGCGCAGACGGCTGCCGAAGCGCATCTGCTCAATGGCCAGGTAGCGTTGCAAGAACTCGATTTCCTGGCGGAGCGGAACCTCCTGCCGGTTGGGATCGCGCAAGGTCATGCGCAGAAAGTCACCCAGCAATGCCGTCATCTTCTGCGCGGCGTCGCGGTCGATCATCTGCAGCGCCGAGATGGAATGCAGTGTGTTAAAGAGAAAGTGAGGGTGAAGCTGCATCTTGAGCGCGGTCAGATTGGCGGTCGCCAGTTGCGCCTGCAGGTGCGCGGTCCTCAACTCACCCTGCTGGAAGCTCCGATAGTAAAGGAAAGCGTGCGTGGCGGCCACGGTCATGGCGTAGGCGAGCACCGCCATCAGCAGGTCCTGCATATACCAGTAGCGGAGGTAGGGCAGCAATGACCTGGCCGTGAGAATCGCCCAACGCGGCTGGACCGCCAGCGAGTAAGCCAGCACGTAGGCATAGGGATGGGCTGCTCCCACCGCGAGAGCGATGAGGGAGTGAATGCACAGGTTGCGCAGCCTGTGTCCCAGAGCCGCCGGCAGCATCTGCGCCAGCGCGATGGCCAGGGGAACGATGGGCAGAAACAGGTACCAGAGCAGGAGCGCATGCGCAAAGGCCTCTCTCCAGCTAAGCCGCCCATTGTCGACGCTGATGATCTGCACGGCGTTGATGGCCCCGAAAAAGGTGGCCGCCGCAAATGAATATAGAAAGACGGCCAGGCGCGAGGGCAGCTTCGCCATCTCAACCGCCGCGGGCGCTCCTTCAGTCGTCAGGTCGGCAACGGCTTTCATGCCGCGAAACCCTTTCCGGCGTCGATTTCGGTGAGAGCATGCTCCGGTCTACGGACCCCTGAAGACGCCTGCGGCCACCTGCGGTTTGTCGCGCTCCAGATTATAGCAAGGGACATCGACCGCGAGTGGCCGCGCGAATTCCGCCCTCTAAATACGACTGAGATGGCACCTGTTGAGCCAACTAAGAATGTGACCGAAGCGCGTGGGCTGTACAAGGCAGCGGGGAGATGCCTTACGCTCTGGCAGAATGGACATGCACTCACGCGAGCGGTACCTGGAGACGGCGCGGGAAGAGTACCGGCGGTTCAGCAAGAAGCAGAAGACGAGGCTGTTGAACGAAGCGCCGAAAGTGCGCGCATGCTACCGAGCAGACTTGAGAACTGCGGCTCCTAGAGCGCAGCGGCCCAAAGGGATAACAAGCGAGCGACATGTCGTTTGGAGAATTGGAAATGTCGGACCAGGTTCTGAGTGTCATCATTGCAGGTGGGGTCTAACTGCTGGTCAATGGTGGCAAGTTGTTGTGGGACCGGCGCGAGAAGCAGAACATGGCGAAGGCGGCTCGAAATCTGGAGACGATCTTGCGAGCACCTGAATGGACGAAGCGAAGCATCAGGGCCATAAGCGAGCGAATGGGCGGCTATCCCGACGAGGAACTGCGGAGAATGCTCACCTCGATCGTGGCTGTCCGGTGCAGACGAAAAGACGGCCAGGAGCTCTGGGGTCTGCTGGAGATGAACCGCGATGACCTCTGAGATTTCGCTTCGGCTGCGGGTCGGCGGAAGTCCCGCCGATCAGAAAAGGCACTGCGCGGCATCGAGAGGTCCCAGCCGACCACACTGGGTGCCCCTCTCTATGCTGCATCGGGCTTGCCCTTCAACTCCTCGCGAATCACACGACGAACGATGGCCTCTAGCGCTGGAGCTTCTAGCGACCGGCGCAACGCCTCGTTGATGAGGGTCTGGTATCCGACCGAGCCTCCGGACTCATCGGCCCTGGCCAGGAAATGATCGACAACGTCGGCATCGAGCCGGATCGTGATCTTGACCTTGCCCGCTGGTTCGGGGGCCGGCCCGGTGATCCGTCCCCGCTTGCCCTTGCTGAAATCGTAGGAGTTTTTCATGGTAGTCCCGCCTCGTACTCGGCGCGTTCACGCGCCACGGCGACCCTGGCCGAAATAGTGCGGATGTTGTCGTCGCGGTAGGTGTAGACCACGATGAGCACGCGCCCTAAAGCGCCCATGCCGATGCTGACAAACCGTTCTTCCGAGGGGTCCGCCTCGTCATCGGCAATGGTGATCGCATACGGGCCGTCGAAGACGGCCCTGGACTCCTCAAACCTCACGCCGTGATTGTGGAAGTTGATTTTCGCCTTGGCAGCGTCCCATTCGAAGCCCACGTCTCATTGTACGTACAAATGTATGGCATGGCAAGGGGCTGGACCCAAATTGGACACACGGAAGGGGGAGAGAGCAGACGACGGGATTCGATTGGTCGACGTGAGTGCAACCGAATCCGTCCGCGCATTCCTCCCTGTTTACTTCGAAGTTAGGCGCGAAGAGAGCTGCTGGTGGGTTCAGGTACGGCCGAAGCAGGCGGATTGCGGGGTTGGCGCTCCCCCAGCCCGGAGCGGGCCGCCTGCGATACTCTAGAAGTCCCCTATGCTCCAGGACAAGATTCGGCAACTCCTTTCCGAAAAGCCGGGGCTGAGAGCGCAGCAGATTGCCGAAGCACTGGGTATCGACAGGACGCAAGTGGTGACCACGCTGCACGGGGCTCTGGCCGGCGAGGTCGCTCAGGACAACGCCTATCGTTGGTCGCTCAATTTGGGGGGACCGCAGGCGCCGGGAGGCGCGCCGGCACCGCGGACTTTTTTTGCGAATCTCTGCCGGTACTACCTCGAGTGCCTGGCGCACGAAAGCGGCTCGGGCATCAGTATTGTCGCGGCGAATGCGGCCGACTATGTTCCTCTGAGTGCACTTCCGTTCGCCTGTTCCGCCGGGAAACCGCCGGCCGCCGATCGTGCCGCGAAGAGAATGGTGCAGAAGGTGCGGCGTGAAAAAGGCCAGCTCACGTTGTATGTCGGCTACGCGATCCGGCTTCGAACCATCCGGCTGAGAAACGAGGAAGAGACGCGGATCGAGCCGGTCCTGCTGTATCCGGTCGAGGAAACGCCCGAGGGGAACCTGGACTCGATCCGGCCGGCCAGTGGCATTCCGCTGTTCAATCTCGAAGTCCTGAAGAGCCTGCCTGCGGCCGATAGCGGCAATGTCGTCGATGAAGCGATCCATCTGACCGAGGATCTCGGCCTCGCCAATACCGACGACGATCTGCCGCAATGGGACGAAATCGTTTTGCGGCTGCAGCGTTGCCGGCCGGAGTGGGAATGGCAAGAGGACCTCAACCCCTACGCTCTCTCCACCGGCGTCCCATTGTCCGAGTTGAGGGCGCCGGGGATCTACAACCGCGCGGTGCTCTTCGCCGGCGCCCGCTCGCCGTTTACCTACGGACTCGAGATCGAGCTGCGCAAGCTGGCGCAACTCGAGGATGCAGCGGTCCGCGACACGGCGCTCGGACTGTGGCTGCGCGATATGGACATCGAGGCCGCGCCGCTGGAAGACCGGCCCATTCTTGAAGTTCTGCCGCTGAATACGGAGCAGCGGCAGTCCGTGGTACAGGGCCTGAGCGCACCGCTCACGGTGGTGACCGGGCCGCCGGGCACCGGGAAATCGCAGGTGGTTACTTCGCTGCTGGCCAATGTGGCCTGGCAGGGCGGGAGCGTCCTATTCGCCAGCAAGAACAACCACGCGGTGGATGTGGTGGAGTCCCGCGTGAACGCCTTGGGACCGTATCCCCTGCTGCTGCGCCTCGGCAGGGAGGAACACCACGCGCGCATCGCGCAGCATCTGACGGCGGCGCTGGCCGAGTCGTCGAACGCGGACGATTCGGCCCGGTACGTCCGGCTGGCGCAGGCGCATGACGAAGACCGCGCCCGGTTCCAGTCCGTCCAGCACGAGATTGCCAGGTTGGTGAGCCTGCGCAACGCGGTGGACGAGATGGAGCGGGCGGTGGAGCCGGCGCGGACCCTGTTCGGCGAGCGGCGATTCGGCGGGCTCCGGCTGCCTCAGGGGAATGCGATTCGTCCGCGATTGCACGCGCTCGGCGCCGCGCTCGAAGCGGCGCGGGTGTTGGGCCAGCCGGCGATGGTTCGATTGGTTTGGGAGTCCGTGAAGGGCCGGCGTTTCGAGCGTGTCGCCGAAACCGCGGGAGACCTGTTGCCGCTTGCGGAACTGCTCGGCGTCACGCCTCCCGCCGACCGGCCGGCAGAGGACAGTCTGACGGCTTGGGACGCTTTTCACGGGACGCTATCGGACCGGCTCGAGTGGGCCGCGCGCATCGAAGCCTACAAGCAGAGCCTGGAGCGGTTGCGCTCCGCCAGACCGCTCGAGGAGTTGGCGGAGGACCTCACCCGGATCGCCGGAGAATCGGCTCACGATTCGCTGGAACTGTGGCAGTCCTGGCTCCGTCTGTGGCCGAGCCGGTGGAACCCACAGCAGAGGAAACTGCTGAGCGAGTACGTTTCCTTGCTGCAAATGATCTCGAGCGGCGGCGACTACGACGAAGGCGCGGGCAGAAGGGTGTTTCGCCGCTATTACAGTCTGTTCCCCAAGGTCGCGAAACTCCTCCCGTGCTGGGCCGTGACTTCACTTTCCGCACGGGGACGCCTGCCGTTCGAGCCTGGCTGCTTCGATCTGGTGGTGATCGACGAAGCGAGCCAGTGCGACATCGCGTCGGCGCTGCCGCTGCTGTTTCGCGCCCGCCGCGCCGTGATCATCGGCGATCCCCTGCAATTGAAGCACGTCAGCTCGATGGCTCCACAACAGGATCGCCTGCTGCTCGCGGCGCACGGATTGGCGGAGGGACGCGCGGCCTGGGCGTATTCGGTGAACTCGCTGTTCGATCTCGCCCGCAGCCTGTCCCGCCACGAGGACATCGTGAACCTCAGGGATCACCACCGTTCGCACCGCGACATCATCGCCTTTTCAAACCGGCATTTCTATCGCGGAAAGCTTCGTATTGCCACGGATCACGAAGCCCTGAACCGCTCTCAGCCAGCCGGACCGGCCGTGCGGTGGATCGACGTCCGGGGCAAAGTCGTGCGTCCCGCGGGCGGCGGCGCGCTGAATGCCGCTGAAGCGGAAGCTGTGGTCGCGGAACTGCGGAAGCTGATCGTCGAGCGGGGATACAACGGAGCGGCGGGCGTGGTTACGCCATTCCGGGCTCAAGCCAACCGGATCCGGATCCTGGTGCATCAGGACCGGGAACTCTCGCGGCGGCTGGCATCGCTCCAATTCGTGGTGGACACGGTGCACGGATTCCAGGGCGATGAGCGCGACGCGATCTTCTTCTCTCCCGTAGTGTCGGCGGGCGTGGGCGAGAGCACGCTGCGGTTCCTGAAGAGCCACGGCAACCTGTTCAACGTAGCGGTCACGCGGGCCCGCTCGGAGCTGCTGGTGGTGGGCGACCGCCAGGCCGCGCTGGACTCCGGGGTCGACTACCTCGCCAGTTTCGCGCAGTATTCGCGCCAACTTGAGCCGAACGAGCCGCGCATCGTCCCCCCCGAAGATCTGGGACCGGAGTATCCCGTGGTTGCGCATCCGGAGCTGGTCTCCGCTTGGGAGCGGGTGTTTTACCAAGCCCTGTACAGGGCTGGTCTGAGGCCCGTTCCCCAGTACGAGGAGGCTCCTTATTCGCTCGATTTCGCTCTGTTCGACGGAGAGCGGAAGCTGGATATCGAGGTCGACGGCGAGTATTACCATCGCAATTGGGACGGCGAGCTGTGCCGGCGGGACCAGATCCGCTCGCAACGGCTGAGCGACTTAGGCTGGGACGTCATGCGGTTCTGGGTTTATGAGGTCCGCGACGATATGGAAGGCTCGGTCAGCCGCGCGCGGGCGTGGATGGCTGCGGGCGCCTGCGGATAGTGGCCGCCACCGCCCTCGGGCGATGCAGGCGCGCCCGAGCTGATAGAACGGCATCGAGACGAACTGGGTCCAGCAGGTGAAGCCCTTGGCGGCGCGCTCGGCGCTGTGCTTGTTGACCAGTGCGGCGAATTCGGTTCGAGGGAAAATGTGGCAGCAGTCGATTGAACAGGCTCGCGACCTTCACCATTGTCTTGCCCTCCTGTTGGTATGCGTCTGGCGAACGTCCCGGCCAGGGAACGATTCGCCAACGTCGGACCATAGGAGGGCTTTGCTGTCTCCTATCGGAGAGTCAAGCCTATCTTGGACAAGGGTCAAAGGATAAAACTGGCGGAGAGGGGGGGATTCGAACCCCCGGTAGAGGTTTAGGCCCCTACGACGGTTTAGCAATGCGTGGAACGTCGTTCCGGCCTGTGCCTCACAGTACCCAAGAATGCCCGTAAGTAGAGGGTGGGCAGGAGGTTGTGAGTTCGTCCTGTACCTTGCCGTACCGACGCGATTTGGGCCGGTTTCGCCTGTCGGATTAGCAAGAGATTAGCAACGGCCGATGCCCGCTTAGCCCGGTAGCTTGACCACTTCGGTATCCGGCTGTCGCTCCAGTTGCCTCGGGACCGGGGTGGGCGTGGGAGTTGGCTTGGGCGCCTCGGCTACTGGAGCAGGCGTCGGAGTGGCGCGCGCCGTCGGCATGACGCCCCCAGAACTGATCTTCTCTCCATCGGTCGATTCTGCCCTGACGTGAGCTTGCACTTCTAGGGCGTTCACAGCGGTCCAGGACACGTCTTTCGCCAGCTCGAAAACCGCCGCGCCAGGGGTTCCGTCAGCCTGCTTGAATCCGATGGCGAGATAGTGCTTCTCCTTGTGGCTGAAGCCGACGATGAGGCCCGGCACGATGCCGAATGCGAGGCCCAGCCCGACTCCGGCGCCGGTTCGGTGGCCTACCTTGCTTCCATACTCCAGGGCCGTGATGCTCGCATACGGGAGGCGCCATTCTTGGCCGCCATTCATGCGAAAGATCATCTCTTTCGGGCCGTCGGCATCTATGCGCCCCTGCGCGCCTTTGGGAATCGACGTGACGGTTCCGCCCCTGTATTCAGCCTTGTCGCCGCGGACAGCACAGATCCCTGATTGCACAAACACGAGGACGGTTGCTATGGCAGTGAGTCGCTGCGCGAACATTGTTACCTCCGCCCAGTGAATCCCTGCCCGCCTGAGTTGGCCGGGACCGATTCTATCAGACTTCTCCGGTCAGCGCGCCGCGACGTGTGGCCCGCCCGGCGGATGCTCCGGTGGCTGCCCTGATGGGTTGTCGTCCCTGGAGCGGCCGCAGCCGCACAAGAGAAGCAACAGCGCGAGCAATAGCAGTTTCATCGTGCCTCCAAAGATGGGGCGCCGGGGGATTGCTCCGCCCGGCGCCCTGTTGTTACTGGCGCGCCCGCTTCGCAGGTAGCGCCTTCAGTTTCGCCATGAAGTCAGCGGGCAGTGGTGGCTCGCGGTACTCCGATACGAGCCCGCGCGCCTCGAGAGCGAGCGCGGTTTCTTCGTCCGTCTCGAATACTTCGCCGCGGCGAACCTTGCCGAAGTCGCCGAACAGTTGCTTGTGTGCGACCAGCCGCTTCATGCCGCTCGGTTCTGTTGAGTCAGCCATGCGAGTAGCTCAGCCTCCACAGGATCGGGCTCGGGCAAGGCAAGGCCTTTCCACCCGTGGCCCGCGAGTCTGGTACTCTCGGATTT
>Ga0182017_10001070_pt1 | contig 21457 bp, 16 predicted proteins | sample 712E3DmetaG_FD_120492 | JGI IMG/M metagenome (GOLD analysis project Ga0182017, IMG submission 120492) | Permafrost microbial communities from Stordalen Mire, Sweden - 712E3D metaG | ecosystem: Environmental > Terrestrial > Soil > Wetlands > Permafrost | place: Sweden: Stordalen | collected... | reverse complement strand
CTGCATCCGGAGCGATGTATGACGATATCAACCGATCTCATGGAAGGCAAATGAGCAAGCGAAAGATGACCGAACGAAGAGAGACGGCTCTGAAGATGCTCAGACTAAATCGCGCGCATGCCGTTCTCCGCAATATCAGCCAGCTTTTTATGCGGGAACGCAGCAAGAAAAAAATACTCGAAGAGTCCTGCCGGATTGCCGTCGAGGACGGCAAATTGAGCATGTGCTGGATCGGACTCGTTGATGAAACCGCCGGCATGGTAAAACCTGTCGCCTATGCCGGCGATATCGAGCACGATACGCGCATGCTTCATTGCGGGAAGAAAGCCTTGAATCTCGGATTGAAGTCCCCGGCAGCATTTCCTCTTCAAACCGCAGCAAAGGGTATCGGAACAATCAGTCATTATGCAAAGAAACTATATCTCTATATTTGCCCGTCCCGTTCGATACGATAAGAAATTGAAGAGGAGTGAAACGGAGTAAAAAGACATCTTGAACCCGGAAGGCATGCTGCAAAAGACACGGGAAGCGCCTGAAATCCGGTTTGATACTTCCAGAGGAGTTCTCAGATGAAATATTTTCAGATGCTGCGCGGGTACGGAATAAATTTTATCGCACAATATCCTGCAGTCCTGTCGGGCTGTATTATCTACAGCTATTTATTCGTCTCTATGGTGCGTCTTTTTATCAAAGTAAAAGTCCATGGGGCAGCACCGGGAGATATCTACGACATTTTCAGCGCTCTGCCGTTTATGTGGCTTCTTGCGGTTTCGCTCGTTAAGATTATTGAATTCCGGGCAAAACTGCACAATCAGGAAAAGGAACTGCAGGTGAAAAACATCCAGCTGACGACTATGCATGAAGTCGTTCAAGGTGTCCAGCATCAGGTCAACAACCCTCTGGCAATTATTTCTCTCTCCGTCGATCAGGCAAAAAGATCGGTGGAACATGATCCGGTGCTCCTGAAAAAGATAGAATCCATTGCGAATGCAGCAAATCAAATAACCTCCGCACTGCAAAAATTTTCGGAAGCTGAACAGTACAAATATGAACATGTAGATCAAAGAATAGGAACCATCGCATCAATTCCGGACGAACACTGAGAAAGCCAATCGCTGAACGTATGCGAATGCGGCCGATTATATGAGAAGCGTTTCTATGTAGCGGGCTATTGCAGGAGAGGAAGTAAGCCCGGGAGACTCGATGCCGATCAGATTAATAAACCCGCTCAAGCCCCGTTCCTTTTCATGGACAATAATGAAGTCTTTTTCCGGCTCGCCTTTTTTCTGAAGCTTTGGCCGGATGCCGCTTTGATCGGGAGTAAGATCGTCGTCAGCGATGGCCGGGAGGATCCGCCGTACGGCATCGCCGAATATATGTCGTTTCGTTTCGGCGACCGTATAATCCTGGACACGGTTTTGGAGGTACTCTACATCGGGACCGAACTTGAGACGGCCGTTCCAATCGAGCAATGCGTGAACACCAAGTCCCTCATTTTGCGGTACCGGATAGACCAGACGGGAAAGCAATTTTGATTTCGACGGTGTGACGGCAAAATACGATCCCTTGACATAATTCAACCTGTATCCTGCCTGATCGACATCGATGCCGGCCATGCCGGCTATCGTATCTGAACAGAGACCGGCAGCATTCACAATGATTTCTCCCGTAATCGCAGATCGCGTCCCTTCTTCGTCAATCATCACTTCGTAATCGCTTTGCCCCTTTTCGATGCCGACAACTTCGCATCGCATGTGCACCATTGCGCCTTGTGCAAGAGCGGTGCGATAATAATACTCCATAAGGCCGTGGACACTGATGACGCCTGTGAGAGGAGAGTAAAGCGACCCGAACGTGCGGATATTGGGTTCCAGCTTCAGAGTAGCGGCCTTATCGAGAAATTCCAGTTTGACGCCGTTGTGAGCGGCGTTTTGTTGAATCGACTCGAGTTTTGTCAATTCTGTCTCATTTGCCGCTGAAATTATTTTCGTTATGTTCCGGTACGGTATGTTGTTTTGACTGCAGAGGACGCAGAGCTCCTCGCGCCCCTGGACACAAAAGGCGGCCTTCAGGCTTCCATGTCTATAATATATTCCTGCATGGATAACTTCGCTGTTTCGGCTGGATGTTTCCATACCCCAGCGCTCGTGCTTTTCCAGGAGAAGAATGTGATGATGCTTTTTTGAAAGACGATGAGCGATTGCAAGACCGACGACCCCTCCTCCGATAATGATGATTTTAAAATCCGGCATAGACCTCTCTTTTTCTTTGTTTTGCAAGGTACAAAAAGAAAGAAGAAAGAGCATTAAAAACCTTGATTGACTGATCAGGACTCCGTATTTTAGAATAAGAAAATATCGATATTATAAAGATAGGGAAAGGAGGTCGACAATGGGTAAAGGAGATAAGCGTTCAAAGCGAGGAAAGATTTTTGCAAAATCGCACGGCAAATCCCGTCCAAGAAAAGCCGGTAAAACCGTAAAAACAGCGAAAGCCAAATAGGAAACGATATCATCTGAGCGGAGGGATTATTCAGAATCCCTCCGCCCGGCATCGGTCATAAATATGGTTTTTTCAGAAATTACAGAAGGTATACGCGTCACCATTCAACCGATCTATCTGGACGGACAATCCGATTTTCTTGTCAAGAAATTCGTCTTTGCTTATTTTGTCCGGATCGACAATCTTTCGCATGAACCGGTCACGCTGCTTCGCCGCCACTGGCATATCGAGCACTCCACAGGTAAAACGGAAAACATCGACGGTGAAGGGGTGATCGGAAAGCAGCCTCAAATCCATCCGAACAAACGCCATGAGTACAATAGTTACTGCATACTCGAATCGATGGAAGGATCGATGGAAGGCTATTACCTTATGGAACGCGCCGATGGATCATCATTCGAAGTCACCATTCCGCGTTTTCCCCTCCGCGCCGCCGCCAATTAATTAAAAGACAGTGAATAGCAAATGGTAGCCGGAGGCCTGCCCGACTGCTGACACAGTCACGCAGGCAGGCCTGAGAATGTCATCATGCCTGAGCATGATACAATTTAGCACTGACAACTGACAAATCAAATAACTCAATAACCAAGTAACATTGAACTGAAGCACCGCAGCACATTGAACGTTAAACCCCGGCACGGCAGCAACTACGAACTACGCACAACGAACCAAGCACTTCTTTTTTATTGTTGAAGTTTTTTGAATTTAAAAAATTCCCCTTTTGAATTCATCAATTGCTCATGTGTCCCGGATTCTATGCACATTCCGTGTTTCATGACGACAATCCTGTCCGCATTGCGTATGGTCGATAATCGGTGCGCTACGATGAATGTGGTTCGCCCTTTGACTAACCGCCCAATCGCTTCCTGAATAAGTGATTCTGAAACAACGTCGAGCGCCGAAGTTGCTTCATCCAGAACAATGACTCTCGGATCCCGTATCAACGCGCGTGCTATGGCAATACGCTGACGCTGCCCTCCGGAAAGACGTGCTCCCCGTTCACCAAGTTTCGTATCGAGTCCTTGAGGCATTTTAGAAACAAATTCGGCGGCATTTGCAACTTCCAGGATATCCCAGATTTTTTTGGCGTCTTTAATATCGGTACCGTAAGCGATATTTTCCCAAACCGATCCGCTGAACAGCAGGGTTGTCTGGGGCACAACAGCTAAAAATCGCCGGTACTGCCTGAGATCCAGTCCTTGCATGTCTTGTCCGTCGAGGAGTATCCTTCCGGACGTCGGCCTGCGGAATCCGATAACAAGACTCATCAGCGTCGATTTTCCGGAACCCGATTCCCCGACAAGAGCAATCGACTCCCCGGCTTTTACTTCGAGCGAAAAATCCTTGACCGCCGGCTGTTGTACGATATCGTACACATAACCGACCGCATCGAATACAAAATGGCCGTCGACATGGTCGACTTTCCGCTTTCCTTCGTTATGTTCTATATCCGGAGATTCAAGAATTTCTCCGATCGACCGGATCGATTCGAAGCCGCGGGAAAGTTCGGGATACGCATTCAGGATCATGTTCACAGCTCCGACAATCATGGCAAAAAAGCTCTGAAAAAGAACGACGTCTCCGACACTGATTATTTTTTTAAATGCAAGGATAGATGTAAACATCAAGCATATAAGCATGACAATCTGGAAGGAAGTCCATGAAAATGCGCTGAAGAGAGCTCCGATCACCTCGAGCCGGATACCTCTGCGTTTAACATTCTCAAGCCGGGAGTCCATTTTAGAGACTTCCAGTTCTTCCACTCCATGCGCCCGTGTAATAGGGATCATCTGAATCATTTCAACGACGCTCGCCGAAAGGGATTCTATTTCCGTACGGTATTCCCTGTTTCTCGCAGTCATTTTTTTTGAAAAAAAGAATACGAGACTCGACGAAACCGGCACAGAAACCAGATAAAACAACGCGACGAACGGCTGCCTCATGACAGTGAATGAAAACGCGACAATAATGGTAAGAGCGGCGGGAAAGACGGAATTCATTAGGTTTCTGGAAAGTATTTCAAGGGCCTCAACATCGCGCAGTATTTTCGTTTGGAGCTTTCCGGATTGGTATGTATCATGAAAGGAAATCGACAGCTCCTGCAAACGCCGCACGATGGACGATCGCAGCTGTACCTGCATCGTATTCAATGCGCTGCTGAACACTCTCACATACAGCGTATGCATCGGAATATTTTGTATGATGATAATAAAAAATACGGCTCCAACCCACCATAAATCATTGATCGAGTATCTGACCGGATCGCTGATAATGTTAATCATACGGGCAAGAATGACCGGAAGGATCCAGACAGGAGAATGTTTTATCGCAAACACGGCGATCGAAATACCGATTTTAAGATGCTGCCCCCGGTAAAGATACATCAGCTTCCTGAGAGGACTGGCGCTTCGAAATTTCAAACCGAATTGTTCACTCTCGTGCATTCCGATATTCACCTTTCATTCCCATCAAAAATGATTTCTGTTTAATGCTCCGCTATGGACAAACCTCTTGAACCGCGGAGGAGAACTCAAGAGTTGAAAAGAAAAGCTGCAAATAGTTCTCAGAACGATATACTAATTCCCGCGAAACCGGCTTTTCGTCCATATCAACTCCATTCCTACTTCACTTCTTGAATCCGGTGTTCGATGCCGGCATGAACCTCTTTCAATGCGCGCACTTTTTGCTCGACCGCAGCAAAAACAGTCTTGTTGACAGACACCGGAACCGGCTTATCAATTCCAAGATACATTTCCGCATCTCCCGCCAGATAGTCGCTTGCCGCCGCGGTATAGATTTTTGCATCAACCAGCGGCCGGCCGTTCACCAGAATTTTCACGAACTCAATTGTATTGTCCGGTTTCATTTTCCATTCTGCCTGGAGGCCGGAAGTTTGCACTGCCGGGCGGTTTTTTATATAATATTGAAGGAACCTGGTTATTGCGGCTCCCGTCATCGGAAAGGTGACGAGTTCATTCCGGAACGGCAGCACTTCGAACAAATCGCGTTTCGTAATCGCGCCGACGGAAAGATTCTTTCGCATTCCATGCGTATTCATGAATCCGATATCGGCTCCCGCAGCTTCGCGCTGCGCATCGGCGATAAAGTTTCCGGCATTGCTTTCGCCGCCCCTGCCGATTACCCAGGCCGACTTCAGTGTTCCGATTATCTCCGCATAGTCGGTATCGATTTTGCCTTTCAGCGAATCGACTAAATGCGAGAGTGCTGTTTTCGGACGATCGGGATGGTACCACAACGGCAGCAATTTTCCCTCGTGCGATAAAATCCTGTGCTTTTCAACGGTCAATGTCAGTTCACCGAGATTTTCACAATTCGAACCGGTCTGAACGATTATAACACCCTTTATTATTTTCGGCATCTTCAAGCGTGTGTGTGAATGTCCGCCGATGATGACATCTAATCCCGTAACGTTCTCTGCAAGAACGGAATCGTCTTCTACCCCTTCATGTGTTACTGCAATCAGGAGATCGGTCCTGGATCGAAGCTTGTCGATAATGCTCTGTGCTGTTGCAACCGGCGAAAGAATTACAATCCCGCCGCTGCTTTTCTTGCTGACCAGAGTAAAAAAATCTTTCGACATCAAGCCGAAGATGCCTATGCGCAGCCCTGCTTTTTCAAGAATGATATATTCTTCGTTGCCCACCGGAAATTTCCCTGCCGTATCGACAATGTTTGCAGAAACCGCGGGAAATCTTCCTATTTGTATAAGTTTCCGGAGGTTCGCCTGCGAAATATCGAAATCGTGATTGCCTATGGTCCAGACATTGTAGCCGATCATGCGCATCATTGCAAACAGAGCCCCGCCCTCGGCTCCTTCGTACGAATATTCGGTGATCGGATTGCCGGTCATAACATCACCGGCATCGATTAAAAGAACCGCCGGTTTGACATGCCGTATGCTGTCGATCTCATAATTTAATTCATTGAATCCCCCCACGAGCGGCTTCGGCGTGTTTTTAACCCAGAAAGCTTCGTGAGGAATAAAATCCGCATGCATATCGTTTGTATGTAATATGGTGATTGTTCGCGGTTGTCCGATAAGGATCGGAGTAAAACAGGCCGCCAGCAGGCACCATGCGGATATAAACATTAAGAAACGTTTCATAGGCGGTTCCTCTTGCATAATGGCTCAAGATACAGAGATTTCAATGATTTTAAAAGTGTTTCCCGTGAAGAAATCGCAGCAAGCGCAATAAATACGTTCCTTAGCGTGTTTTACAGAAATAATTTATCCCCTCGCAGGGAAGGACCTATCCGGAAAAGGCTGTGAGTTACAAAGAATGAGTTTTTCGTTTCACTCTTGCCTCCGGATTTTTGATCCCGTACATTAAAAAGTGAGCCGCAGAACGTTCCGGCGGCAATGTTGCGGAAAGAATGCTGTTCGTATGAAAGGTAATTAATTTTCATGTCCCATATCGTCAAAGGTGATGAAATGCATTCGTTTTTAAAATTTGCACTGCCGTTACTCGGCATCTCTCTGGCATCGTCAAACCTCTTCTTTGCGCAGGAACGCGATCGCAGTAAAATTCAGGATCAGTATAAATGGAATCTTGCCGATCTGTATAGTTCGGATGATGCATGGAAACAGGCAAAAGAACATTTTGTCGCCGATTTCCCTTCTCTCAAGCAATATACCGGAACTCTCGGTTCTTCTGCACACCAGATACTCGGATGCCTGGAACTCGGATCGCGCCTGGCCAAAGAATACGCCAGGCTGAGTGCGTATGCCAACCTGAGCTCAGATCAAGATACGCGCGTGTCGCAGTCCCTGGGCATGCAGCAGGAAATCGGTCAGATTGGAAGCGGGTTCGGAGCAGCGGCTTCGTTTATTGAACCGGAAATATTGAAGATCGATTCTGCCAAGATCCGGCAGTTCATGGAGGAAGAAAAAAAGCTGCAAATCTACAAACACTACTTAGACGATCTTCTCCGACGCAAAGCGCACACGGGAACCGAAGGAGAGGAAAAAATAATAGCCGATGCGGGAATCATGGCCTCTTCACCATATAACATTTACAGCATTTTCTCGAATGCGGATTTTCCCTATCCTTCGGTCGTGCTTGGGAGCGGGGATACGGTAAAACTGGATCAAGCCGGTTACAGCCTGCACCGGACATCGACAAACCGCGAGGATCGTAAAAAAATATTCGAAGCCTTTTTTACCAAGTTGAATGAATTCCGCAGGACCTTTGGTACGGAGCTCAACGCCGAAGTCTGCGGAGATCTGTTCAGTAAAAATGCGCGGAAATATTCTTCGTGCCTCGAAAGCTCCCTGGACGCGAATAATGTTCCGGTACAGGTCTATCATAGTCTTATCGAAAACGTGGATAAAAATCTCGCGACATTTCACCGGTATCTTAAATTAAGGAAACGCATTCTCGGGGTGGATCAGCTGCACTACTACGACCTTTACGCTCCTCTCCTGAAAGACGTCGATCTCAAGTACACCGTTGAAGAATCGCAGCAGCACGTTCTTGCTGCTTTGAAACCGCTCGGAGAAGATTATGTATCCGTTATCAAAAAGGCATTCAACGATCGCTGGATCGATGTATATCCGACCGAAGGGAAGCGCTCGGGTGCATATTCTCAGGGTTCGGCGTACGACGTCCATCCGTACATCCTGCTCAATTACAACGGCAAATACGACGACATGAGCACGATGGCGCATGAACTTGGCCATTCGATGCAGAGTTACCTTTCAAATAAAACCCAGCCTTACCCGACATCGGATTATCCGATCTTCGTCGCCGAAGTAGCATCCACATTCAACGAAGCGCTTCTGATCGATTATATGCTGAAAAATATCAAAGACGATACGGCGCGGCTTTCGCTGCTCGGCAGCTATCTGGAAGGAATCAAAGGCACGGTGTTCCGTCAAACGCAATTTGCAGAATTCGAATTGAAAATTCATGAGATGGCGGAACGGGGAGAACCGCTGACCGGCGATGTTTTAAACAAAGAATATCTCGAGATCACAAGAAAGTATTACGGCCACGATCAGGGCACATGTATCGTGGACGACGAGATCAAAGCGGAATGGATGTTCATTCCTCATTTTTATTATAATTACTATGTGTTCCAGTATGCAACATCCTTTACGGCTTCGGCCGCCTTATCCGAACGTACGCTCGCCGGGGATAACGCTTCGACGAAAAAATATATCGAATTTCTCTCTGCAGGCGGATCCGATTATCCGATCGAATTACTGAAGAAGGCCGGAGTCGATATGACAACTTCCGAACCGTTCATACTGACAATGAAAAAAATGAACCGGGTCATGGACGAGATGGAAAAGATCCTCACGAAGTTGGGAAAATAAAAGCAGCCCATTTTGAACGGATAGAATAACAACACGATGTTCATCGGTCATACAGCAATAGCGTTTGCCGCAAAGAAAGCTGCGCCCCAACTTCGGCTGGGCACGCTGCTGCTTGCGGCGCAATTTGCCGACCTTATTTTTCCTCTCTTCGTTCTCCTTGGTGTGGAACACATAATGCCCGCCCCCGGCATCACCGCATTTACACCCTACGACTTTTATGACTATCCGATTTCTCATAGCCTTGCAGCCAATATTGTGTGGGCATCCATTTTCGCCGGCATTTATTTTCTCAAACGCCGTGAGTGGACCGGCACATTCATTCTTGCAGGTGTTGTGCTCAGTCATTGGCTGCTGGATTTTATTTCGCATCGTCCCGATATGCCGGTTGCACCGGGACTGCAATTGTGCGTGGGTTTGGGATTGTGGAATTCCGTCGCATGGACGATTATTATCGAATCATGTATGTTCGCTCTCGGGGTGTATTTATATCTTCGCGCCACGGCCGCTGTTGATCGTACAGGATCGCTCGCATTATGGTCGTTTATCGGGCTTCAGTTCCTGCTGTACATCGGCGACATCGTCGGCAAAACTCCGGTTGACGGTCACACGATGGCATTGTTTTCTCTTCTGCAATGGCTGATTGTACCGTGGGGATACTGGATAGACCGGCACCGGCACAACACAGCCGCAGCCGGCGAGGCATCAGGTTGAACATTTCTCGTCCCCCGGTAAATAAAAACGACGTAGTAAGGTCATACGGACTATTTACCATTGACCGTTGACCATTTGTCTTCTTTTCAGAACATCCTGCAGCAGGACGATTATTTCATCCGGTTTATACGGCTTTTGGAGAAAACCGTCAACGCCTGCTGCAATCAATTCGCCTTTAAGTTTGGAATCGAAGAGTCCGCTTGCAATAATAACTTTCACTTCCGGATTTATCAGTCTCAGTCTTCGAAATTCTTCATTCCCCGGCATTCCTGGTAATCCTAAATCGGTAATGACTGCGGCTATTTTTTCCCGGTTTTGTTCATAGAGATCGATCGCTTTTCGACCGTCCACTGCCTTGAGTACCGAATACCCGTTCATTTCGAGTGTGGCACTCAGCACTTCTAAAAGCATTGCTTCATCTTCCACGATGAGGATCGTTTCACACCCGTGAATATTTTTTGCCTTCATCGATTCCATATTCACCGTCATCGATGATGCGTGTTTTTGAAGAGGGAGGTATATATGGAAAATCGTTCCCCTATCCTTTTCACTCTCAACCTCGATAAAACCGTGATGTGATTGGATAATTCCATATACGACAGCGAGTCCCAGCCCTGTTCCTTTTCCTTTCTCTTTCGTTGTAAAGAACGGATCAAATATTCTTGAGCGTGTGGCTTCATCCATCCCGACGCCTGTATCTTCAACGCTCAAGCATAAATATTCTTCCAGTCCTGATTTGGGGAACCGCTCCCGCATCATCTCTTGCGCTATATGCGAAGCTTCTATAGAAATGGTACCGCCCTGCGGCATAGCATCTCGCGCATTGACGCAGAGATTCATCAGGACCTGATGCAATTGCGAATGATCGGCATAGAGCATCGGGAGACCGGGTTCAAGCCGTTCTCTGAACAGCACGGTTTTCGGAAAGGTTTGTTGGAGCATGGAGAAAAGTTCGTGGATGAGATCATAGATGCTGACCAGTTCAAATTCCACTCCTGTTTTTCGGGCAAAAGTAAGAATCTGGCGAACCAGCGATGTTCCCCGTTCAACAGCATGCGTAATAGCCTGCACGTATTCGCTGAATTTTTCCGGATCCGATTTTCTTTTTTCTAAGAGCGCCGAATAGCCAAGAATGATATTGAGGATGTTGTTGAAATCGTGCGCAATGCCGCCTGCAAGAGTACCGATACTGACCATCTTTTGCGAATGCAGCAGTTCCTGCTGCAGCCTTTTTTGTTCCGTGATATCGGTTGCGGTGCCGACGCAGGCGATAGGCTCTCCTTTCTCATTTCGTACAACCGATGTAGAAAGAAACATAGGAAAGATTGTTCCGTCTTTTTTCCTGCTCAGTATTTCTCCCTGCCATCCCCCGGATAATGTGGCAGCCAGGATATCTTGATCATGCATACGAATAAGAATATCGAGTTCTTCGATGGATTTGCCGATTAATTCTATTTCAGAACGGCCATGCGTTTCTTGAAATGCCTGATTCGTAAAAAGGACTTTATTGTGGAGGTCGGTAATAGTGACGCATTCACTGATACTTTTAACAGTATGGCTGAGAAGATTCAGCGACTCTTCTATTTGTTTGCGCGTCGTAATATCTGTCAGGACGCCGCGGAATCCGGCGGGACGGTTCCCGTCACGGATGGGTTTAATAGAGCTTCGTATCCAGCGGGACTCGCCTGATTTTATCTTTATACGGTATTCCAACGGCTCCAAATGCCCTGACAATGCTTTCTTGAATTGCTCCTGTATATTTTGTAAAAAATCAGGACAAATGAAATCCCTGATTGAGCGGCCGATTATTTCCTCGGTACGATAGCCGCTCAGTATTTCTGCCGTTGGACTGATGTACGAAAAAATCCCGTCCATATCGGTCGAGAAAATGACTTCGTTAATCTGTTCTACCAAATCGCGGTACTTGCTTTCAGACAGACGCAATGCTTCCTCAGCTTTTTTACGACCGGTAATATCGCGCGTGATCGAAATGATGTGCGGAACGCCGTTGAATTGAATAAGAGAGGCGGACATTAAGCCGTTAAGAATTGTGCCGTCTTTAGCACAGAACAAAGCTTCCATATTCTCCACTTTGCCGTACTTGTTCAATCCTGCTGTTAATTTTTCCCTGTCCTCCGAATTTACCCAGACATTAAACTCCCAGGCGGTCTTTCCAATTACATCCGCTTCGGTATAGCCGACAATACGTGTAAATCCTTCGTTGATGGAAACATACATTCCATCTTCCAGCCGGTTGATATTGATCGAATCCGGGCTGGTGATAAAAGCAATTCTGAATTTTTCTTCGCTTTGCCTCAGCAAAATTTCCGCCCGTTTCCGGTCGCTAATATCGAGCATGATAAGATAACCGGCTATGATTTCTCCTGAATCATTATAAATGGGCACTCCGCTGACTAATTCCCAGCGGATTGTTCCATCCTTTCGCATAATCATTCGTTCTTCCTGCTTGGTGCTTTGACCCGTAAGTGCGCGCGCAAGCGGAAGATCTTTTGCTAAATCGAGATTTCCTTGTGCATTATAATCTTTGAAAGAAGAATCGATGCTCATCAATGGCTTGCCGACAGGCGACGGCTCATCCATGATGCCGAGATACTCTCTGTATGCCGGATTGGCGATCCGGACAATCATATCCGGCATGCTCACGAGCACCATCGGGACAGGAGACTGCTCAAATGTCTGTTCAAGCAAGATCTTCGTCTTTGTTAATTCTTCCTCGGCTTCTTTACGTTTAGTTACATCATTGGCCAGAACAAGCCGGGCGGATTTTCCTTCGAACTCGATATCGTGCGTCGTAATTTCTGCATGTATAATTGTTCCGTCCTTTTTCTTATGCCTCCATATTCCCGTTTCTCGCAGTTGGCCTTCTCCTTTTGTCACTGTCCCAAGGAACATCGGGATATCTTCTTCCGGTCGAATGTCTTTAAGCGTCATGGAAAGGAATTCTTCTTCTGTATAACCATAGTGCTTCACAGCGGCTCCATTCACGGCAAGAAAGGCAAATGTCTGCCGGTCAATGACCCAAAGGGGAAAAGGATTATTGTGAAATAAAAGCCGGTAATATTCTTCGCTCTTTCGAAGAGCATCGACCATTTCCTGCCGTTCACTGATATCCCTGAGCACGAGAAGCGTGTTAAGCTCGTTGTTTGTAAAATAAGCTGAGAGCTGCATCTCAACATCAAATTCAGAACCGTCTTTTCTCAAAGCACGTGCAATAAACATGATTGGTGTTTCTTCTCTATTCGCCTTGGAGCGAATAGAACGGGCAACAGTCTCCCGCTCCGAGGGAGCAAAAAGATTGAGAAGAGGACTTTCCAGCAGTTCATGCTCGCTGTTATACCCGAACATTTTGACATAGGCCGGGTTGACTATAACTAATATACCGTCTTTCGAAACGCCTATGGCATCGTGTGAACTTTCGAAGATGGACCGGAATTTAGTTTCACTTGCCTTTAAGATCGTATCTGCCTGCTTCCGTTCGGAGATATCCCGAACCAGCGCCCACATGCCCTGATTTTTTCCCTCTTCATCCTTAACCAGAAACACGCGCAGTTCCACAGGAACAATCACACCGTCTTTTCTCCAATATTCCTTTTCATAAACATCAGAATATCCTTTTGAGCGAACTTGTTCTTCAATGATAGTTTTTTCGAATTTGTGCCAGCGGGAAGGAGTAATATCGATGTATGTGAGATGAAGAAGTTCTTCTCCCGTATATCCGGTGATCTGCTGATACGCTTCATTGGAATCTTTGACAAGTCCGTTCATATCGACAAAAACGTACCCATCCCGCAAACTTTCATGAAGTGTACGGTACTTTTCCTCGCTTTTTTTCAGCAGATCTTCAGTCTTTGCGTTTCGGTAAACGTGCCGCGTAATCAAAGCATACAGCAGCAATGAAGTCAGAGCGACATAGACAAATCCCTTCAAGACGGCTATTTGCTCAATAAGAACGGGATTATGAGTGACCGCGATGAGAATGGTATCGGAGAAATAAATCCACAGCCCGCCGGCAATCGCATACGTGCCGACGATCTTCAAAATAGGCCAACGGCGAAGGCTACCGCTCGAAAAATCCATAAAGACGTACCTTTTTAATCCCGGTTCGCATCAAGATTAAATCCTAACGGAGAAGTTAGTTTATGGAAGAAGATAAATTGCCGTTCCACGAAAGATGCCTCACATAATTCATGTACAATAGTATTCTTCTATACTTATCGTAAACAATGTAAATGAATTGTTGTTCTTCCGCAATGGCCTGAAGGTGTGGACGAAAATTCGGTTTCGGGCGAATCCGCATGATTCTGAGACGGATTCGGGACTTTTCGGTTATCGTCAACTTCTCTGGAAACTCAATCCCGTGGAAAACAGATTGTGGAGAGCATATTGTCATATACCCTCCACAATCGGATGAATCTGAACAGCAAATATCCGCCAGCTTAACTGGCTGGAAAATAGAGAAGCCCAAGAACCATCACAGAAAAACAGATTTCTTCACTCTGTGCACCCGCCCTAGAGATACGACCGAAAGTCACGATTCAGCGAAAATTATATCGCATTTTGAAACGAAAGAGCGGTTTCTCGTTTCATCTCATGGGTTCTCTGCCGTGTCTCGTGCCTCTATTTAAGCAGCACAAGCCGTTTTGTCGCTGCAAACGACCCGGTCTGTGTCCCGTCTGTTTGTCGAACTTGTATTTTATAAAAATATACACCGCTTGCAAATTGCGAAGCATTCCATACAACGGAATAGCTGCCGGCGGATTGTGTTTCGTTTACAAGCGAGGCAACTTCCTGTCCAAGCACATTATATATCTTCAGTGTTACGGAACCCGTCATAGGCAATTGATAGCCGATGACGGTTGAAGGATTGAACGGGTTCGGATAATTCTGAGAAAGTGCAAATGTTTTTGGCGCTGCGGATTTTGCGCCCGGGACAGATGTTATTGGACCGGTAAAATCCGCGTTGATACCAAATACCGTATCCCCGACAGCGCTTACCGTTACGGCTGTTCCGGGAAGCTGGCTGATTTGGTTGTAATAGAATTGAGTGCTGTTACTATTTTGACTATACATTGAAAATTGAATCGAATAAGTACCCGGTAAAACGACAAAAGAATATGTTCCCCCGCTGCCAAACCCGGCTGAGAATGAAGGATTCCCGTTCGAACCGTATGGATATGCGGTAATACCCCATCCGTTTGATCCTGCATTAACAACCGTTCCGGAAATGACTCCCCCTTTCTTAAGCACGGCATTTATATTTTTCACCGTATCGGTCGATGAAGAAACGATAACGTTGTTGCTCATCCAATCGACATAAGCCTGATTGTAATATGTAATGAGATACCCTGTAGATTGGCTCGAGTTTCCGAACTGTATTCGATATGATCCCGGTGGAACTGCAATGGCATAGTTTCCCGATCCATCGGTCTGTCCGTTATAATTCGTACCGCCATTCGGAGGATAAACGTTGACGCTGATATTGACAAGTGGATTTCCCACCGTATCTCTTACAGAACCGGTGATGATTTTGCCCGCAGCAAGAACGAAATTGATGCCGGTCAAATTTGCATTTAAGGTAACCTGATCGCTTCCGGGCGATGCCGTATATCCGTTTGTAACGGATGTCGATTGAATCTGCACCTGATATTGCGCTCCGGCCGCTGCCTTTATATTGATGGTATAGTTGCCGTTTGCATCGGTCAACGCATCCCATTCTGAATTATCGTACCCTTGCGCAGAGACTAAGACGTTTGCAACACCTGTTCCTAATTTTTGAACCGATCCGCTGATCGTATAGGTGGGTGACGGTATAGCCGCTTCAGTAAAAGTCGCCGAGATCGTATCTGATCCGAGCGCTGTTCTAAAGATATAATGTGCAGGCGCTAAACCGAGATTCATCTTCACAAAATAAATGACGCCGTTTGCACTGCCGTCCATGTCGCCCGGATTGCCGTTTCCTCCGGTCGCTCCGTTTACGCCGTCCGTTTGAGAGAATGAGAAGAGCAGTATATCCGTCGACCGGTCGAGGACTCCGTTTGCATTCAAATCGATCCAAATTTCATTGGATACCGTCGCCCCGACAGGGAGTCCGGAGATAGTCCATTGCAATGAATCACCTTGAACGATGACAGCGTTGCTTGACTGGCCGTTCACCGTAACAGATATGGCAGCCAATACCGGCTGGACACAAATCAATAAAAACGCAAAAAATGATAACAACGATAACCGGTTCATAAGAACCTCCATTCTTTAATATTACATTAAATAACGGCAAATTCGATGCCATAAAAAATGCCGATTTTGCGGAATTTCAATATACATCTTATACAAGCAGGACATTTATTTTATCCTAATGGTTCATTTGTTTTTACTATATTATATGCATAATCTGGTGTTAAGAAGCAATGATAGCTGTCACTTTATCGATAATATGTCCGGTGATTTATGTCTGATTCCTTCCGAATTCCGTATTCACAGTTGTCTCTAAAGATTCAATCGGCTCTTGAATCCGCCGGAGTATCTGCGAAGATTGCGCAGATAGAAGCGGAAATAATGACGGAGTCCGACCTGATGGGAGTTCCATCGCACGGTGTGCGTATGCTGCCCGCGCTGATCAAAGGAATTCGGGATGGACGTGCAACGTCTAATCCTAAAATTACTATCCTTCGGGATTACAACGCAATCTGCTCGATCGACGGCGATAACGGACCTGGACGTTTTGTTTCTTTCGAAGCGATGAATTATGCTGTGAAAAAAGCGAAAAAATTCGGTATCGGAGCATGTCTTTTGACAAATGCAACGCATTGGGGACGCGCATTCGCTTATGCTTTCCGTGCAGCGCAAGCGGGAACAATCGGAATCTGCATGACCAATGCAATTCCCAATATGGTTGCTTGGCAATCCCGGCATGCATTACTCGGTAATAATCCGCTCGGCATCGGAATTCCGCAAAAAGATCGGGAGCCAATCGTGCTCGATATGGCCATGAGTCAGGCAGCGTTTGGAAAAGTCGGGACGTATGCACGGGAAGGAAAAGAAGTTCCACCCGGATGGGGTCTGGATGTAGAGGGCAATGCGACAACGGATCCACGTTCGATATTGAAAAGCGGCAGACTTATCCCTTTTGGCGAGCATAAGGGATCGGGCCTTTCGTTCATGATCGAACTTTTGACCGGCGCACTTGCCGGCACGATGCTCTCGCACGAAATAATGCAAATCGATAGAGGCGCTCTCAATCCCGGCACTTCAAAATTATTTATAGCTCTCGACGTCGATGCATTCGGCTCGATAGAACAATTGTCAAAAAAGACAGACCAATTCATTGCATGGATAAAAGAAGTAGAACCGGATATCGATATCATGCTTCCCGGCAGTCGGAGCTGGAAAGCGCAAGAAGAGAACATGCGGAACGGTATTCCCCTGCATCCGGAAATTTTAGATGAATTGAAAAAAATCGATGTCGTTTTTTAATTCAGTGAGTTATTGATAATTAAAATTTCCCTGTATAAGCGATTGAGGGTGTCCAAAAAGAAGGAATTACGGTAGGACAAACATTCCTGTTTGTCATTTTTCGTCAATATCGAACAGGCAAGAATGCCTATCCTACCAACAAATGAACATTTTGGACGGCCTCTAAAGGGGGATTTAAGACGGTGCAACAAAGCATTTATTCCAAAATACACCGAGCAATTACCATTTTTCTTAAATTAAGGAGCAACACATGTACACAACAATTCAAGAATTTCTTACAGACTGGAAAACCGAAAGCGCATCGACGCTTAAAATAATGAAGTCGTTAACCGACGCTTCGCTTGGCCAGAAAGTAACACCGGAAGGACGTTCACTGGGATTCCTTGCGTGGCATATAGCTATTACGCTTGGGGAAATGGGATCGAAAGCCGGATTGAACGTCAAAGCCCCAGCTGAACACTCCGATCCCCCATCTTCTGCATCGAAGATAGCCGAAGAATATGAATCCGCCGCAAAATCGTTACTCGACTGCGTGCAAACTCAATGGACCGATTCCATGCTCACGGATTTAGTCAATATGTACGGAGAAAAATGGCCGCGTCATGGCGTCCTGAGCGCACTCATCAAACACGAAGCCCATCATCGCGCACAAATGACGGTACTCATGCGACAGGCAGGCTTGCAAGTACCGGGCATCTACGGCCCCTCAAAAGAAGAATGGGGACAATTAGGTTTGAAAGCGCCGCAGTGAAACAGTAAATTGTAGTCGCGGGCAAACTGCCTGACGAAATGGAGACGGGATGACCACGGTGATGTCCGACGTCTGCCTACCCGCCGCAGAAAGACGACGTCGGCTTGTCACTATGGGGCTACAGAATAGAACTTTGATCAAAAAACTTTTTTTATAGTACTAATTGCCAATAACGATGAAAAAGCTTAAAACAAAGAATTCTACCGTTGGCGGTTCCTATAACTGCCTCCTCTCCTCTGTTAGTGAATTGTTAGAGCAAGCTCGTCATCAATCGGCTCGGTCGGTCAATGCAATTCTTACTGCAACATATTGGGAAATCGGCAGAAGGATTGTCGAGTTTGAGCAAAAGGGAGAGGCAAGAGCTGAATATGGCGAAGTATTATTGAAAAAACTTTCAGTTGATCTGGCTGCCCATTTTGGAAGAGGATTTTCTGAACGTAATCTTGAACAGATGAGACTCTTCTATTCTCTCTGGCCAATTTCGCAGACAGTGCCTGCGAAATCCGAGATTGTGCAGACATCGACTGCAATTTCCGATCTTGTCCAAGCTTTTCCTCTTCCGTGGTCTCATTATGTTCGTCTTCTTTCGGTTTCAAATCTGGAGGTTCGTACTTTTTACGAGTCTGAAGCCATTCGCGGCGGCTGGTCGGTGCGGCAAGCAGCAAAAAAGGACTGGATTTTTTTTAGAATGGCTATGCAAAGCACCGTAGGTGCAAACTGTTTATAGAATAACAGATCGCCCCGATGGGGCTTGTAAATATCATTATATTGCACTGCTATAGATAGTTTCGCTCCTCATGGAGCGATCTCAATATAAAATCAATTCTGTGTCATGACAGCTTATATTATAATGATATGCTGTGTAAATGCCCATTTTCCCATTTTTTTATCTTACCACCTTCCATTGAAACATCGGTGATTGGAATTTCCCCATCAGCCGTATCCACAGCGGCAGAAGACTTTCCGTTCCCCTCGCGTTTGTGATATCGCCGAGGTCGTAGATATGCTCCGACTTCCATCCGAATGAAACCAATATTGCAGTAACGGTTTTTTTTGCTTCCGCGTCGTTACCGCAGATGAAAAGATCGTGATCGCCGCCGGCAAGCGACTGCGGATTGACCATAATCAGTGAGGTGAGCGTGTTGAGCGCTTTTACTACTTTTACTTCCGGATAGGCGCGCTGAATCTGTTCCCCCAATGAATCGTTATTGCTCACCGTCAACGTTGGCGGCATTCCTTTGGAAAAATCAAGCGGGTTTGCAACATCGACCAGAATCTTGCCGCGCATATTTTCCGCTCCTGCAAGCTTGAGCGCTTCAAGCGAAACTGCACCGCTCGTGCAATTAAACAGAATCTCCCCGTATTTTGCCGCATCTGCAAATGTTCCCGCAAAAGCGTTCGATCCGGTTTTTTCGACCCATGCCAGAGCTTTTTCGTTGTTCGGCGTTCGCGATCCCATAGTCACTGATTGTTCCAGTTGAACCAATTTCGTCCCTATCGTCTCGCCGACAATCCCCGTACCCAATATTCCGATTTTCATTTTTTACTCCTGGTTTAAAAATGTTATACTTAACCTTGTTTTCTTTTCAACTGTAAAACGGGGAGAAAAAGTTCCTTAGAAATAACCCCTCGAGCTAACCCGAAAATCCCCGTTGACCGACGCGGAACAGCCGTTCGCCGAATTCTCTGCAACTCTTTTCGTTTTATAAAGTATGTTAGATACAGAGATTATAAAGGAGACAATATGTTTTATTCAAAAGGAAATTATTCCGCCGGAATCGGCATGGGAATGTTTTTTATCATCGTCGGAGTTGCTCTCTTAGCCGGACATTATACGACTCTGCCGTTCAGCGATCCATGGAAACTATGGCCGTTCATTCTCATCTTTATGGGTATCGGCCGGCTTATAGAAGGACGCCCCGATCGATATCGAAAATCAGTCAGCTTGATCTTTTTGGGCTTATGGTTTCTGGTTTGCGAAATGAATCTTTACGGTTTAACCTACCAGAATGCATGGCCGATCCTTATTATCGGCGTCGGTATTTCAATGATCTGGAAATCATTTTATCGTCCATTTTATGGATGCTATCGGGAGCAAATCCATGAAAACAAATGATAGTTTTTCCTTTACCCCGCGACTTATTTTAGGCCTGGGTATTATTGCTCTTGGAGTGCTTTTCCTTCTGGATAATTTTAATATCGCTTCGGCGCGAACAATCCTCTATTATTGGCCTGCTTTGCTGATCATCGTCGGAGCCGCGCATTTTTTTCAGCACAGAACGCTTGTCGGATCTACCTGGTCGCTCTTTCTTATTTTCATCGGCGGCGGTATGCTGCTGGACCGGATCTATGATATCGAATTCAACTTCTGGAGTTTCTGGCCGGTCATTCTCGTTTTTTTGGGTGCATCAATGATTACACAAAGTATGGGCCGCCGCCGCATCGAGACCGGTTCAGTAAATCCCAACGACGATTCGACAATCAAGACGAGTGCGATTATGGGCGGTGTGAAGAAAAACATTGCCTCAAAAGACTTTCAGGGAGGCGAAATGACCGCCATCATGGGAGGTATCGACCTCGATCTGCGCGAAGCAGAAATAAAAGACGAAGCAGTGCTCGATATTTCCGTCGTTATGGGCGGAGTGGAAATCAAAATTCCGGAAGAATGGCACGTTATTATGAAGGGATTTCCCTTTATGGGGGGCTTTGTCAATCACGCCCGTATTCCGAAAGACGAACATGCAAAACGGCTTATTATCAAGGGCACGGTTATCATGGGCGGAGTGGAAGTCCGCAATACAGCCGAGCCGACGTGGGACGAACGCCGCCGTTATGAAAGAGAACGCTGGCACCATAACGATATTCGGTAATCGAGACGCCCGCAACACATGCATCCAATACTCTCCAATAAAAAGACACTGGCCATTTATCTTGCAACATGGTTCGTTGTCGGATCTTTGATCGAACTTCCCTACCTCCTTGCGCATGTAGATCAGGTATTCATAGGTCTGTTCGTCGATATCCCTTTTGAAATATTCTTTGCGCTTGTTTGCCTCTCATCCTATTACCTTTGCCGCTTTTTTCCGCTTCAATCCACACAATGGTACCGCCTTATACTGATTTTCATTTTCACGGCTTGCTGCGCGGCGGGTTTCGCTATGGTTGTCGGCTATGGGTGGGTCCATTTTATCGATTCTTTTAAGTTCACATCCGATATTGCTTCGTTCTATACACCATGGATTGCCGGAATTTACAGCATTCTCGTTCTTTTATTTCTCCTCGTTGCAACCATCCACTATGTCATCATCGCTTTTGAGCAGACAAGGGAGGCGGAACGTCAAAGCTACGAAATGAAATTATTTGCCCAGGATGCGGAATTGCGCGCCCTCCGGGCGCAGATTAATCCGCATTTTCTTTTTAACAGCCTTAACTCCATCAGCGCACTGACCGGTAACAACCCGGCTCAGGCAAGAACGATGACCTTGAAGCTTGCAGATTTTTTCCGGCAGGGATTGAAATTAGGTGCGGAAGACTTTATTTCGCTCCGGGATGAATTATCTCTTATTACTAATTTTCTTGAAATCGAAAAAATCCGCTTCGGCGTAAGGCTCAATGCGGTTCAGGAAATCGATCCGGAAACTCTCAATGCGGAGGTTCCGCCG
>Ga0182017_10001069_pt1 | contig 21464 bp, 11 predicted proteins | sample 712E3DmetaG_FD_120492 | JGI IMG/M metagenome (GOLD analysis project Ga0182017, IMG submission 120492) | Permafrost microbial communities from Stordalen Mire, Sweden - 712E3D metaG | ecosystem: Environmental > Terrestrial > Soil > Wetlands > Permafrost | place: Sweden: Stordalen | collected... | reverse complement strand
AGGAAAATATCGGTACGGTAATCGATAAGATCGACAAGTTTAGTGCTATGTTATCTAAATGTCAATATCGCGTATTTTGAAGCATAAAGTTTTATGCACCTTTGGTGCATAGGTTAGGTTATATAAAAATAGCGAAAGGGGTGAATCGTCGTGATTAAAAACATACTTCAGGAATACGACGCAAAATTAGACAATAAACGTCGGTGCGTCATCCACGGCATACCATCCTTTGACCGCTACCATGTGAAAATATTCAACAGCGGTAAAGTTGAGATGACGCCTCGTGTCCTTGCACGACCGGAAGATCTTTCGGAAAAAACACTAAGAATGATTTATGGCTCTATCAGGAACCTTAAAGCAGGAAAAAGCGGTTCAACCGTGGACTTTAAGAAATATAAAAAATTTCTCAAAGACGAGGATTAATCATGCCTTTCACTGTCCGAATGGGCATTCCAGAAATGGAATATTACTGGCAAGACATGTGCAGTCGTGAAAAGGATAACGAACTTGATAAAGGCGAACTAAAAACATTTAAGAAATTGCTGAAGAGTTTTCATCACTTATCGATTAACCCAAGACATCCGGGCCTTAGTTCTCATGAAATAGCCCCTCTTTCAAAGATTGCCGGTATCAAAATTTGGGAATCCTATATCGAAAATCGTACTCCTGCAGCCGGGCGTGTTTTTTGGGCCTACGGCCCCAGAAAAAGTGAAATTACGATACTCGGTTTTGAACCGCATCCCGAAGATAAAAAGAAGGCAGGCTATTCAAAGGTCAATCTTTCAAATCTTCCGCCTATTTAAAAAATATTTTCTCACCTGAAATTCACCACGACTGAAGAGTCCGTGAGCGAAAGTAACGGTTTAATCCCCTTCGAGGCCCAGATTCCGCCGCTGCTGTCGACGATAAACCCCAACATTTTACGCATCCCAAGATAGACGATTGCGCTGTCGGCATGCATGAGAAAGGCCACCTTGACCGCCGGGTCGATCGCCAGCGGATCGTCGCCCACGACGGTCGCGCTCCTGTTAAGCAGGCCGGGAAGCCCTGTCTTGGGATCGAACAGATGATGATACCGTGTGTTGTTTTCAATAAAAAACCGCTCGTAATCGCCGCTTGTAAACACGCTCGTCCCGGCGACCCTGAGCTGCGCGATGAGCGATTGTTCGTTGCGCGGGTCCTGGATGCCGATGTTCCAGGGCTCGCCGCGCGGCTTCGCGCCGCCAACGATCAGGTCCCCGCCGGTATTGATAAGAAAGCTCCCATAACCTTTTCCCGCGAGGAATTGTTCCGCCTTGTTCAGCACATACCCTTTTGCGATGCCGCCAAGGTCGATGTTCATTCCCTGGGGCAACATGATGGCGCTGTCGTTTAAAAATTTGATCCGGTCAAACCCGATGAGTGAACGTACGCTGTCCAGCTCATGCTGCGTAGGAATATGGTGCGTTTTCTGGTGCGACTCCAAGCCATACAGGTATTTCAATGGTTCAACCGTAATGTCGAAAATGCCGCCGGACAGTTTCCACTCATCGCGGCAAACGCGCAGCAGCGTTTTGAGCGGACCGGTTATTGTTTGCAGGGAATCGCCCCGGTGATTGACACGGTATACGCTGCTTTGCGGCTGTGATATCGACAGTTGCGTGTCAAGCGCCATGACCAGGTTCTGCAATGAATCCAGATCGCGTCCGACCCCGGGAGCATTGGAATAAATCGTGATGTCGATGACCGTGTCGAGGGCAAAGAAACGTCTGACGGTTTTGTGCGGGCCGCTTACGCACAGGCAAAGCATGAACATCAATGCCAGCGCCAAACGGCTTTTATAGATGAATCGGCTGGATGATTCTTTCACCATTAAACTCTTTTCTCGCAAGAAGGAAAAACGCCAATGCTATGGACAGTAATATCACGGGAAGCGACCATTGCGGCACGGCAACGAAATATAACAATCCCGAAAACCCGGCAACGATGACCGTCATCATAAGTATCGTCACGATGGGAATAAGCCGCGGGCTTTGCAGCCGTACCGACATCCATGCCGCGATTGCCACGTTCATGCATGTCCCGGCGCAATACAGCACTGCCCCTGATATAACGGCGTCATCAAAACCTCTATGGTCTCCCGATATATTGAGCCACAGACGTGAAAGGCCCAGGCACACGGCCCCGATACAAATTGACATACCAGCAATAAAAAAGGACTTCCCGAAAAGTACGGCGTCGCGCGAAAAACCCGAAGTGAGCAGTATTTCCATGGAGCCGCTGAGCCGCTCCGATACAAAAACGGTATTGCTGAAATTGCCGCTGATGACCACCGAGAAAAAAAGCCACCAGATGTCTTCTATTCCCGTTCCCCCCAGTCCTTTGTAAAGCGGCAGGAAACTCCAGGAAATGACAAGGACCCCGTACACGGCAAAAACGCCCCGTTCGCTCCCGGTAAAATTCGCCCATTCCTTGAAAATGATCGCATTAAGTTTTTTCATAATGGGTCCTTATTTTACCTTTAAGGTCCTGTTTTTCGGGCCGGACCTCCAGAATACCGCATCCGGCCTGAACAAGCTTTGCAATGATTTCGGGGACCATTGTCCGGGGCGTTTGCAGCCTCACCCGCCATGCGCCTTCGGTATAAGAAGCGACGGAGCCGGACACGCGCTCAATTATTTCCTTTATTCCCGGTCCGTTGTGCGTGACGATGGTCCACGGCCCGCCATCTTTCGCTTCCGAGCCGTCATCCAATAGGCACAGTTTTTTATTGTCAAGTACCGCGACCATATCACACAGTTCTTCAATTGCCGAAAGCTGATGGGAGCTGATAATCATAGCGCTGTTGCGCCGGCGGGCGATGCGGCACATGAAACAAAAATGGTCATAGGCCTCGACGTCAAGGGCGACCGTCGGCTCATCAAACAAATAGACCTCCGGCCATCCGAGGAACGCACGGCACAGGCTGCACTGCATTCTCTGGCCGCGTGAAAAATATTTCACTTTTTTTGACGGCCCGAACATTTCCCCCTGGATAAAGGTGCCGGCCCAGAATTCCCTGACATACGCTTCGACGTTTTTCCAGGCAAGTCCCTTTGCTGCCGCGAATATTTTAAGGTTGTCTTTGACGTTTAAGTTGCCCGAAAAACCGTCGTTCTCAAGCACCACGCCGCACCGTTGATACAGCGATTCGGCGTGGTCCCACGGAGCGTGTCCAAGCACCGAAACGGCCCCCCCCGACGGTCTGAGCAGGCCGAGAACCAGGCGTATGAGCGTGGTCTTTCCCGCTCCGTTAAGGCCCACGAGCCCGAAAATCGATCCCTGACGGATGTCGAGGCTGCAATTGTCAATTACGACGTGCCTGCCGAATTGTTTGACGAGGTTTTCACATTGTATGATAGGCGGGGCCATGGGTTTAAAATGAATCGTGTGGTTTTTGTTTACAAGAATTTAAGAACTTCATGTATTTTCAATTCATGAAAATAATTCTCGCCCAAACCGCCGGGTTTTGCATGGGCGTCAAGCGCGCGGTCGACAGCGCGCTCGAACACGCCGCGAAGTCCCCGGGCGGCGTGTTTACCACCGGGCCGCTCATCCATAACAACCAGACCATCGAGATGCTCCGGGAACGTAAAGTCACCACGCTTGACGAATCGCGCCCCGTTCCTCCGCGGTCGACCATACTCATTCGCGCGCACGGCGTTGCGCCCGACGTCGAAACGTCGTACCGGAACACCGGCCATGCCATCGTGGACGGCACGTGCCCAAAAGTCAAGACAGTGCACAAGGTGATCGAAAAATACAAGAACATGGGCTTCGCCATCATAATAACCGGCGATGAAGGCCACGCCGAGGTCATCGGGCTCCAGGGATACGCGGGAAACGCCGGGTTCCTGGTCCATTCTCCTGAAGACGTCGGGCGTCTTCCCCATCTCGAAAAGCTCTGCCTGGTTTCCCAGACGACCTTTGATAAAATCACCTTTGACGAGGTCGCGCAAAAGATCAGGGAACGCTACGCGCATTCCGAAGTTGTCATAAAAAAAACAATCTGCTCGGCCACCGACCAGCGCCAGAATGAGACCCGGGAGCTTGCCGCCCGGGTCGACGCGATGCTCGTAGTCGGCGGCAAGAACAGCGCTAACACCAAACGTCTCGCCCATATCGCGCGGGAAGTTTGCAAGGGGCCGGTTCAATACGTGGAAACCGAAAGCGAAATCGATTGGCGGGCCATCGAACGCTGCAAGACCGTCGGTATCACCGCGGGCGCGTCCACCCCGAACTGGATGATCAATCGCGTAGTCGAACAACTCGAACTGTTGGACCAGACCAAGAAAAAAGGGGCGCATACCATCGTGCGTTCCCTTTTCAATCTTCTGTCGAACCTGAACGTTTTCGTCGCCTCCGGCGCGGTTTTCGTCTATTACGCCTCGTGCAGGCTGCAATGTTTCCGCCCCCGCGTTTCCGGCATGGCGATATTATTCCTGTATTTTTTGTCGATGTATCTCTGGAACAGCCTTGCGAACCTTGAAAACATGAAACACCAGGGCCTGAGCCGCTTTCGGTTTTACCATGCGCATAAGACCAGGCTCTTTGCGATAGCCGGCATCGCCATAGCCTTTGTGCTGTTTATCAGTTTCATGCAGGGAAAATACCTGTTCTATCTCATGGTTTTTTCGGTCGTCGCGGGACTGGTCTATCACCTGACCATCGTGCCGAAATTCCTTCTGGCCATTACCCGGTACAAGAGCCTCAAGGACATCCCAAACTCGCGCGACCTGTTCGTGGCCCTGGCATGGGGCATTCTCATCACCTTCGTGCCCCAAGTGACGGCCGGTTCCCTTATGCTCTCCCTGTCGACATGGTTCTGTTTTTCGCTCTTCTTCATCCTCGCGTATCTGCGGTCGCTCATTTTTGACCTGAGGGACATCGAAGGCGACAGGATCATGGGCCGCGAAACGCTCGTGACCATCATCGGAGAAAACAGGATACGCACGGCCATCAACATCGTCATCCTCTGCTCCATCGCGTCCCTGATTGTTTACCCTTTGATATTCCTGCCCGGGCATCCGCGCGTTTCGCCCGCGCGCGATTCAATGTCTTTTTCCCTGCAAGCAGCTCCGCTCCTGTATTTATTTATTTTCATGATGTGGAACAAGGACAACCGGGCGAGCAGGTCGGCTTTTTTCAACATCTTCGCCGAAGCGCAGTTTTTTATTTCCGGGCTGTGCGCCTGGCTGGCGGGAATTGTATAGATTTTTTAAAAGAAGCCTTTTATTCTGACCTCTCCCCGCCTGCTATGGAAATCCATAGCAGGCACCCCTCTCCCAAAGAGAGAGGGGCTTTCCTTTTTATCATTCTCCCCTTCTCTCTTTGGGAGAAGGGGCCGGGGGAAGAGGTCAAATCATTTGGAGCAACGTTTATGAAACCAAAACTTCTCCTTCATATCTGCTGCGCGCCCGACGAGGCATGGGTCGTGCATACGCTTAACGAGACGTATGAACTTCGTTGCTTTTTCTGCAATCCCAATATTCAGCCGGTTGAAGAATATGAAAAACGCCTGTCGGAGGCGCATAAAACCGCCGCACATTTTTCCGTGCCGTTCGACGCCGAAGCGTATGACCCTGCCTCATGGGAAACCGCCGTGAAAGACCTCACCGAAACTCCTGAAGGCGGCGCGCGGTGCGAACAGTGTTTCCTGCTCAGGCTCAGGCGGACCGCCCAATTCTGCGCTTCAATCCACTGGCCCGGTTTCACCACGGTCATGAGCATCTCTCCCCATAAAAAGATCGACATGCTGAATAAAGCCGGGAACCAGGCGGCCGGGGAATTCAATGTTGCGTATGGGTTATTCAATTTTAAAAAGAACGATGGCTTTGTCAAGAGCATCCGGTTAAGCAAAGACCTTGGGCTGTACAGGCAGGATTATTGCGGGTGCAGGTTGAGCAAGGCGGAAAGGGAAGAGAGGAAGAAAAGAACCTCATCCCCGGCCCTTCTCCTTGGTAAGGAGAAGGGTGACTAAAATCAAAAGTTTTATGAAATTCTTTCCCTTCTCCTTACCAAGGAGAAGGGTGCCGAAGGCGGGTTGAGGTTTCCCTCTCCAACAGATTCCTCTTCAATTCCACGCATTTCCCTTTTGTCTTGCCCATGAACCCCCCGATCGAACCGTCTTTTCTCACGACGCGATGGCATGGGACCACGAGCGGGAAATCATTATTGCGCATCACGGAAGCCACCGCTCGCGCCGCTTTGGGATTTCCCGACATTCGCGCGAGGTCGGAATACGAAACAACGCTTCCCCATTGTATCGATCGCGCGGTTTGCAACACACACCGTTGAAATGTTGTAAAGCCGCTGAGGTCGAGGGAAACGCCGCGAAGGGATTGGGCTTTTCCGTCAAGAAATCCCATCAAAAATCGCCGGAGATCAGTAAGCGGCGAAAAAGATTTTTCGGCAAGACGTGATTCCTTGCCGTGCCATTTTTCATGAATGCCGAACAGTATTCCCGCCAGAACCGGTTTTGCCTGCTTGTCAATCGTTACGAACAGGGTCAGGTCGGTCAAAGGATGGCGGATATGCGTGCGAAGGAGCATAGGATTTTTGTAATATAGTATATTTTTCAATTATGCAATTCAAATTAGTGTCCGACTTCAAACCCGCGGGCGACCAGCCGCGGGCGATAGACCAGCTCGTCAGTGAAATCAACAAAGGCGCCAAGTATCAGACGCTCCTTGGCGTGACCGGTTCGGGCAAGACATTTACAATGGCCAATGTCATTGAGCGCCTGCAACTCCCGACGCTGGTCATTTCCCATAACAAGACCCTCGCCGCCCAGCTCTTTCAGGAATTCAAGGGCTACTTTCCCGACAACGCCGTGGAGTATTTCGTCAGTTTTTACGATTACTACCAGCCGGAAGCCTATATACCGTCGACCGATACGTACATCGAAAAGACCTCCGACATCAACGACGAAATCGACCGCCTGCGCCTCAAGGCCACAAGCTCCCTCATGTCGCGCAAGGACGTGATCATCGTGGCCAGCGTCTCGTGCATTTACAACATCGGATCGCCCGACAACTACGCGGCCGCGAGCATACGCGTCGCGGCAAACGAGGAATTCGACCGCGACCGCTTCCTGAAACAACTGTACACCATGCAATACACGCGCAACGACATAAGCTTCGAACGGAGGAATTTCCGTGTCAAGGGCGACGTCATCGACGTCTTTCCCGCTTATGAAGAGATCGCCATACGCATCGAGACCTTCGGCAACAGGATCGAGCGCCTGGGACGCATCGAGCCGCTCACCGGTAAATACCTCGGGACGCTCGAAGAAATCACCATTTTCCCCGCGAAGCATTTCGTGGCCTCGCGCGTAAAGATTGAGGAGGCGCTGCTTCAGGTCCATAAAGAACTCCAAACGCAGCTTGAAAAGTTCAGGGCCGAAAACAAGCTCCTCGAAGCGCAGCGGCTGGAGCAGCGCACGCTCTATGACATCGAAATGCTGCGGGAAGTGGGCTTTGTTTCGGGTATTGAAAATTATTCCCGCATCCTGGACGGCCGCGAGCCGGGCAGCAGGGCTTCTACGCTCATCGATTTTTTCAAACCTCCGTTTTTGACCATCATCGACGAGTCGCATGTGTCAATTCCACAGGTCAACGGCATGTTCAACGGCGACCGGGCGCGTAAAACGACCCTGGTGGAACATGGGTTCCGCCTGCCTTGCGCCCTCGACAACCGGCCCCTGCGGTTCAACGAATTCGAAAGCATGCTCGATTCGGTGGTGTTCGTGTCGGCCACGCCCGCCGACTACGAACTCAAGAAAAGCAACGGCGTCATCGTGGAGCAGGTCATAAGGCCTACGGGCCTCGTGGACCCTCCAATAGAAATCAGGCCCGCCACCAACCAGGTGGACGATCTCATAGCGCAGCTCAGGACCATCGTGCTTAAAAAGCAGCGGGCCCTTGTCACGACGCTCACGAAAAAAATGTCCGAGGACCTCACCGAATATTTGAAGTCCATCGACTTCAAGGTCCGGTATCTCCATTCGGACATCGAAACGCTCGAGCGCTCCGACATCCTGCGCGAATTGCGCATGGGGGAATTCGACGTGCTCATCGGCATAAACCTGCTGCGCGAGGGGCTCGATCTGCCGGAGGTGGCGCTTGTCGCCATATTGGACGCCGACAAGGAGGGTTTTCTCCGGTCGGCCCGCTCGATCATCCAGATCGCCGGACGCGCCGCGCGCAACGCCGAAGGGAGGATCATCCTGTACGCCGACGTGGTCACGGACTCGATCAAAAAGGCCATGTCCGAAAGTCTTCGACGCCGCGAAATCCAGCTTGCCTATAACCTTGCCCACGGGATCACCCCAAAGACCATCGAAAGAAAAATACAGGACAAGTTTTCTTTTTATGGCGATACCCTTGACCGGGAAGTTACAATAAATACCATTGAAGAAAAGGCCGCCGACTATCCGTCCGGGTCCATGGAAGCATGGCGGAAGGAAACCGGGGAAAACAGGATGGCGCTTTTGAAAAAACTGGAAAAAGAGATGCGAAACGCCGCACGGGACCTCGAATTTGAAAAAGCCGCTAAACTTCGCGACCGCATCGCGCAGCTCAGGAGCGGCCGATGAACGAAGATGCCGCGCGTAAAGGGCTTGACTCAACGGACATCGGGGCGCTCATTCAATCCCTGGAAACGCTGGGCAACGGCGGCAAGCTCACGGACCTTCAGCCCATGCTCGTGTTTGCCAAGCATGCTGACCCGCGGGTTTGCAAAACGGCAATACTCGCGTGCAGCAACCTCATCCGCAACAATCTGATTTCGCATTTCCATGAACTGGCCCCGGCGGTGCGCCAGAAACTGGGCACGGTCATGGAAACGCTCGTGCCGCAGGTCATCGACGAAATAGCCAAAGACCTCTTTTGCACCGACGACCCGCGCCGTATAAGGGCGCTGCAGATCCTCGGACTGCTGAAAAAAAATCCGAAGATACTGGAATTATTGGGTAAACTCGTGCAGGACCGGGATGAAAAGGTGAGGGCCACGGCCGTAAGCCTGCTGGGAAAATTCGTAGGCCCGAACGACCAGGAAATGATAATGTCGCTATTAAGCGATAAGGACAAACGCGTAAGGGCCAATACCGTTGAGGCCCTGGAACGTCTTGGAAATAAAAGACTTGTCCCCATTCTCTTAAGGTTCCGTAAAGACCCAATTAACAGGATACGCGGCAATGTTTTGAAGGCGCTGTACAACCTCGGCTACAAGGACATCGAGGCGGATGTGCTCGACATGCTCAACAATCCCGATAATTTCATGAAAGCCTCCGGCCTCTGGGTCATCGCTCAGGTCAAATTGCAGGCTTCGAAATTTGAAGACCTTTCGGGGTTCTATCTTTTGTCGGACAACGAAATGGTTTATATCAATTCCAAGAAGGCCCTTATCGCCATGGATACTCCCCGCGCGAAAGGGTTTTTAAAACACCTTGATTCGGAGACGATTGAGAAGATGACCTCATCCCCGTCCCTTCTCCTTGGCAAGGAGAAGGGTGGCCAAAGGCCGGGTTGAGGTGCATTTTCTGTCCCCTCTCCTTATCAAGGAGAGGGGTGCCAAAGGCGGGGTGAGGTCATTTCATCACGATCATTATCTTCGCCTTCGCGAACCCCGGCGCGGTGAAGCGGTAAATATACGGGCCGGAGGCCATGAGGCGGCCATTGTCGTCCTTGCAGTCCCACGCAACGCGGTAAAACCCCGGTTTCAATACATTGCCGGGCTTTACGATACGGCGAATGAGCCCGCCCTGTATTGTATACACGTTCAGCATGGCGCGAGACTTGACTGGTATGTCGAACTTGAGGTACGTGATTGACCTGAACGGGTTGGGGAAATTCCCATACAGCTCGTACGCCATGGGCAGCATCCGGTGCGGCATTGCTTCCGCCAGTTTGTCGTAAGCGTCGCGGCCGTTATTGTAGTCCACGGCCACGAGCTTATACTCATATTGGACGCTGTTGAACAGTCCTCGGTCAAGCAATGAATAGGCCCGCTTGCCGTATGACACCCCGGCCATGGCCCCGTAAATGATCCGGTCGTTGACCTGTTTCCACGTGGTGTCGCCGAAACCAATGACCTTTGTCTTGAACAGCAGGCCGGGCGACTTTTCGTCGCTGGAATCGCTTGACGTGTCGGAAACAACCGGCGCGGGCGACATGATCAGGCTGTCGACGAAATGGGGCTTGACCCTCCGGTACACGAAAAACCCCAGATTATTTTCCTCGCTTTCGGTGACCCAGTTCAGGCGCACCAGGCCGTCTCCCCCATTGGCGTTGAAATCGGCCATGGTGACCGCAAGCGTCTTGTCGGGCGAGATGTAAATATCGGTGTTGGCGCAATACTTATTGTTTAACTGGAGGATCAGCTCGTCGGTTGACCTTTTGAGATAGGCGTTGTAACCGTACCCTGACACCAGTTGCTTGCCCGCCACGAAAATATACTGTGGAACGGTGGATGCCGTGTAATTGGTTATCCTGAAAGCAGGATATAACCTGCACGTGTCGCCGTTCGCGTTGCTGTTTGCAAGCAGGGTGAAATGCGCGGTGTTTGAATTGTCGGCCTTGTAAACATAGACGCCCTCGCGCTCGTCAAACCCGTCGCCGTTAAGGTCTCCGGGGCTATTGAGCACGGTCGATCCGTTGCCGTTGGTCGTGAGCCTTGCGGATCCCGCCGTCCCAATGGAATTCTGGACGCTCTTGCACACGGAGTCCACGGCCGCGGCGTTAAACGTGGAACTGTGGATGTCCATGAATAACGCGGTCTGATAGGGTTTATTGGCGTTTAACAGCTTTGCGCAATGTACGAACCGGTCACCGAGCCCCTTGTTGGGCGATGCCGATATCGAATATATTCGTGCCGTGTCCTTGACCGAAGGAGTTTCCGCCCCATACACCGCTCCGTTCAATGTGTCCAGGACAAGGAACGCCGCGGCAAAGTCCTGGAGGTTCGTGGCCCCGTAAATTCCGCCTTTTAGTCTGGCGGCGGTGATGATCGACGCAGGAAGTCCCGTACCCGCTCCGCTAGACACATAGGTTTCCAAAACGTCATAGCGAATCGTATCGATATTGATCGTTCCATTGGGCACATAAATGCTGTCCCACCTGAAAATCTGACCGGTAGGATAGAACGTAAACCACGTCTGGATATTGCATGAATCCGTTCCATGTTTCATCTTCCGGTCGTTGATTTTGAGAATGACGCGCACCGCCGAAGACTCGACCACCGTGTAGGTGGGCGTGGCAATGATATTGCCCGTGCTCGCAAGCCAGGAAGTCCCGATTTTAAGTTTAGCGGTGCTGAAATTCCCGCTGTCGTTGGCGGACATAAGCGGGGCCAGGTTGCCCGTGGTCGATGTGTCGGCCGTTCCGGTGGGAGAGATTTTCGACGTTTTAAAGCGGTATATTTCCCCGCCGCTGCCGGTCGTTCCAATGTCCATCTTGAAATCCATATAAAACTGTTTTGCCGTGGCGGCCCCAAACGTGCAACCAGTAAAATTCTTTACAAAAAAGTGCGCGGACGGCCAGGCGTAGCTTCCCCATGCCATCTGCGGCATGGAGTTTGTCGTGCCCGCCTGCGTCTGGTCGCTCCCGATGTAAATGCGCGTGCCGTCGCTGTTGATGGCCTGGTTGAACCCCACCGTGACCTTCTTCAGGTTGCCGTCGGTCATGATATAATAGTCTTTATTATACGTCAACTGACTGCCGTTCATGTATACATAGGGGTTGTTCGCGCCCAGCGCCGCGCTGTTCCACCAGTTGCTCACCTGGAACACCGGGAAATTGCGGTGATACGTTCCTCCGTCGATGGTGAAATTGACCTCGTTGTTGTTATCGGCTCGAAGCATATACATGCCTTGGCCCGACGCGTAGCCGAGCTGGTAAATGGTTTTAAATTGCTCGTCGTTGATCGCTTCGTCGTAAAAACGCACGTCGTCAAGCGTGCCGTTGAACCCGGGACCCATTAGCGCGTTGTTTCCCGACGAATTGAAGCTGTAGGTTGAGCCCGTTACGATCGTATCGGGCTTGCCGTCCACGAACAGCTTTACCGTATCTTGCGATCCGGCCCTGTTCTGGTACACGGCGCCCACGTGCCGCCACGATCCCGCGTTCACGTTCGTCCGTCCTCCAAACGTCGTGCCGTTGAGATTAAGCTGTACCGATCCGTTGCTTGCGCCCGTCAAAGCATACCCCGTGCTCCCGCTCGTGTTGTTCTTCCTGAATATCCCCGTATTGCTCGTCATGGTGGCGGTCGGGTTGACCCACGCCATAACCGTAAAGCCCGAACTCCCGCCGTCGAATAAGGTGTTATCGACGACCTTCACGCTGTCGGCCGTGCGAAGCGACAGCCCGCCGCCCCATTTGCCGCTTGTCCAGTTCCAGGTCGACCCGGCGGTGCGTATGCCCGGATTGTTGCTGCCCGAATTGTCGAAGGCAGTGTCGCCCGTTCCTTCTTCGAACTTCCAGTGGCCGGTCAGGTGGTCTTCCCAGGACTTTTCAAGATACGGCGTGCCCGAGTAAAACGTCAGGCTGTCGGGATGGCTGTATTCGCTGACGTACGAACCCACGCCGGTGGAATCGTTCCAGTTGCGGTGCGCGAAATCGAGCATGAATTCCCACGCCTGGCTCCGGTGGGCAGGCAAACTCCACGACGACGCCTTGAGTCCCACGTAGCGCGTGCCGGATGTGATGCTAGTAGCCTGCGACCAGTTTTCAAAGAGCACAAGGCAAGGGTCCAGACGGTTGGACGCCGGGTCGGAATGTAAGAGATAATTGCAGCTTGAGGCCGTTGCCGACGGATAATAATTGGTCGTGCCCGAGGCGCCGTTGGTGGCGATACGGAATTCGAGGCCGTTGGTCATTGATGCCGCCGAGGCCGCATAGGTGTACGCGCGGATAAACACCTTGCCGTTGCCCTGGATCGTATAATACACCTGGAACGGGAGGGAATTGATGGTCCGCTGCTGCATAAGCCGCACGATGACATTGCTGTTGTCAAGCAGGGTCATCGAGGCGGTCCCTTTGCTCGTGCTATCCGGCGTTCCGGTGGTCCCGGTGATTATGGTAAATAAATTCGTGTCGAGCTGGTTCGAACCGGTCCCCATGGAATCGGGTGACAACCAATAAATGCCGCCGCCCTTGCTCGCGGCGCTGAACTTGATGGTCCAGTTGTGCGTGGAAATGTTGCAGGAATCAATCGAAGTGCCGGAGGCGGGATAAGGGGACACCGTCAAGGGCAAAAATACCTCTGAGCTGGTGTCGGTGATTACGGTGGATACGCCTGCCTTTTGCGTCCAATAGCACAGGTTTATCCAGTCCGCGCCGCGGACGACCTTTTCCACGCGCGGTTCGTCGATGCTGCCGTTAAAATACTTGCCGCTCGCCCGTGCGCCGATATAAAGCGTGGTCGCCGTTGCGACCGGCGCGGCGCCCGTGACGCTTGTGCCCACTTGAGAGCCATTTACATAAAAATAAATGGGGTTGCCCGTGCTGTTGTAGGTCGCCGCAACATGATACCATGACCCCGTGGTTATTGTCGAAGCGGCACTTGAAAGATAATAGGTTTTATTCGACCCCAAGCGAAGGTATTTCGTTGGGATCATCTCGAGGTCGTAGGCTGTTGAATCTTTGCCGATGATATCGGCTGTGTCAAGGGTCGTTGGGTTGATCCAAGCCGATAGCGTGAAACTTCCGGTCAGATCGAGGATGTTGGCGTCGGCGGCGGTTATTTTTTGTGTGGAAGCTTTTGCGAAGCTGCGGCCATAGCCGATTATGGATGAGGCGTTCGGGGTGGTGCTGCTGTTTGTGCCGTCATTGGAGTTATATGTTGCGTCCCCGAAGGTGTCGGAAACCGAAAAATGATATGCGGCGACAAACGAATTCGCTGTATCGAACACCGCGCTGCTGTTACTTTTGTCAACGGCGTCGCTTTTGCCCCAATACATCGTAATATATTGGGTGCTGCTGCTCGGTAAAATCGTATCGACCAGCACCCATAAAACCGCATTTTTATTGGCCTGGTCCCATTTTTCTTTTTCATAGTAAAAATGCGTGCCGTCGGCCCTGCTGAAACGGATATCCTGGCCAAGTGACTGTGCCGAGTTGAAATTGATCATAGTGGTGTCGAGCCTGACCAGCAGCGGAAACATGGCAACTTTCGCACCCAACACGGGGGAAACGACCGTTGTGTTTATGTAAATCTTTTTCGATGACGCCCATTGGTTGTAATCGTCAAGGTCAACCAAGGTCTGGTTTGTCTTCTGGTTCTGGTAGCAGAGTTTGATCCAGTCGTCAGAGCGGTTAGTATTGCAAAGTCTGACTTCATCGAGCTTTCCCGCCCAAAAAGAGCTCCCGGTATCCCTAAGTATTGCGCCTATGGCGGTATTGGTGAACGTTGTGGCGCTCTTAGTATAGCTACCTGTTCCACTGGTAAGCCCGTCGACATAGAACGTGTATGATCCGTTATTATCGACAAATACAACGTGGTGCCACGATGAAGTAAATACGTCTGCATTGCTTGCCACATGCGATAGGAGAATCGTTGCGGCGTCATTCCTTAAAAATACCTCCATTTTTGCGTTTGAAGCGGTAATGTCGGTACCAAGCGTAAATAAAGGGTTTCCTGAGCTACTGCTCGCTTCGGAAAAGTATTTCAAATCCGTTTGAGCGCTCGCTCCATTGACCCACGCCGAAACTGTATAGGCTGTATTGTTGTGGATGCTTATGTTCCCGAAATCAACATATTCGGCCACTCCATCGAAACTCAGGCCATTGCCGATTTGTCCGCTCACTATATTAGTTGCATCCATGGATGTTGGATTTCCGTTTTTAGCGTTCGACGTTTGGTCTTTTATTGAACCCGTTCCGTTCGCCGGATTGTCGTTAAGGTGATACACGGCATAAAAATTGTTGGCGCTATTAAATACCGCCGCCCCGTTCGACCGACTCACAACGCCCGCCTTTCCCCAATACATGGTCAGGTATTGCGTGCCGTTATTGCCGGACACCGAATCGGCGAGCACCCAGATTTCCGCAAGCTGGTTGTTACGGTCCCAGCGCTCGATCTGATACGGCAGGTGATTTCCCAGGAAGCTCGCGAACCGGAGGTCGCTTCCGTCGTCCTGGGCCTGGGCAAAGGGGAAATTCGCACTTGTCAAACGTATGAGCACGGGAAATTTGAACTGCGTGGTGGCCACGTTCGCGCCGCACGGGGTCGTGTTTAAGTTTACTTTTCGTGAATAAGCCCATGTTGAATAATCTTCGTTGGTGAACATGACGAGCGACTGACCGGGTTTCTGGTTCTGGTAGCAGAGTTTGACCCAGTATTGGTCGCGGGCGACATTCGACATTTCCGTTTCGTCGATTTTGCCATTCCAGAACCGCGCTGACACGTCGCCCTGCCTGCCAATGCATACATCGGTGTTTGTAACTCTGGCCCCCGAGGAGTTTGTTGATATCGTATTATCCACCATGACGCCGTTGACATAAAGATATTCGTTCGCCCCATTCCGAACTCCGACAAGATGGGTCCATCCTAAATTGGGGGCGTACCCAACGCTTTCCCATCCATCCGTTATGTTGAATTCGAAGAATTCCCAGTTTGCGCCGGAGCTTATGTGAAGCGCGTATTGCTTGTCGGCTTTGCATACGATATCATGGCTCGCGGTAACGACATTGCTATTGACCCATGTGGAAATCGTATAGATTCCGCCTTGAGGAAAATTGAGTTTGCTGCTTGCAGTGCCGGTGCACACGAAATAGCTTGTCGAGCCGTCATATTTCCTGCCCCGGCCCACCATGCCGTTGGTATCGGCCGGCGTAGTGGTACCGCTCGCCGTTCCATTATATCCATTTGCCGTTGCGTCGAAGGCCGTAGAATTGGTTCCCTCGTTAAAATGCCAAACTCCCTGGAAACCATTTCCCGTATCGAAAACGGCCTTGCCGTTGGACAAGTCGTTTACTTTATTATTTCCCCAGTACATCGTTATGTAATGCGTGCTGTCGTTGCCGTAAACCGTGTCCGCGCGCACCCAAATAGCGGCTGCCTGGTTCACATTGTCCCATTGTTCGATTTGGTAATATAACCGCGTGCTGCCGTCCTGTTTGGTGAAACGTATGTCCTGGCCGCTACTCTGGGCTTTGGTAAAATCGAAATTCGTGGTGTCGAGCCTTATAAGTACGGGAAACTTGACAACATTGTTCGTCACGTTCGCGCCGGTTGCCTTGGTATTGAGATACAGGTTCTGCGAATACGTCCAATCCGAATAATTTTCCTGGACTACTACGGTTGTTTGGTTGGCTTTTTGCGTTTGATAGCACAGAGTTATCCAATCGGAGCTACGGTTCGTATCAGCTACAATCACTTCGTCGATTTCACCGTTGAAATACTGCTTATTGTTGCTGCCGTCGTCATCCATCAGGCCTATTCTAAAAGGTGACGTAGTTGTTGCGGAAATCGTGGTATAACCGGTTTGGGCCTTTTGTACGCCATTGACAAAAATAGTCATATTTGTCGCGTCCATGACGCCTGTAACATAATACCATGTTCCAATAGTAGGCACAATCGCTGAACTCACGGAGGTTTCAGCCGTTCCGTTAGAACTCACCCAAAATGCAAAGCCCGTCGTTGCATTGTTGCCTATGCAATATTCCCGAAAGTTGGAGGTCCATTTATATTTTCCTGCTATTCCTTCGACGTTTCCTGAATTCCCCGTTGCTGCGCCGGCCCGGTTCACCCATGCCGAAACCGTGACTTTGTTTCTTGCATGCATATTTAATAGTGTATTATAGCCATTACCCGCAACAAGATATGATCCGGATCCGACCAGTGAATCGGAATAGCCTATCCCGCCTGTTCGCTGATAATTTATAGTGCCTTTTGCAGTGTCCTTTATTCCGTTTATTGTCGCATCGAGTGCATTGCCGGAAGCTTCCCCCAAATGCCAAACACCCACGAACCCATTCGCCGTATCGAATACCTTAGCGCTATTGGAACTGTCCGCGGCCGCGCTGTTTCCCCAGTACATCATAATGTACTGTGCGTCGTTATAACCTTTTATGACATCAACAGTTACCCAGAGTTCCGCGAGTTGGTTTACATTGTCCCAGCGTTCGATCTGATACGGAAAATGCACGCCGGTTGATTTAGAAAAACGTATGTCATTTCCGGAGCTTTGCGCCTGGCTGAAATTGAAATTCGCGCTTGTCAGCCTAACGAGCAGCGGGAAATTCGACTGGTCGGTGCTGATGTTCGCCCCGCCTTCCTTAGTGTTGATGTAGACCTTCTTCGAATAATGCCACTGGGCGTAATCATCGACGGACGCGCCCGTGATGCTGCCGCACGTCAGGGACACGTCGGTTCCCGCGCCGTCGACATAACTCACCGTGAACGTGGCGGTATTGCCGTTATACACGGCGCTTACCGTGCCGCCTTCGGAAATATTATTGAAAGTGCCGACAACATTGTTGGAACTGCCGTTGGAGATTATCGTTATCACGTCTCCGATCGTCGGAGTATAACCCAAGGTCACGGTGAGCGTGGCATTGCTGAGCGTTGTCGTGCCGGTGGCATTGGTCATGTTTACCTGATCGTAATTCGTGCCCGCGGTTGTCCCGTTGATCTCAACCGAATAGGTTGCCCCGCTTACGAAGGTCAAATTGCCGCCCAGGTTCAGTATTCCCGTAGCTCCCGAGCCCGCGGGCGCCAGCGTCGCGCCTGAGTTGACGCTTACCGCCCCGCTTATGGTTCCGGTCCCGCCCAAGGTCGCGCCGGTTACCGAGACCGCGCCGGTGCCAGTGCCGGAACCCGATGAATTATTGACAAGAAGCGTACCGGCCGATATGGTCGTGCCGCCGCTGTAGGTATTCGCGCCGGTAAACACCCATTCGCCCGCGCTGGACTTGGTTACCGAAACCGCGTTGCCGCCGTCGTTGCCGATCACCGGCGCGAACGTATTGGCGGCCGTGTTCGATCCCGCGAAAGTGATACTGTGCGTGGTGGAACCGGAATAGGCTATTGACCCGGTATTGCTGAAAGTCAATGCCCCGGTCCCTGATGAGCGAATCGTTGCGCCGCTCGCGCCAACGGTAAATAATCGGTCGCAGCCCTGCGTGCCGCCGGAGTAGGAAAGCGATCCTCCGTTGATGACCAGGTTCGCGGCCGCGTTCGAGGCCGAGCCGAGCGCGCAGCCTGTTCCGCCGTTTGCCAGCGTGGAGGCGCGTATCGTTCCGGCGCTTATCGTGGTGACGCCTGAATATGTGTTCGCGCCCGAAAGCGTCAGCGTTCCGGACCCCACTTTTGTAAGGGAGCCCGGGAATGCGGTGTTGCTGTCTACAATTATTCCGGCAATGGTATCGGTCCCGTTCAAAGCTCCGACCTGACAGGCATAGGGGCGCGGCAGTCTGATGAACGTTCCGCTTGCGCTCTTCAGCGACCCGATCTGTATCGATGCGCCAAGCGCCTTATTAAAATTGAGGCCCGCGCCTCCGGTTAAATAAATGGTGGCGTTATTGGTCCCGGAAGCGTTGCGTATTCTCATGCTGTCGGAATTCAGGATTATTACTCCGGTAAATCCGCTGAGGTCGCCTTCAAACGATATTGTTTGCGTGGACGCGGGGTCCACGGTGAGCGTATCGGTGGCCCCCGCGCTCGAAACCGTGCCTAAAATATACGCCGAACCCGCTCCAACCTCCGATATCGTGGACGTCCCCGTGACGTTTATCGCGTTCGTATCATAGATTCCATTGGGAACTTGCAGCGTTCCGCCGTTAAGTGTAACGGTTGAATGTGAGGCGCCGAGCGAGAAGGGCGTCGTTATAATCAAGGTCCCGGCATTGATCGTCGTACCGTTGGAGTAAGAGTTGGTTGTCCCGCTGAGCGTTGTCGCGCCGGCCCCGTCCTGTATCACCGCGCCCGATCCGGAAAGAACGCCGCTGTAGGTGTAAGAACCCGACAAGTTAAAATCCAGCGTTGCGTTGTCGGTAACGTTGCTTGAATTGGAAATGCTTCCGGTCGCGCCGCCGCCGCCGATTTGCAGTACCCCGCCGCTGATCGTGGTGATTCCCGTATAGGTATTCGCGCCTGACAAAATCAAGGTTCCGGCCCCGGCTTTCGTAAGCGCCACGGTTCCCGATCCGTTCTGGATTACGCCGCTGAATGTCGACGCGGCGTTATTGTTCCCGACCGTAAAGGTGATGGAACCTGCGGCCCCAGATGTGATATATCCCGATCCACTCAAACCGTTGATGCCTTCGGTTTTGGCGTTCAGGTCAAGGGTATCGTTCACGGTCACGTTTCCCTTGCCGCTGCCGTCGGGAATGACCCCGCTTGCGCCGAGCGTTAATTTCCCGCTTGTAATCGTCAACCCGCCGCTCCAGGAATTGCTGGTGTTGGAAAGAATGAATACTCCTGCATTTAATTTGACCAGTTCGCCGGTGCCGGAAATGACGTTGCTTAAGGTGATCGTATTTATTCCGTTAGAGCGAAGTGTATCGCTGCCCGAAGTGGCTATGGTACCTGAATAGGTGGTATTGTGCGTAGCATTTGAGGACGATTGCAGTACGCTTTTATCATTAAGCGTCAAATTATTTGTAATGGTAAGACTGTTATATGACGAAAGGATGCCCTGGCTGTTGACCGTGATGGGAGCCGCTCCGAATGCATCGGCAACCTCATTTTGCAGTCTGCCGCCATTGACGATCACCGCAGTTAATCCGGTGCTCGTATATAAAACGGGTATCATATCCGTACCCACTTTGGTAAGCGTATGACTGTTGCCAGAAATGGCATATCCTGACGCGAGCCCCCGGCCGATGTCGCAACGGCCGCCCGGACCTCCAAAGGATGCATCGCTGCCAAGCGCGATTTTTAAAATAGCGTTCTGCTGGTCGGCGCCCGAATTATAGATTGCGCCGTTATTAGCGTCAATTTGGCCGTTAATCGTAATCGGATTGGTATACCCTTGAAGATTTATGGCATTTACGTCAAGGGCCGCGCCGGAACTGATCGTGACGGTATTGCCCACGTCACCCAAAGCAGTCGTGCTTCCCGCTTTCAAAATACCGTTGGAAATCGTCACGCCTCCGGTAAAGGTATTCGCCCCGGAAAGCATCATGGTGCCCGCGCCTGTTTTAATCAAGCCGCCGGCCACGGGTGTGCCGCCTGCATTATGGTTGTTGGTCAACACGGATGAAACGTCCAGGTCGTCGCCGCTTGATGCGGTATTGCCCACATTAAATGTCGTTGTGCCCCCCGCGGTATTGGTACCGACGAATACATTGTTGTCGGCGCCGGTGCCGGTGCTGATGTTCGAAGTTACCGTACCATTAACGGTCACCGTGCCTTTTAAACCGAAAGATCCCCAACCGGACGTGCCCCCGTTTGATTGAAGGGTCCCGCCGCTGAGCGTAAGATTGTTGAGCGTGGAGAAAGTCGTGTTGCTCGCCATTGTCCCGCCCGCATTGATGGTCACGGTGGCCACCGGAGTGGAAGTGTGGGCCCCCATGAAATCGTTTGTGTCAAGACGCACGGTCCCGCCGTTATTGATGACGATTGTGCCCGCCGCGGTGCCGTAGCTGTACACCCCGCCTTTGACGCCGCCGTTTTTTGAAAACGCTAGAACGCCGGCTGATACGATGGTTTGACCCGTATAAGTGTTATTATCGTTGAAATACAGCGTGCCGCTTCCGTTCTTGGTCAGCGAATACGTTGCATTGGAACCGCTTATAGCAGCGTTCACGGCAAGTAGCTGGCCTGAGTTAACATTCCATGTTTGAACTCCGCCAAGCCCAATGAGGCAATTTATGGTCATGCTCTGGGGTGAAGCAGTCATATCGAACCCCGATGTCCCTAATGTCAAGGTGTTGCCGGCATATATCGTGATCCAGGCGGTGGCATTATTAGCGATTTGGATACCCTGCCACGTCATGTCGCCGCCCAATGAAACCGTATTGCCCGTGGGGCCGGATGTGTTGTTCCATTGTCCGATATCCGAGGAGGTTGGCACTACGCCGCCCGTCCAGCTTCCTGTTTGGTTGAGGTTGGTCGCAATATTCGCCTTGACTCTCGTCGTGGCATTAACGGCGTTTGCAAAAACAAACAGCGCCATGACCGAGGCCGTTGCCAGGTGCTTTACAGAAGGCATTTTGAGGTTTGAAAGGGGCATGAAAAGATTTTATTGAATTGATTAAAAAACGCATATTTGTAGGGGCACATAATTTTGTGCCCTTACTTTTAATACACGTCATTGGATCAGACGCACTTGTTATCATTATACCAGGAAAAAATGCAGTCGTCAAGGTGCATGTGTATTTATATATCGTAGTGAAAGGGTGGGAAATTTAATTAAACCGGGATTGCGGGCTTGTTTTCGGGCGGGTTTATGGGCTCACTCCCGTCCCTTTTCACCTCACCCCTTATGAAGTGCGGCGGGATTT
>Ga0182017_10001068_pt1 | contig 21467 bp, 15 predicted proteins | sample 712E3DmetaG_FD_120492 | JGI IMG/M metagenome (GOLD analysis project Ga0182017, IMG submission 120492) | Permafrost microbial communities from Stordalen Mire, Sweden - 712E3D metaG | ecosystem: Environmental > Terrestrial > Soil > Wetlands > Permafrost | place: Sweden: Stordalen | collected... | reverse complement strand
GGGGGGAATGCGATCAACAGCATGATCGACAGAGGACTCCACGGAGTCGATTTCTTTGCGATCAACACTGACCTCCAGGCGCTGGAGCGCAACCTGGCCTCGAACAAGATCCAGATCGGCAAGAACCTGACGCGGGGACTGGGAGCGGGGGCGGATCCTTCGATCGGCCACAGGGCGGCCGAAGAAGACCGGGACGAAATAACGCGCGCCCTCTCCGGCAGCGACATGGTATTCATCACCGCCGGCATGGGTGGAGGGACCGGAACGGGGGGAGCCCCCATGGTGGCCAATATCGCCAAGAGCCTGGGCGCGCTCGTGGTGGGGATTGTCACGCGGCCGTTCAACTGCGAAGGGAAGAAACGCGCCGCGCAGGCGGAGACCGGGCTGGAGGAACTGAAAAAACAGGTAGACACGCTGATCGTGATTCCCAACCAGAAGCTCCTCTCGATTGTGGACAGAAACACACCCCTGAAGGAGGCGTTCGACATTGCCAACCAGGTCCTCTACGGTGCGACCAGGGGGATCTCGGAGCTCATCACTGTCCCCGGGCTGATCAATGTCGACTTTGCCGACGTGCGGACCGTCATGCGGGAGATGGGAGACGCGGTCATGGGCTCGGGGATCGCCACGGGGGAAAACCGCGCAGTCGAGGCGGCACACCTCGCCATTTCGAGTCCGTTGCTCGAGGATGTCTCCATCTCCGGGGCGCAGGGGGTACTCGTGAACATCACCGGCGGTGCGAACATGACGCTCGTGGAAGTCGATGAAGCGACCGAGATCATCCGTGAAGCGGCGGGGGAAGATGCGAACGTCATACTTGGTGCCGTCATTGATGGGAACGTGGAGAATGAAGTAATGGTCACCGTCATTGCCACGGGATTCAATCGCCGCGGCGGCTCTCCGTCGGTCGCCCGCATGCCCAGGGTTGCGAAGAGTGTCGAGAAGATTCCGTCCGGTCTCTCCGAGCTCCAGAAATACGACGAGCCTGCCTATGTCCGCCGGGGTGTGGACATCTCCGTGCCGGCCTACCGGGTGGAGCAGGAAAGCAGCAGGGAAAAAATCGACAAGTCGGATCCGGAAAAACCCGCGTTCCTGCGCAAGATCATGGATTGATAAGCATTCCGGAACGGTCCGGCGCATCTGACGGGCGGGGGCGGCGGTTGATTCTTCCCCCCCCTTTTGATAGATTGGCTGCATGAAGAATGTGCAGCACCTGTTGCTTGCCCTGCTCGTCGGGACGGGGGTGGCTATTGCCCAGTCCGGAAATCCGACCAGTGCCTTCGCCATCACGCGGCTGAAATACGCCGGCGGGGGGGACTGGTATAATGATCCCTCCTCTGAAGTCAACCTCCTGACGTTTGTCCACCGTGTCACCGGAATCGACACCGACCCCCGGTACCAGTTCGTCGATATTGCGGACGACGGGCTCTTCTCCCACCCGTTTCTCTTCATGACGGGGCACGGCAACATTACGTTCTCGGAAGCCGAAGCGCGGCGGCTCAGGACGTATCTGGAAAACGGAGGATTCCTGTATGCCGACGATGATTACGGGATGAACAAGCCCTTCCGCCGCGAGATAAAAAAAGTGTTCCCCGGGGAAGACCTTGTTGAGATCCCTTTTTCGTACGGGCTCTACCACTGTCAGTTCGAATTCCCTGCCGGGGTCCCGAAAACCCACGAACATGACGGGAAGGCCCCCCAGGGGTTCGGCATATTCCTGCACGGGCGGCTTGTTCTCTATTACACCTATGAATCCAATCCCGGCGACGGCTGGGCGGATGCCGAAGTGCACGGCGATCCGGAGGAAAAGCGCCAGGAGGCCCTCCGTTTCGGGACGAATCTTGTCGTCTGGGTGTTGACCCACTAGGGGGACGGTGTGGACACGACCGGCATGTATACAGAGTTTCACGGACGACTTGCAGCCGTGCGAAGGAAGCAGAACCTCGCCGCCATCGTCCATGGTGCCGCCTTTTCCGCCTCCGTGTTTCTCCTTGCGCTTCTCCTTGCGCTCATCGCCGAAGAATTGTTCAACTTCGGCGTGGGGGGAAGGACGATTCTGTTCTGGTTGCTTCTCCTCATTGCCGTCATCCTCTTTCTCCTGCGTGTCGGCCGGCCCCTCGGGCGGCTTGCGGGAATATTTTCCGGGAAAGAGGACCTGGAAACGGCCCGCGATGTCGGGCGTGCCATCCCCCGGCTCAACGACCGGCTGGTGAACACACTCCAGCTTTTCGCCGACGGGGATGCCCGGCGACTCTACTCCGGCGAGCTCATCGAAGCCTCGTTCGCTGATCTCCGCGCCGATTGCGAGGGGATCGACTTCACATCGACAGTGGACGGTGCGGGCTCGCGGCGCATGGGCCGATTCCTCCTCGTCTGCACGCTTTCCGGCGTTCTCCTCTTCGCACTCTTGCCGACCGCTTTCTTCGGTGCCGCGGACCGTCTCTTTCATTTCAGCGAAGCCTACGCCCTCCCCCCCCGGTTCCGGTTCGTCGTGGAGCCGGGCTCGCGCGAACTCATCAAGGGAGAGACCGTGCCGGTCCTTGTCCGCGTCCTCGGGGAGACGCCCGGCGAGATCACCATCGCATTCCGCAGGCGGGGAGACCTCTACTACGAGGAGAGAGTTCTCCGGGCGGACGACGCCGGCCGGTTCCGCCATCAGTTCGCATCGGTCACCGAAACGATGGAGTACTACGTCCATGCCCGGGGCGTCCGTGGGGATGACTATACGCTCACCGTGATGGACCGGCCGCTGATCAGAGCGCTTCGCCTCACGGTGTTCCCGCCGGCCTACAGCAGGCTGCCGGAACGTCAGCAGGACGACAATGTGGGGGATGTCGCCGCCCTGCGCGGGGCGAGGATCCGGTTCGACATCGAGTCAAACAAGGCTCTGAGCACGGGACAGATCTCCCTGAGCGACAGCGCGGTGCTCCCGCTCGAAGTCACGGGGAAGAGCGCGCACGGCACGCTCGTCCTGATGAAAGAACGTTCCTATCACATCGATCTCCGGGACAGCGCGGGTACGGTGAGCGTGGACCCGGTCGAATACTCCCTCAAGATCATCCCCGACGCCTTCCCGACGGTCACGCTGCTCGCGCCGGGCCAGAACCTCGACCTCACCGACACGACGGCCGTCGATCTCCTGGCGAAGATCGCCGACGACTACGGGTTCAGTAGCGTCCGCCTCGGCTATAAGCTCGTGCAATCGAAGTACGAGGAGCCCGCTCAGGAGTTCACATACGTTCCCCTTCCCGTTCCCCCGTCCGGGACCGCCGTGGCTCTTGTACCGTACCGGTGGTCCATCGCAGGACTGCACCTGGTACCGGAGGACATCGTCAGCTATTTTGTCGAGGTGTTTGACAACGACATCATCTCCGGTCCGAAATCGGCGATGAGCGAGATCTACTCGCTCCGGCTCCCGTCGATGGACGAAGTGTTCGCGCAGGCCGACAAAGGTCATGAGGCGAGCATCGAAGGAATGCAGGATGCCCTCAAGCAGGCAAAGGAAGCGCGCAAGGAGATGGAGGAGCTGACTCAGTCCCTGCGGACGGACGCCGAGAAAATGGAATGGCAGGACCGCCAGAAAGCAGAAGAGCTCCTCAAGAAATACGACGAAGTACGTTTGAAGATGGACTCGGTCAAAACGGCCGTCGACAGGATGACCGCCGATCTCGCGAAAAACCGGGTGCTCTCCAAAGAGACGCTCGAAAAATATCAGGAGCTTCAGCAAATGATGGCGCAGATGTCATCGCCCGAGTTTGCCGAGGCAATGAAACAACTCCAGCAGGCCATGCAGCAATTGAGCCCCGATGCGCTCCGTCAGGCAATGCAGCAGTTCAGCATGACCGAAGAGACATTCCGCAAGAGCATCGAACGGACGTTAAGTCTCCTGAGGAGAATTCAGATCGAACAGAAGGTCGACGAAGCCCTGCGGCGGACGGAACAGATGGTCAAACAACAGGAGAACCTGAGGGAGAACACCGAGAAAACCCGCGCCGGCGATCAGGCCTCCATGGAACAACTCGAGCGTGAACAGAAGGAAGTGCAGGAGCACCTTGCCGCTCTCAAAGCGGAGATGGAAGACCTCAAGAAGAAAATGGAGGAATTTCCCGCCGAGATGCCTCTGGGTGAACTCGAAGACGCCCAGCAGGAAATGAGCCGTGACAGCCTGGACCAGCGCATGGAAGAGGTTTCCCGCGCCATGCAGCAGATGCAGCCGCAGCAGGCGTCCCGGGGCCAGAAGCAGGCGCTCTCGTCGATGGCGAAGCTCGGCGACCACCTCCAGAAAATGCAGCAGGAAATGCGGCAAAACCAGCAACGCCAGATCCTCAACGCCATGCGCCGGTCCATGCGCGATCTCCTGGACCTCTCCCGGAGAGAAGAGGCCCTCAAGAACGAATCGGAAGGCCTGGAGCCGAACAGCAGGCGGTTCCGTGACAACGAAGAAGCGCAGATGGACCTCATGCGCGATCTCGGGATGGTGGCCGACCAGCTCGCGGCGCTCTCCCAGAAGACGTTCGGGGTGACACCCGAAATGGGGAAGTCCATCGGGGACGCGCTGCGGAACATGAATGACGCCATGCGGTCTCTCGGGCAGCGGAACCGGGCGGCCGCCTCGGGACAGCAGACCGATGCCATGGGCTCGTTGAATGAGGCGGCACAGAGGGTCGGGGATTCGATGAATGCGATGCAACAGGGGGGGGGAGAGGGGATGGGGATGGCGGGACTGATGCGGCGGCTCGGGCGGCTGTCATCGCAGCAGGGGGGTATCAACAATGCCTCGAGGAATCTCGGGGCAATGACCCCGGCGCAGGCCGCCGAAATGTCGAGGCTTGCGGGAGAGCAGGGGATGGTGAAGAAATCGCTGGAACAGCTTGCGCGTGAAGCTGCGGCCGCCGGCGACCTGAAAAAAATCATGGGAGATCTGAATCAGACCGCACGCGAGATGATGGAAGTGCAGACCGACCTGACGACGGGGAACTTCAATCCGGAGACCGTCAGGAAAGAAGACAGGATACTCTCGCGGCTCCTTGACGCACAGCGGTCCACGCGGGAACGCGACTACGAGAAAAAACGGACGTCGTCGGCGGGGAATGACATCGTGCGGGAAAGTCCCGCGTCCATTGATCTCACCACGATCGAGGGGAGGAACAGGTTACGCAGGGACATGCAGAAGGCGCTGCAGGAGGGGTACGCCCGGGAATACGAGGATCTTATCAAACGGTATTTTGAAATCCTGGAGCAGCTCGAACCTCACACCCGATGAACATATGACGCCCAACGCCCTGGCAACACACCTCTTTTCGACCTATGAGCAATACAGGCTCTTTTACCTGCGGCCGTCCAATTGCTGCCATCGGGAAATTGTGCCGGAGTTGAGAGAACTTGTGAGCCGGGGGAACAATCTCCTTTCCATCGCCGAGCTTGGCAAATCAGTGGAGGGGCGAAGTATCCACCAGATTTCGTTCGGCCGGGGCGAAAAAAAGGTACTCCTCTGGTCGCAAATGCACGGGGATGAGTCGACGGCGACGCTCGCGCTGATGGACATCCTGAATATGCTCGTCGAGGACCAGGGGAAGGAAAGCTGGGTCTCGGAAATGCTCGAACAGACATCCGTGTACGTGATCCCGATGTTAAACCCCGACGGCGCCGAACGCATCCAGCGTCACACATCGGTGCAGATCGACATGAACAGGGATGCACGCGCACTCATCACTCCGGAAGCGCGGCTGTTGCGTGACGCCCAGCGGCGGCTCAAGCCCGCCTACGGCTTCAACCTCCACGACCAGGGGCTCTCCTCCGTGGGAGTCACCCCGAAGGTGGCCGCGCTCTCGCTTCTTGCACCGGCGCTGGACGAGAAGCGTTCCGCGCCCCCCGTCAGGCTCCGTGCCATGAGGATCTGTGCGCTGATCACACGCGCGCTCAGCCAGTTTGTCGGCGGCCACATCGCCACCTACGACGACGCCTACGAACCGCGGGCGTTCGGCGACAGCATGCAGTCGTGGGGAACCAGCACGGTTCTGATCGAATCGGGACACTGGCCGGGTGACCCTGACAAGCTGTTCATCCGGAAATTGAATTACATTGCGCTTCTCACCGCCATCCGGGCAATCGGTAACGGATCGTACCAGGACACCGAGATGGACTGGTACCGGCAGCTTCTCCCCAACGGCAGAATGATGTACGATATCATCATTCGCGGCGTCGAACTCCACAACGGGTCCGGTGGCTGGTCGGCCCGCGCGGACATCGGGCTGATGTACGAACCACCCCCGCACAAGAGGAGCGACAGAGATGCGGCAATCGCGGTACGGTGCGCCGAAATTGGTGACCTCAGTCTTCACGGGGCCCTGGAGGAGCTCGAGGGCGGCGGGCGGCGACTGAGTGCCGCACACGTTGCCGTCGACACAGTAGTTCCCCTGGCCCGGATCACGGATGCCCTGCAGATTCATTTCACTCCGTCATTTCACTAGGAGAGGCGGCGGGGGCCCCGCCAGTTGAATCCGGACTGATATTGTCGTACTTTGCTCCCGATGACTGTTCTTACCCCATTCAAGGTCGACCGGTGAAATCCGATGAAGACGGCAGCGAGCGAGAAGCAGCGATCATTTGAGCGGGAGGCGCTCCCCCATACGGATCTCCTCTACAACTATGCTCTTCGCATGACCAACAACCCCGCCGACGCCGATGACCTGGTTCAGGAAACCTACCTCAAAGCCTACCGCTTCTGGGACACCTACGAGCAGGGAACCAACATCCGTGCGTGGTTGTTCAGAATCTTGAAGAATTCGTACATCAATCGTTACAGGAAAGAAGTACGGGAACCGGACAAGGTCGAATACGACGACGTCAAGAGTCTGTACACGACCAGGGGTGAAGGGACTGCGGACCGGAACGATCTGCAGGAGTTGATGTTCGGTAACCTGCTTGACGATGAGATCACGAGTGCGATCGCATCACTCCCCGATGAGTTTCGTACGGTCGTGATACTCTGCGACATCGAGACATTGACGTACGAAGAAGTCGCCACGTTCATGGAATGTCCGCTCGGCACGGTCAGATCGCGCTTGCACCGCGGGAGAAAGCTCCTCCGTGGCCGGCTCACGGAATATGCACGTCAGCGTGGCATTGTTCAGGAACAGTAAACGCGGGGAAGGGGAGCGTGCACGATGAAGGCCCGTCAGTGAATTGCAGAGAATTCAGCCATTGCATTACCCCCGCTGTAGACGGACGGCTCTCCGCAACAGACCAGTCTTCATTTCAGGAGCACGCGAGACTCTGTCCTCCCTGCCGCCGCGACTACGAGGAAGAACGGGGCCTTGCCGCCCTGATCCGTGCCCGGCTCCGGCCGGTCAGAGTTCCCGCCGGTGTCCTTGCCTCCATACTCGCGGGCACTCTGGAGAGCGACGCTCCCCGGGGTCCCGGTCCGGCCCGTGCCTTCGCAGACCTCCTGCGTCGTCCCCGCACCACCCCCGTGGTTGCCTTCCTCCTTTCCTTTGCCGCCATCGTTTTTATACTCTCCCGGCACGCCCCTCCCCCGCATGGAGTGGAGATCGCCGGATTTGTCTCCGGCAGCGACATCGAGCACCAGTCCGCTTCCAACTACGAGGCGGTGCTGAAGGGGACGATCGTGCCGCAGGTCGTCTCCGACCGTCCGGAAAACGTACGGAATTACTTTGAGGGAAAAACCGGTTTCCCGGTTTACATTCCCGCGATGAAAGAATGCACGCTCGTCGGAGGCATCGCGAACGAATACCATGGAATGCGCCTCGCGCACGTGCTGTACAAACACGGGCTTCAATTCATCTATCTGTATCAGGCCTGTCGTGAATCCGTGATGAAGGGAGACACACTCCATCTGTCACGGGAAGCGAAGAACGACCTTGAGCGCACGGGATGGCATTGCTGTACCGCGCCCGACGGTGCGGCCATAGTCCTGTGGGTCAGGGGACGCACGATCTGTGCCGCTGTCGCCCCTATGGAGGGTGCGCACCTCATGGCGCACATTGCCGAGGCGGACGTGCCGGGCGCGTGGTGAACTCTCTCTCATGCGGGGCCACCCCGGTGCGTGCGTCACCTTGACAAACGTCCCGGGTGTTGGTATATTTCAGTACATACCGTGAAAGGTGTCGATTCGACACCTTTTTTTGTCTTCATTACCCGTGTCGAATGTGGACATATCCCAGGAATCATCAGCCGAAACACCCCGTACCGGTGAGCGTCACAGCGGGCTCCCCACACGCCTCCCCGTTCTCCCTCTCCGCGACGTCGTCGTTTTTCCCTACATGATATTCCCCGTGCTGGTGGGGAGAGAATCGTCGCTCAGGGCGGTGAACGAGGCGCTGGAGCGGGAAAAATACATTTTCCTTGCTGCGCAGCGCAATTCGGTGACGGAAGAGCCCGGCGAGAACGACATCTACCATGACGGGACGGTCGCCAAGATTATTCAGATACTCAAGCTACCGAACGGACTCATGAAGATCCTTGTTGACGGGATCGTTCAGGCCTCCGTGCGGACGTTCGTGCCCAACACAAAGTACCTGGAGGCCGAACTCTCTATCGCTTCCGCCGCCGGGGAAATGGACTCCGAGCTCGATGCACTTCTCAGGCACACCTCGAGTCTCTTCGCGGAGTATGTGCACCTGAACCGGAACGTCCCGAGCGAGGTGCTTGTCGCCTTCGAGAACACACGCGACGCGCAGCGGAGAGTGTTCTATATCGCCTCCAACATCCTGCAGAGCGTGGACGTCAAGCAAAAAATCATCGAACTCCGCGGGATACGCGAACAGCTCCACGAGCTGATCCGAATACTGAACTCTGAAAACGACGTCCTGAAGATCGAAAAGGAGATCGACACCAAGGTTCACGACAATATCGCCAGATCCCAGAGGAAGTTCTTCATCCAGGAACAGATCAGGATACTTCAGGATGAGCTGGGCGACGAAGAGGCATCCCCGGAACTCACAAAGCTTCGCGAGGACATCCGGAAAGCCAGGCTGTCCAGGCCGGCCGAGGCGAAAGCGCTCGAGGAATTCGCCAAGCTGAAGAAGACCCCCCCCCTCTCTCCCGAATCGACGGTCATCCGGAGCTATCTGGACTGGATGGTCAGCGTTCCCTGGTACAAGAGAACCAAAGACAACCTGAGTATCGGCCATGTGAAAAAGATACTGGACGAAGATCACTTCGGACTCGAAAAGCCGAAGGAGAGGATCCTGGAGCATATCGCAGTGCTCAACCTGGTGGCCGAGATGAAGGGACAAATCCTCTGTTTCGTCGGTCCCCCGGGGGTCGGGAAGACCTCGCTGGCAAAGTCCATCGCCCGCGCGCTCGGTAGAAAGCTGGTGCGCATTTCCCTGGGGGGGGTGAGGGACGAAGCGGAGATACGGGGGCACCGCAGGACGTACATCGGCTCCATGCCGGGGAAAATCATACAGTCGATGAAGCGGGCGGGTGTGATCAACCCCGTGATGCTTCTGGACGAAGTCGACAAGATGAGCATGGATTTCCGCGGTGATCCCTCCTCCGCGATGCTCGAGGTTCTGGATCCCGAACAGAACGTCGCGTTCAACGATCACTACCTGGACATTGACTACGACCTCTCGCACGTCATGTTCATCACCACCGCGAACGTCCGATACGCCATTCCGCTGCCGCTGCAGGACAGGATGGAGATTATCGAACTTGCCGGGTACCTGCAGCACGACAAACGGGAGATCGCGCGCCGTCACATCATCCCCCGGCAGCTGACCGAGCACGGCATTGCGGGAATGGCCATCGGGATCACCGATTCGGCCATTGACACGATCATCACGGGATACACAAGGGAGGCCGGGGTACGAAACCTCGAACGGGAGATCGCATCGGTCTGCAGGAAAGTCGCGAAGGATATCGTCCTGGGGAAGCAGAAAAAAGGAGGGAAGAAAAACAAGAAACCGCCCCTCCCGTTCACAGTCGACCCGCAGAAAGTCGAGCACTATCTGGGAGTCCCCCGCTACAGGAACAGGCCGCGCGCGAAAGGGCACAGGGTGGGGTCGGTGACGGGCCTGGCTTGGACGAGTGTGGGAGGAGAGCTCCTGAACGTCGACGTCGCCCTGATGAGCGGTCCCGAGAAGCTCACGCTGACCGGTCAGCTCGGCGACGTGATGAAAGAATCCGCCCAGGCGGCGCTCAGTTTTCTCCGCTCGAACGCGAAGAGCCTCGGTATCCCCGCGACGTTCTCCAAGGGAAAGGAAATCCATATCCATCTTCCCGAAGGGGCCATTCCCAAGGACGGGCCTTCGGCAGGGATAACAATGGCCATGGCCATCTATTCCGCCGTCAGCGGAAAGCCGGCGCGGAGCGATGTCGCAATGACGGGCGAAATCACGCTCCGGGGTGAGGTCCTGGCGATCGGGGGACTCAACGAAAAACTCATTGCGGCGCAGAGGAGCGGCATCGGGAAGGTCCTGATCCCCCGGGAGAATGAAAAAGACCTCACGGACATCCCGGCGAAAGTGAAAGAGGGACTGACACTGATTCCGGTAAGCACGATCGAAGAGGGGCTCCTTCACGTGTTCGCGCCCGCGCGGCCGGCATCCAGAACGCGGGGCAGACCGCGGTCCAAGGCGTAGAGAGGACGACCAGGGTATGAGCGAGTACATTGTCACGGCGCGGAAATACCGGCCGATGCGGTTTGAGGACGTGACGGGGCAGGGGCACATCACCACGACCCTGCGGAACGCCATGGCGACAAAGCGGATCGCGCACGCGTATCTCTTCGGCGGGCCGCGCGGCGTCGGGAAGACCACAACGGCCAGACTGCTCGCGAAAGCAGTGAACTGCAGTGCGCCGGTGGACCAGAATCCCGACAACACGTGTGAAAGCTGCCGGGAAATCACCGAGGGGCGAAGCTTCGACGTTCTGGAAATCGACGGCGCCTCCAACCGCGGTGTCGAGGAGATCCGTAACCTGCGGGAGTCGGTCCGGTATGCACCCGCCAGGGGTGGGTACAAGGTGTATATCATCGACGAAGTCCACATGCTCACCAAGGAGGCATTCAACGCGCTCCTCAAGACGCTCGAAGAGCCTCCCCCCCACGTGCTGTTCATATTTGCGACGACCGAAGTCAACAAGGTTCCCGCCACCATCCTCTCCCGGTGCCAGCGGTTTGATTTCCGGCGGATCCGGACCGAAGAAATTGCGGCGAATCTGCGCGCGATCGCGACCGCGGAGGGACTGGCCATCGATGAAGACGCGCTGCACCTTATCGCGCGGAGGGGGGACGGCTCGCTCCGCGATGCCCAGAGCGTTTTCGATCAGGTCGTCGCGCTGTGCGGCGCCGCCGTCACACGGGCGAAGATCGTCGAAGCGCTGAATCTCGTCGACCAGGAGGTCTATTTCTGCATGACCGACCTCATCAGGACCGGCGACATCAGGGGAGGGCTCGCCCTTGTCGATGACCTCATGACCGGCGGTCATGACCTCCGGGAATTCCTCTCCGGATTGACGGAGCACTTCCGCAATCTCCTCGTCGCAAAGACAACGAAGGCAACGCTCCTTATCGAAGCCGCCGACGTCTATCGCCAGCGCTATGCCGCGGAGGCGGAGTTCTTCGACGTGTCCGATCTCCTGCGGCTCCAGCGGCTTGTCTCCCTGACCGACTCCGCGCTCCGTTGGACAACGCAGCCGCGCTTCAGGCTCGAGGCGGACGTCGTCCAGATGATCGCGCTCCCCCGTGCGAAGGATGTCGGCGAACTCCTCGAACGGCTGGATGAACTCCTGGGGCGGCAGGGGGGACATCCGCCGAACACTCCTTCGCCTTCCGCCGGAGAACGGCCGGCGGCCACGCTCCGCCCCGCCCCGCCCACGGTGCAGCACGCGCCCGTGCCCGTGGTGCAGCATCCGTCCGGGCCCGCATCGCAGCATCCCCCCCCCGCGCCCCGGCCCCAGGCAGGAATAACTGTGGAAGAACTTTCTTCCCGGTGGAATGAATTCCTGGGTGAAGTGCGTACGAGAAAGATATCGCTCTGGCCTGCGCTTGAAAACGCAACGCTGCTGGGGGTTGAGCAGGGAATTGTCCGCCTGGGGGTGGCGGATGACTTCCAGGTGTCGCTCATACTGAAAAGCAAGGAATTCCTCGGCGATGTGTTTCAGAAAATACTCAACGTGCGCCTCGGCGTAAAACCTGAGATCACCGGCGCCTCACAGGCAGGAACGAAGCTCACCTCCGCGAAGGGCCCTGATGCCGGCGCACCGGGGGAAGATCACCCGGTCCTTGCGGCGATGAAAAGAGAACTCGGGGCGGAGCCGATCTAAAGGAGAAATCCGCCGGGTTGACTCTCGTTGCCGATTTTCGGATTTTGCGATACGAAGGGAGCCTATGAAACACCTCAGGTGGGTGTGTGTGCTGGCGGCCGTGGTGCCGGTTGCGGGGGGGCAGGCCCAGACAGGAATCGCAAAGTATGCGGGGGAATTCATTTCCACCGGCGTCGGGGGCCGCGCCCTTGCCATGGGGGGTGCCTTCGTTGCCGTGGCGAACGACGTCACGGCCGGGTACTGGAACCCTGCCGGGCTCTCCCGCATCGACTACCCGCAGTTCATCCTGATGCATGACTCCGAGTTCGGCAGCCTGGTCAACCACGACTACGGCGCGGTGGCGATCCCCGTCGGCACCAGCACGAGCCTCGGCCTCAGTATCATCCGTGTCGGGGTCGACGACATCGCGGACACTCGAAACGCCGGTGTCGACGCCAACGGAAACATCACACACGATCCGACCCAGTTCACGCGGGTCGACCCCGGGCGTGTCACCTATTTCAATGCAGCCGACTGGGCACTCTACCTCACGTATTCCCACAGGCAGACCGAGACATTTTCCTACGGTGCCAACGTCAAGCTCATCCGCCGCGATCTCGCGGAATACAGCGCCATGGGGATCGGGTTCGACATTGGTTTCCTGTACAGCCCGTACGAGAATCTCTTCTTCGGTGCCAACCTGCAGGACATCACCACCACCCTGGTGGCATGGAACACCGGCCGCAACGACCTGATATCACCCACGGTGAAACTCGGGTCGGCATATTTCATTGATGCGCTCGGCGGGCGCATTGCGCCGGCAGCCGACGTCGACGTCCGGTTCGAGAACCGCCGGTCGGCCTCCGAAGCCCACATCGGTCCCGTGAGCTTTGACTTTCACGGCGGGATGGAATATGAGTTCAGGAATCTCATCGCCCTCCGGGCCGGATACAGCGACGTGAAACAGCTCACACTGGGCGCCGGTGTGCACTTTCCGAAGCTGAACATCGACTATTCGTTTGCGAGATTCGCCGGGGCCGACCAGCTCGACAACACGCACCGCATCTCCATCATGTTCACGCTTGAAGCCGGGCAGTTCAAGAGATCCGGCGAGTGACGGCTTCCGGGGCGTGTCTGTGACACTCAACTCCTCTCTTCGCCCGGCGCGGCGGATACTACTCCTGGTATCCACCCTCTGTGTTGTGCTCTTCTGTGCCGGGTGCGCGACCCCGGGTCCGGCTGCCGCCTCCGCCCCTCCCCCCTCCTACTTCCTGTCGCGCGACGGCGCGATTCACTACCGTCTTCCCGCGGGCTGGTTTGACGTAACTCCGGACACACTTTCCGCCGACCGGGTCGTTTTTCTCGTGCGTGACGACTACGCGGGAAGCCTGACGGTACGGCAGCTGCACACGCGCGCGGTCGACAGAGCGGATCTGGGGGGAGAGGGACTTCTGCAGGTTGCAAAACTGACTGCGGCGCTCGAAACGTCGAGCAAACCCGGCATGCTTGCGCGGGAGCCCGACCGCTATCCCGTCAACGGGAGGGAAGCAGTCTCATACGATGTCGAGTACAGCGGGTCGGGGGACAGAACCAGGACGGTGTTGCTCGCAGCCGACGGGCGCATCTACGCTCTCACCGCACTCGTCAACGGCACAGCCCCGCCCGGGGCGGTGAGAGAGATCTTCGGTGTTCTGCAGACGTTCATTGCAGCTCTGCGCCTGTAGCGTGAATCAACAATGCCATCAGAAATGCCATCAGAAATGAATGATGTCATTGATCACGACGAAAGCCATGAATGCCAGCAACACCACAATCCCCACTTTCTGCAGCCCGAGTTTGACGCCCAGCGGCACCTCCCGGCGGAACACCGCTTCGTAGACCAGAAACGACAGGTGTCCGCCGTCGAGCGCGGGGAAGGGGAGAATGTTGATAATTGCCAGGTTGATGCTGAGCAGGGCCATGAAACTGAGGTAGGTCAGCAATCCGAGGTCCGATGACTGGGACGCGAGTTGCGCGATCTTTATCGGACCCCCCACCGATTGTGCGAACGACACCTTCCCTGTCACGAGCTGCCACATCTGATCGGCGAAGCTGACCGTGACATAGACCATGTACTTTGCGCCGGCCGGGAGCGCCCCGAGCAGCGTGTACTCGAGATGCGTCCTTGGCCCCGTGTAGCTTTCACCGATGGGAATGCCGATATGCCCGTCCTGTGTCGGCACGGCGGTCCCGCTCATCCGTTCGCTTTCCCGTCTCCATTCGATCGTAATCTCTCTTCCCGCATTCTGTTTGACGATCTGGAGGACCTTCTGAAGATCCCGTATGGGGATCCCGTTGATCGACAGAAAAACGTCCTGCATCTTAAGCCCGAGCCTTTCCCCCGGCTTCCCCGGCTCGGGGGGGCCGACGACGATAATCTCGGTATTGACGGGGACAATACCCAACCCTGCGCGGCCGGGTTCGTGAAGGATTCGGCCCGAAAAGATGAGGGACGTGTCCCGCCCGCTCCGCCGGATGGCGAGCGTGACATCCCCCTGCGCCGGACTGTCAAAGAGAGCGTCCAGCATCGGTTCCCAGGCGGTGACGGGCCTGTCGTTCACCGAGAGGATCCTGTCCCCCTCCTTCAAGCCTGCGCGGGCGGCAGCGCTCTCCTCGGTGACATAACCGACCTCGGTCGTCTCGCGCAGCGTCTTTCCCGTAAAATAATGAACGGCCCAGAAAATCACGAGCGCGAGGAGAAGGTTCATTATCACGCCCGCGGAGAGCACGATCATCCGCTGCCAGATCGGTTTCGAGCGGAATTCCCACGGTTCTGCCGGTTTGTTCAGGAATTCGACATCCATGCTCTCATCCACCATCCCGGCGATCTTCACGTAGCCGCCGATCGGGAGCCACGAAACGCAGTAGTCCGTCTCCCCGAACTTCCTGCCGAACGCCCTTGGGGGGAAACCGATCGAGAAGCGATCCACCCGCATCCCGCACAATTTGGCCGCAAGGAAGTGGCCGAGTTCGTGAACGAACACGAGCACGCCAAGCGTCACAACAAAATCGAGAACCGTTTTCAGAAATTGCATGGAAGTCCCGTCAGGTAAATGCTGTAACCGGAATCCTGCGCGCCCGCAGTCTGGTCTCGGCGTCGACCCGTTCGAGGTCGGCCAGTGTAAACGCGTGAAGCGGCGTGTGCGCGTTCAGCGCATCACGGATGATTGAGGGGATGGCAGAAAACGGGATCTCCCCGTCAAGAAACATCTGTACCGCCACCTCGTTTGCCGCGTTGAGCACCGCCGGGGCGGTCCCCCCCATCCGGAGTGCGCGGAACGCAAGTCCCAGGCACTCAAATTTTTCCAGGTCGGGGGGATGGAACGTCATCTCCCGGAGCGTTCCGAAATCAATGCGCCGGGAGGAGAATGGCAGCCTGTCGGGATAGGATAGCGCATAGAGGATGGGGAGCTTCATGTCCGGGATACCGAGCTGGGCCTTCATTGATCCGTCGACGAACTCGACCATCGAATGGATCACCGACTGGGGATGGATCACGACCTCGATTCTTTCCGGCGGGACCCCGAACAACCAGTACGCCTCGATCACCTCCAGTCCCTTGTTCATCAGCGTTGCGGAATCGATCGTGACCTTGTTCCCCATGCGCCAGGTCGGATGCTTGAGGGCTTCGGCGACGGTGAGGGAGGGGAACTTCTCCCGGGCGACATGAAGAAACGGGCCGCCGGAGGCGGTCAGGACGAGACGTTCGATGGTGCGGGGATCTTCCCCCTGCAGGCACTGAAATATCGCGCTGTGTTCGCTGTCGACGGGAAGGAGACGCACGCTCCCGGCCCGCACCAGTGCCATGATCAGCTCCCCCCCCACGACAAGCGTCTCCTTGTTCGCCAGAGCGACATCCTTCCCCGCCTCCACGGCGCGAAGCGTCGGTCGCAGTCCCGCAAACCCGACAAGCGCGCTCAGGACGATATCCACATCGTCCCGGCTGACGACGTCCAGCAGTCCATCCGTCCCGCACAGGATCTCGATGTCGTTCCCGACCGCAGAGCGGAGCTTCGCGGCCCGCCCGGTGTCGGACACGACGACTCCCTTCGGATGGAACTTGTTGATTTGCTCACGCAAAAGGTCGATATTCCTGTTGGCAGAAAGATACGCCACGCGGAACCGGTCGGGGAAGCTCGCGATCACTTCGAGAGAACTGCGACCGATCGAGCCCGTCGACCCGAGGATGGAGATAGTGCGCGGAGATGTCACGTGTGTGATCGAGGCCCCTCTATACAATATTTCAAGGTACGCAAAAGAGATCTGGCTATCAAGAAACGATGGCGGGCCGGCACCGGTCGCCGCCTGCTCGTCCGCGGGGCGATTCTGGCACTCCTGAGCGGCCCGGGGGGATGCCGGAGCGTACATTCTCAAACGTCCGACCGGGATGCAAAGTTTCGGCTGGCGCAGGGTCTGGAGCAGGCGGGGGAATACGAGCGCGCTGCAGGGTTGTATGAGGGATTGCTCAGGGGAGATTCAGCAAACTTCGTCCTGCTCGACGCCGTGCAGCGGATGTGGATGCAGCTGAAACGGTACGATCAGACAATCGAACTCCTCCGCAGTCGTCTTGCCCGCGCCCCTTCCGACCCGAATCTCCATGCGATGCTCGGGAGCGTCCTCTACAGGGCCGGGCGGGAAAAAGACGCCGCCGCCGAATGGGACAGTGCGATCGCCACCAATCCGGCGAACCCTGGGACGTACCGGCTCGTCGCAGCGGTGCTCGCCGAGAACAGGCTCCTCGACCGCGCTGCGGAGGTGTACCGCCGGGGACGCAAGGGGACTGGCGACGGGGATCTCTTCACACTCGAACTTGCCCAGCTCCTTGCCTCCACGATGAACTACTCCGGAGCGACGACGGAGTACCTCCGCTGGCTTTCGATGAACCCGGCACAACTCTCCTTTGTCCAGAGCCGGCTGGCACAGATGACGGGGAGGGATGACGCTCGGACGGCGGCAACGGAAGTCATTCGCGGGGCGCTCGGTGATCGCGGGGATCTCTCGCTCCTCCAGCTGCTCGCCTGGCTCGCAATGGAAGGGAAGAAATTCGGGGAAGCCTTCGACGTGGAGCGGAAGATCGACGCGCTTTCGGGCGCGCATGGCAACGAGCTCTTTCAATTTGCCGTGCGTGCAGCCGGAGAGAAGGCGTACGCTGTCGCGGCGCGGGCATATCAGGAGGCGATCGGGGCTCCGCTCTCAGCGGACCGGATGCCTTATGCCAGATACGGGTATGCCGCGGCGGTCGGGGAGCTTCAGGCCGATGCCGACACGTTTGCCTCCCCCGTGCGGGGCACGCCGGCAACAGAGGCGGTCCCCCTCTACGGCGGTGCGGTCAGGCTCTTTCAGAAAATCATTGAAGACTACCCGCACACGCAGTTCTCCGCGAAGTCCTGGTACCAGATCGGGCTCTTGCAGAGCGAGAAGTTTGGCGACCGGGAGGGTGCGGTGATTTCGCTGCGTCATGTCATCGAGGAGGCCGGTCCCCTCCCCTCTCTCCGCAACGATGCGACGCTCATGATGGGGAAGGTTCACATCGCCCGGGGGGACACCGCGAAGGCGGCGGAGTGCTTCAGGACGGTCGTCGCGGCTCCCGATGCCCTTCCCGATGCGCACGATGAAGCGGTCTTCCGGCTCGGGGAGATCGATTATTTCGCGGGGCGCTTCGATTCCGCAATGCAGAAACTGGGGGGGATCACGGTCAACCTGAAGGCGGACTATGCCAACGACGCTCTCCGCCTGGGGGCGTTCCTGCAGGAAAATGCCGGAACCGTTCCCGAAGCGCTCAGACAGTTTAGCGCGGCGGAGTTTCTCGCGAGGCAGGGAAAGAACACGGAAGCCGTTCCCGTTCTCCTTTCGGTCATCCGGTCATATCCACAGGCGCCGCTCGTCGACGACGCTCTCATGGAGGTGGGAGCCCTGCAGGCCTCCGCCGGGCTTTTCCGCGAGGCAGCCGCCTCCTACGAGCGTCTGCTCGCCGAGTTCAGGGAGAGCAGCATCGAGCTCGACAGGGCGGAGTTCAACCTCGCCGAAGTCTATCAATACGGCACACACGAACCGGCCAGAGCCCAGGCGACATACGAAAGGCTCCTCGCCGATCACCCGAAATCCATACTGGCCGGTCGTGCGCGGCAGAGGATCAGGCAGCTGAGGGGGGAATCGCTCTGAAGATGAAACGCTCACGTTGTCTCGCGATCACACTCCTTCTCCTCTTTCAGGGCCCGCGTGCACTCTCACAGGAGAAGGTCCTCATCCCGATGGATCTCTCACAGACCGATCATCTGAAAGCGTACGGCATCGCCTACATGGCGCTCTCCCGCGGGCTCGAGATCGACTGGCTGCTGAACTACCGCGGGGGATCATTCATGCTGGATGCGCACGACTTCATTACAACCGAGTGTCTCGTGCGGGGGGTTGCGTTCATCAGGGAGTCTGCCGCCGTCGCGGCGAGTGTCTACGCCGAAGTGCAGCGGGAAGACAACAACATGGATGTCGTGCGGCTGGAGAAGGCTCCCCGCGTGGCGGTGTACGTCCCCCCCGGTTTTCAACCGTGGGATGACGCCGTCACGCTGGCACTCGACTATGCGGAGATCAAGTACGACAAGCTCTGGGACGACGAGGTCCTGGACGGGAAGCTTGCCGATTACGACTGGCTCCATCTTCACCACGAGGACTTCACCGGACAGTACGGAAAATTCTACGCTTCATTTGCCGGTGCCGCCTGGTACCAGGCTCAGGTGGCGCAGCTCGAACAGGAGGCACGCAAGCGCGGCTTCAGAAAAGTCGCCGAGCTGAAAAAAGCGGTGGCGCGCGCGATCGCCCGGTACATCGGCGCGGGAGGATTCATGTTTGCCATGTGTTCGGCCACCGACACATTCGACATTGCGCTCGCGGCGGAGAACACGGACATCTGTGACGCAATCTACGACGGCGACCCGCCCGACCCGGACTTCCAGCGGAGGCTCGACTTCTCGAAAACCCTTGCCTTCACGGGATTCACCGTTGAAAAGAATCCCCTGCGCTACGAATACTCGGACATCGACGAACCCCCCAGCGACATGCTCGGGGTACAGAATCCGGAGACCGATTACTTCACACTCTTTGAGTTCTCCGCGAAATTCGATCCCGTCCCCACCATGCTGACGCAAAATCATGTCAACGTCATCAAGGGGTTCATGGGGCAGACCACCGGTTTCAGGAAGAATCTCATCAAAACGAGCGTCACGATCCTGGCGGAGAAGCAGGGGACAGAGCAGGTGAAATACCTCCACGGCAACTACGGCCGCGGCACGTTCACATATTACGGCGGCCACGACCCGGAGGATTACCAGCACGCAGTCGGGAACCCGCCGACCGACCTCTCACTCCACAAGAATTCTCCGGGCTACAGGCTTATTCTCAACAACATACTCTTCCCTGCGGCACGGAAGAAGCAGCAGAAAACCTAACCTCACAGTTCAGGGGGATTAACAATGACACGGCTCATGTTTGCGGGTATCGTTCTCATCGCTCTCTCATCAGTTTCATCAAGGGCGCTCGCCCTCGGTCCGGGGTTCGGATTCGGCGTCCACGCCAATTTCACAACAAGCAATTTTCCGGGGCCGTCCGTCAGCGGGACAAACCAGCAGCTCAGCAGCGCCTACGGCGCCGGATGGGGGGGTGGGGTGCACGTGGATGCCGACCTGTTGGTTTTCAGCTTCCGCCTGAGCGGCGACTACCTCCATTATTCGATCGATCAAAACAAATTCCGCGACTCGTTCCGTCCGTTCTTCGCGAACGCCGTGAACCAGATGTCCATCGACGGTGGGGGACTCGGGATCATCGCCCTGTCGGTCAACGGCAAAATGCCTGTCCTCCCGCTTCCTGTCATAACGCCCTATCTCACCGGAGGCATCGGACTCGCGTGGGTAAACCGGGACCAGGTGACAACGTCCATCGCGGGCTTCTCCGGCAGCACGTTCCCCTCATCGTCACAGAGCGGCAAAACGTCTGTCGACGTCGGTGCCGGAGTAGACATCAAGATCGGGATCGCACTCTTTGTCGAAGCGAAGTACGCCTGGATATTCACTGACGGAAGCACCTCGACATACGTGCCGGTAACCATCGGCGTGACATTCTGACGCCGCGCCCGGAATCCATCGCCGTGCCCGGTTTCCCCCGGCGGCGTTCCATTGTCAGGGGGCAGCGGCTGCACCGCCCGCGCGCGCAGTAGGTCTTGAACAGGTGGAGCAACCCCTGTTGTTCCAGAGGACCGCGCAACCCGTTCTTCCCGCCGATCAAGGCGTCTCTGACGATCCGCGCCACTCCGTCCTTCCCTCGAACGCGGAAGGCGCGGAGAAGTGCGAGTGATTCCCGCCGGAGCGCATCGTCCTGGGACACTCGCGCGCGAAGGAGGAGGAGCGGAACGATCCCGTTCACAATAAGCTCATGCACCCGCGCCTCCCCCAGCGCGATTCCGCCATTCTTCCTCGTTCCCCGGAAATGAATGTGCCTCGACCAGAACCTGTCGGGTGAAATCCTGAACATGGACTCGAGCGCGCTCCGCCGCGCGTACGTCGTCGCGCCCGGCTCCCCGACTATCCCGAGAACGCGGTTCAGCGGATGACCGGTGAAGAGGGACGGAAGGAGGAAGCAGAATGCGGCCAGACGGGCGGTCGGGAAATTCACGGGGCGCAGGCGGAAGAACATCCAGTCCCCTTCATGCAGGAGGGGAACCCTCAGGCCGGGGCGGAGCACGCGCCACCTCCTCCCGAGCGTCCGGACGTACGCCCGGCTTTCCTTCTCCCGGAGTGTGTGCATCGGGGGGAGAAGACCGGCCGCCCCGAACAGGAGTGCCTGCATCGTCCGTGCGTCACCGAGCCCGTGGGCCTTCAGCAGGGGGAGGGGAACCGACCGCGCCAGCGCCAGAAACGGGAAGCGGTTCCTGGCATAGCCCATCCCTTCCAGAAGACACTCATAGAGAAGTTGTTCCCACTGTGCGCTATGGATGGCTTCCCCGTTCGTGCACGGGACCCCCGACCCCGCTTCGCTTTCCTCAATAAGGCAGAGTAGTCGATTCCCGAGAGCGCGCACCCTCGTCTCGATCCGTCTGCGCCCGAGCATGTATAACCTCCTGCTGAGCAGACCGAGGGGGAGGACGCGCTTCCTCCTCCGGCACTGAACCG